>Ga0123354_10004978_pt1 | contig 19100 bp, 16 predicted proteins | sample TergutLab28metaG_2_FD_97872 | JGI IMG/M metagenome (GOLD analysis project Ga0123354, IMG submission 97872) | Labiotermes labralis P4 segment gut microbial communities from Petit-Saut dam, French Guiana - Lab288 P4 | ecosystem: Host-associated > Arthropoda: Insects > Digestive system > Gut ...
ATCACATTCACGCCCATCTCGCTCATCATTTCGGCTAATTTGTGTTGAATCAAGGGGTCGGTGTGGTAAGGGCGTCCGGCAAGGAGGATTGAGATTGTAGATTTACGATTTACGATTTGAGATTGTAGATTTAAAAATTTAAGATTTAAAGATTTAATGGTTTCGGCGTAGATTTTTTGGGCGAACAAAGCTTTTTTTATGGCAATTTCTGCAGTTTTTTTTTCAATTTTTAGATTTTTTAAGTATTTGATGATGTTTTTGTACAATCCTTTTTTGGTGCGGAAACTGATTACAGGGGCATCGAAAGGGATTTGGGGAGGTAAGGGTTCAAGGTTTTTTAATATTTCAGAGTAAGCAAAAACGATGGGGCAGTTGTAAGAGTTTGCCGTATTGGTGTCGTTTTCCTCATAGATGGTCATGGGGTAGAAAATACGGGTAACCTTTTTCGCTATCAAATCATGTATGTGGCTGTGCATTAACTTAGCAGGAAAACAGATATTATCGGACATCACGCCGGAAACGGCATTTTCGTAGTCAATGTAATTGGAGTGTGATGATAGAACCACTTCAAACCCACATGCTGTAAACAGTTGATGCCAAAAGGGGTAATTTTCGTACATCCCCAATGCACGGGGAATTCCAATCTTTACCGATGATAATATTGATTTTCTGTCAAACAGGAGTTTGTATTTTTCTTCATAGACATTTATTCCTTTTTCGGAAGCCCCTCCCCTATTGCTGAATATTTTCTCGCACTTGTTTCCGGAAATAAATTGCTGTCCGTTTATGAATTTATATATGTTTATATAGCATTGATTATCACATCCTTTGCAATTAGCATTCTGCAAAGAATACTCACAATTATCGAGCAATTGGCCAATTTTTACAGAATATTGCTGTGGTAAATTTTCAGTATTCTCAAACCCATGATCATTTAATCCGTGTAAATTAGTGAAATCCGTGGCAATAGTTTTAGCATGCAAAGCACATCCAAATGCACCCATAAATTCGGGAATATTCGTAAAAGATACCTCCGTATGGGTAAGTTTTTCCAACGCCCTCACAATAGCGTGGTTTTTCATACTGCCACCCTGCACCGAAATATGGGCACCCAACGAAGAAAAGTCGTGCAAACGAAGCACTTTAAACAAACAATTTTTGATGACCGAATAGGATAATCCTGCTGCAATGTCTTCGCTTTTAGCTCCTTCGCGAAGGAACTGATTTACTTTAGAGTTCATAAACACAGTGCAACGGGTTCCTAAATCGCAGGGATTCTTGGCAAAGCATGCTTTTTCCGCAAATTTTTGCACCGAATAGTTCAGGGTTTTCGCAAATGCTTCGATAAATGAGCCGCAACCCGACGAGCAAGCCTCGTTGATATCTACCCGTTCAATAGTGTTATTCTTTATAAACAACGCTTTCATGTCCTGTCCGCCAATATCCAACACAAAAGTAAGATTCGGATTATGGTGTTTGGCTCCCAAATAGTGCGCTTTGGTCTCCACAATACTGTCGCTAAGATGAAAAGCCGCTGTCATCAAATCTTCTCCATAGCCGGTTGAACAGGATCCTTTTATCACAAAGTTTCTCCCTGTTTTTTGGGTTTCTTCCAAAAACCTACTCATCCCATTCTTGATATTCAAGATAGAATTGCCTTGATTGGGCGCATAATATTTATACACCACGTTGCAATCTTCATCTAATATAATAATTTTACCTGTTGTGGACCCCGAATCTATTCCTATATACAAGTTTTCGGAACAATGGCGTAAATTTTTCTCTGGAATAAATGTGGTTTGCTTATTTATAAGCCAGTGTTGATAATCGTCTTTAGAATGAAACAGCGGCAATAATGCAGAGGTTGTTTTGATACTATTTGTATTTGTATCTAATTGTTCAATAAGTGTTTGCAGTGTAACTTTTGGGTCTTGCCCGGCGCCTTTCAAAGCTGCGCCGAAGGCGGTTAGCAGGTTGGCATTTTCAGTAGCGATAATGTCGTTTTTATCAAAATTAAGATATTTTAATAACTCTTTTTCTAATGCGGGTAAAAATTGAAATGGACCGCCACTCAACAAGATCGGCGTTTTGATTTTCATTCCTTTAGAAAGACCGCCAACAATTTGCACTACTACTGCATGGAACACCGAAGCGGCAATATCTTCCGGCGGAATATGTTTACTGATTAAATTTTGGACATCTGTTTTAGAGAATACACCGCAGCGCGAAGCCATATTGTAAATGCGCGAGCTCTTTTCGGCAAGTTGGCTCAATTGTTCTGTAGAGCAGCCGAGCAAAATTGCCATTTGGTCTAAAAAAGCGCCGGTACCTCCTGAACAGTTGCCGCTCATGCGCATTACCGGAATAGTGTCATCTTTAAGAAATACCATTTTGGCATCTTCGCCTCCCATATCAATAATGGTTTTGCAATACGGAAACTTCATCTTCACACATTCTGTTTCTGCAATCACTTCTTGAACAAAAGGCAGTTGATAGCGTTCGCAAATGCCCATTCCTGCCGATCCGGTTAAGGCAACTGTTACTTCCACATCTCCAAATTGTTGTTGCAAATCGGCAAGTATAGATTTTAGTAAAGGCAAATATTGCGTGTGGTGGATTTGATAATCCGATGCCACAATCTCATCGTTAGCATTTAAAGCCACATACTTAATAGTGGTTGAACCGATATCAATACCTAATTTTAACATGCTTTTTTTTGCGGGTGCAATAATATATTTTTTTATAAACACAAAATAAGGGTAATTTTTATTACATTTAATAGTTTATCTTTGCCACTTCTAAATACAAACGCCAATGTTTTTACTAAAAGTTTCATTTACATTACCATTAGAAAACTCCGTTCTTGTCTTTGCGGTAATTTTTGGCATTATTCTTTTTGCACCTATTTTACTAAACAGGATAAAGATACCACATTTGATCGGGCTCATCATCGCGGGCGCTATTATTGGTCCTAAGGGGTTTAATTTAATTGCCGAAGAAAGTAGTATCATTCTTTTCGGAAAAGAGGGACTCGGAACGGTGGGACTCCTTTATATTATGTTTCTCGCCGGATTGGAAATTGATATGTACCAGTTTAAGAAAAACAGTTTCAAAAGTGCGGTTTTCGGGTTTTATACTTTTACGATTCCCATGGGATTGGGTTTTTTGGGAGGATATTACGTGTTGGATTTTCCGCTACTGACCTCCATATTGTTAGCCAGTATTTTTGCATCACATACTTTAATCGTCTATCCTATTCTTAGTAAATTTGGCGTAACAAAAAACAGAGCTGTTAATGTCGCCTTAGGCGGAACAGTAATCACAGACACGTTAGCGCTGTTGGTTTTGGCAGTCATTGTACAAATGACAAATAAGGAAGGAGGCGCTGTTTTAGACTTTATTGTAAAAATGACGAATGTAACTGTGGAGAATGCGTTTTGGATACAATTGGCTGTTTTCATTCTCTTATATGGCGTGGTTGTTATTTTTATCTTCCCCATCATCGGCAGATGGTTTTTTAAACGTAATGACGACAATATTTCGCAATATATTTTTGTATTGGCAATGCTGTTTTTGGGCGCATTATTAGCAGAAGTTGCCGGAATTGAGTCTATTATAGGTGCATTCTTGGTAGGACTTGCCTTAAACCGTTTAATCCCCCGCTCCTCTCCATTAATGAACCGAATTGAGTTTGTGGGAAATGCCTTGTTTATTCCATTCTTTTTGATTGGAATCGGAATGTTAGTTGATTACAACGCATTTACTAAAGATTGGGAAACGCTAAAAGTAGCGGGTGTGATGATTGTTATCGCCACAACAGCAAAGTTTTTAGCCGCGTGGCTAACCCAAAAAACGTTCCACTTTTCGCGAGATGAAAGGCGTTTAATTTTCGGGTTAAGTAATGCGCAGGCTGCAGCTACTTTGGCAGTAGTTTTAATAGCGTATAATATTAAATTGACGCAAGAAACTATAGACTTTCTGAACCTTACCGACATTTTAAAGCCGGGAAATTTACTCAACGAAAGCGTATTAAACGGCGCTATTTTGATGATTCTGTTTACCTGCACAATGGCTTCGATTGTGGCACAGAAAGGTGCGCAAAATATCGCTTTGCAAAACACTTCTGAAGAGGAGAGTGAAAATGATGAGCAGGTAGAGAAAATTCTAATTCCGGTAAACAGCCTCGAAACAGTGGAAGAGATGGTCAATCTTTCGCTTGCCGTGAAGTCGAAAGCTAATAAACAAGGTGTCTTCGCCTTAACAGTAATTAACACAAACGAACAAGATACTATTGCCGATAAAAGCGCTAAGAAAATTTTAGCTAAAGCAGCAGACACCGCTTCAGCCGCAGATGTTAACTTGAAAGAACTTCTACGGTACGACCTAAACGTAGTGAACGGAGTTACAAGTGTGGTTAAAGAGCATAAAATTACAGATTTAATATTAGGACTGCAAAAGAATAAAGGGTTTTCAACCAACTTTTTGGGCAATTTAACAGAAGGAATTCTCACAAAATCGAATACAACCACTTTAATATACAAACCGTTTCAACCCATATCTACTATAAAGAGACATCTAATTGTGGTGCCCGACCGCGCCGAGAAAGAGATCGGATTTCCGTTTTGGCTCTTAAAAGTTTGGAATATCGCTAAAAATACCGGCTCAAAATTAGTTTTCTATTCCTCCGAACAAACGTTAAAATATATTAAGGATGTAAACAAAAAACATCCTGTTCAGTGTGAATTTAATCTTTTTGAAGATTTTGATGATTTTCTGATTTTATCTCGCGATGTTAAGCCGGACGACAATTTGATTTTGGTTTTAAGCAGAAGAGAGCGCCCCTCTTTCAACGTGAATATGAATAAAATTCCACAATATCTGAACAAATATTTCAAAGAAACCAATTTTATACTCATTTATCCCATGCAAGCAGGTGTTTCAGATGAATCTCACGTAGCATTGAAAAATCCTTCAGTTTTAGTAGATCCGTTAGAGACATTAGATGATCTTGGAAAAATAATTGGTAATTTGTTTAAGAGAAAATTGAAGTGATGCTATGAAAATCATTTGTATAGGGTTTAACTATAAATCGCATATTGCGGAACTAAATATGAATATTCCTGAAAAGCCTGTTTTTTTCTTAAAGCCGGAAACCGCGCTTACCACAAGAAACCGTCCCTTTTTTTACCCCGATTTTTCTAATAATATTCATTATGAAATAGAATTGGTAGTGCGTATCAATAAGTTGGGAAAACATATCCGAAAAAAATTTGCGCATACTTATTATGATGAGATCGGGTTGGGGATCGATTTTACAGCACGTGATATTCAAGCCAATGTTTTCGAAAACGCCCTGCCTTGGGAGATCTCAAAAGCCTTCGACGGATCAGCAGTGATTAATCGCTTCCTCCCGAAAACAAATTTTCCTGATTTGCAAAATATCAATTTTACCCTATTGAAAAACAAACAACTTGTGCAACAAGGAAATACATCCGATATGTTGTTTTCTATCGCAGAGATTATTGAGTATGTATCCCAATTTATTACTTTAAAAATCGGAGATCTCATTTTTACCGGAACCCCGTGCGGCATCGACAAAGTGGAAATCGGCGATGAACTGGAAGGCTATATTGAAGAAGAACTGATGTTTAAATGCAGAATAAAGTAGAAGTAAGGTTTTGAATTAGGAACTGTAAGCCAACGAAAAATCTTTTAATCTTAAATCTTTAAATCTTTAAATCTTAAATCTAGTATCCCCCACCCCACTTTCTTAAAAACCATTCTGTGCCTAAAAGAAGCAATATGGAAATAAAATACCACCAAGAATTTAAAAACAAACTGTAACGTTTTTGATATGAGGCAATAGTTTTAATATGATCATTCTTCCTTATATCATTTTCTAAAGCAGAAAAGTTGCTTGCAGTATAGAATTTTCCTTGCGTGGATTCGGATATATTCTGCAATAAGGCATGATTTGCAACCAAGTTCATAGTTTCAAGTTGTAGTTCCTGAATGGTAAAAACACCTGATTTTAAATACGATTTATTACCGAATTTTACATGGGCATCCCACGAATATCTTCCCGTCGGCAATTTGCCCAGCGATAAAAAATAGGCGTTGTTTTGTTTAGAAAAGAGCATCTCATATTTTTTCCCTTCTCTATCCGTATAGTGAAACTCAACATCCGGATCATTTTTAAGTTCATAGGTATCGTTATACAGTTCTGCGGTAAATTCAACCGGCGCATTCTCATTATACACATTTTTTGCCTGTACACGAAAAAAACTTCTGTCTCCTTTGGCAGACAAATAGAGTACGGTTTTGTTTACAATTTCATTAAAGATTTCGTGGTTATTGGCATACAGATAATTATATACTTTCCATTGCCAGATTCCTGTTCCTGTTAGAATGCCTGTTTTGCTGACATTATTATCATTGAAAATAAATAATGGGTAATTAGTAGTAATAGTATTGATTTTTTGAAATAAAAAAATATTAGCAGAAACAGCAGACCGGTAGTCTCCAAAGGGTGTAGTTACCGGCGGCAATTTAGATAGCATTTTTTTAGCCTCATCGGAAAAAGTAAAAGAGACAAAGTTGTCGTTAAAAGCAGGCATCGCTTCGTTGTACAAGTCTTTGTTTTGCACCATATTTAATCCCAAGTTCAAACTGTTAAATACCGATAAGTTCGTAGTTTTACCCACAATATACCAGCAAGCACTACCTGCAGCATTAATTTTGGCAACCAAATTATTCGCTTGTTGATTATGAGAAGGTAATTGATGTAAAATGAACAACACGTAGTCATCAATATTTTGAGGTAGTTTCTCTGTTGAAAAAATATCTACTTGATACCTGTCTGATGTTTCCAATGCCCCTTTTATTGCTGCAATATCAGGATGTGGCGCCTGGTAGATGATTGCAATCTTCTCACGTTGATCCACTACTTCAATATAAAAAGCAGAAATATTGTTTTTAGTAGAGATCTCATTCTCAATGGGGGTCAAAGAGACCTGATAACGGTGTATCCCTTTTTCTTCGGCAGTTAAAGTAAGTCTCACAGTTTCAAAAAACTGATTTCCCGCAATGGAAATATTTTTCGTAAAAATGTCTTGGGTTCCATCGGAGAGTGTCAATGTAGTGTTTTTTCCGGCTAACTGAGTAGCAGCCACTTTAATTTCAACCGGAAAGAGATTTCCGATAAAGGTTTGTTTGTTATATACAATGTTAGAGATGAAGAGGTCGGGTTGTGCTTCAGGATTTCCCATACCCACAGTATAAACCGGCGCTTTTTGTTTTTCTGCAAGGTACAGGGGATTGGCGCCCTCATTAAAAATGCCATCGGTAAAAAGAACCACCGCGCCAATATTCCTATTGGTATAATAACTGTTTATCTCTTCAAAAAGAGCTGCTAAATGGGTGGATTTTTCGCTAAAATTCAATGCACTATTGTCGTGATTTTGTGCTACATTCGCACCAATTGTATAACTCACAACATCATAGTTTTTTTGCAGGTGTTGAACAAAGTTTTTATAGTTTGCTATAAAAGTAGTGGTATAAAAATTGGAATCCGGAATAGAAATGATAGATTCCGTATTATCGAAACCAACAACAATAATCGGTTTTTCGGTCTGTTTAACGGTTAAACGGAGCATGGGTGCCAGCAGAAGAAAGGCAATCAGAGCAATAGCAATTCCGCGAAAAATATACATTACTCTTTTAGATCTTTTGTCAAATACAATATTTCTGTTTTTATAATATAGTAAAAAAGAATAACTTACTCCAATGATGATACAAATTAGAGCAAGCCATAAAGAATATTCTGTAAGAAAAGACATAATTTAAAAAATTGAGGCGGCAAAGGTAGCGTTTTTTACTTTTTCTCGTGTGTACACGCTCCTTTTGCTTCCTCTTTTATATCGGCTTTAAAACGCCCTTCAATTTGGTAAAACTGATATAATGTTTTGGCAGAAAGGATCTTTTTTAATTGATCATACAGTTTTTTCTCCAATTGAACTAGTTTCTCTTTGGTATTGATTCTATCTTCCATGAGAACATACAACTGTTTATCCGTCAATTTTGTATAATCAACCCTTCCTTTACTGCGTTCAATACTGTTTTTTTGTAATAACAGTTTACTGGATTCAAATATTTCGGATTCCTCTTTCAAATAGGGGTTGTAAACATCCCAAAACGCATGGCGCTCGGAATCGGATAAAGGCAAGTTGCGTTCTACAAAATTTTTTTTAATCGTCATAATAGATTGACAATCTTCTTGTGCAAACAAGGAAGAAAACAGAAATAAGAAAAGGGTAACAAAAATTAAATGTTTTGGTGTCATAGTTTAATAATCAAAATAAGATTCAAGATCGTACATGGTTTCATAGAAATTTTCGGTTAGAAAATCATCAACGTAATAATCCACAGCGCGATAGACAATTGTTTCATTGACGGGTACTAAGGGGGCTTTTGAAAATAAGGGTTTAGAGGTAATTATTTGTTCGGCGGTATCGTTGGTCGCAATCATTTCGATTGCTTCTGCTATAGAATTTGAATCAAGGGAAATAATAGAGTCTTCAGAGGGTAAAATCTCTTCGTGTACATAAAAATGGGGTTCTGAATCTCTATTCAGAAAAATAAAATAGGAAAGCGCAAGAATGAGGGCAATAGAAGCGGCAACCGAAATAGCCGAGAACCATTGTTTTTTAATTTTTTGACTTTTCGTCTCTTTTTTAACACGTTGCATAACATCTTGTTGCAACTGTTCAAAATAATGTTCGGGAACTTCGAATAAAGGCTTATCTTTATAGGGTTGTAAAGTATCCATTGAATTTTTGATTATTGTTAAAACTTTTTATAGACATTATATATATATAGTAGGTTTAATGACTTAACAAAAAATCTTCTACTTTTTTCACTGCAAAGTGGTAAGAAGCTTTAAGCGCTCCTTCAGAAGTATTTAGAACTTTCGACATCTCTTCATAGGGCATCTCTTCATAATAGCGTAATGAAAAAACAATACGCTGTTTTTCGGGCAAATGAAGTATGGCTTCTTGAATTAGTTGTACAATTTTATCGGAGGACAAATATTTATCATCGGGAATGGTTTGCAGCATCCATTCGGTATAAGAGTCATCGGTTAAGTTAAGCAGTTTTTTCTTTTTTTCGATAAAAGTTAAAGATTCGTTGGTACAGATTCTTAGTATCCAGGTTCTCAAAGTTGCTTCTCCGCGAAACGTATGCAAGTGTCTCCAGATTTTTATAAACACATTTTGCGAAACATCGTTGGCATCTTCGTGCAGTCCTACCATACGTCGAACATTTTGATACACATCTCTTTGATATTTCTTGACGAGCATCTCAAAGGCGCGATTTCGTGTATTTTCGTTAGAAAACAGTTCAAGAATCAGCTCGTCGGTAGGCATAAATTAGTTTTGCGCAAAAATAGATATTTACTCGTTTTTTTGAATTTGATACAATTTTTTATTAAAAAAGAGAGCCATTTCTGACTCTCTTTCAGAGCGGAAAACGAGACTCGAACTCGCGACCCCGACCTTGGCAAGGTCGTGCTCTACCAACTGAGCTACTTCCGCGTTGGGTTGTTTTACACCTTGGAGGTGAGTTTTGTACCTCGGGCGGGACTTGAACCCGCACGACCGCAATGGTCACAGGATTTTAAGTCCTGCGTGTCTACCAATTCCACCACCAAGGCTCGTTTCAAAGAACTTTTCTCTCGTTTGAGGCAGCAAAAATATACTTTTTTCAATATTTTTGCCTGCAATTAAAAATTTTTATAATGAAACTATTATTATTAAGTAATTCAACAAATTACAAAGAACCTTACTTGGGCTGGTGTATGCCTTTAATATTGGAATTTTTTAAAAATGAGAAGAAAAAGATTCTCTTTTTCCCTTATGCGGGCGTAAAAGTAGCGGGAAAGAACTACCCCGAAAGTTACGATACCTATACGGATAGAGTATCCGGTATTTTTGCACAACACGGTTTTCAAGTAGAATCCATTCATCAGGCAAAGTGCCCAATTGATGCTGTAAATCAAGCCGATATACTTATGATAGGAGGTGGAAATACTTTTCATTTGGTGCACGAAATTCATGCAAACAAACTTATTGAGCCGGTACGCAGAAAAGTGTTGGAAGGAACACCGTTTATAGGATGGAGTGCAGGCTCTAATGTGGCTTGCCCTACGCTGCGCACTACCAACGATATGCCTATCATCATGCCCCAAAGTTTCCAATGTTTCGATTTTGTTCCGTTCCAAATCAATCCGCATTACATTGATCCGCATCCGGAAGAGATTAACGATGCTATTCGTCATGGTGGAGAGACGCGCCAAGATAGAATTAACGAATTTTTAGCGGTAAATTCTCAAGTTACGGTAGCAGGCTTGCGCGAAGGCACAGCGCTTTGGGTTGAAAACGACAGAATTACATTAAAAGGAGAACGTCCCATGCGTATCATGCGTCACGAACAGGAAGCGTTTGAAATAGAACCGGATAGCGTATTTGATTTTTTATTTCGGTAGTAATTTCACAAACGGCAACAACATCTCTTCCAATGAGATCCCTCCATGCTGGAAGGTGTTTTTATAGTAGTTTACGTATTGGTTGTAATTGTTGGGATAAGCAAAAAAGTCGGATCCTGATGCAAATATAAAGCGATGGGTTACTCCTTCTTTGGGTAGAAAAATATCTTCCGGATTTTTTATTTCATATACTTGATTGGCAGGATAATCCATCGTTCTTCCCACTTTATAGCGCAAATTAGGGTTTATAAACTTGTCGCCCACTACTTTTATAGGTTTTGTAATCTTTATGGTACCGTGGTCGGTGGTAATGAAAATAGGTATTTTGTTTGCAGACAAATATTTAATCATATCCAACAGGGTTGAATTTTCAAACCACGACTTGGTAACACTTCGGAAAGATTTTTCATCATCTGCAAGTTCGCGGATTAAATCCACTTCCATACGGGCGTGAGAAAGCATGTCAACAAAATTGAAAACGATAACATTCAATTGGTTTTGCATTAATTGGTGGATATTGTCAAATATCTTCTTTCCAAAGTCAACATTTAATACTTTAGAAAACGAATATTTAACATTTTTTCCATACCGTTTTAGATATTCTCCCAGCAAAGGTTGTTCAAATTGATTTTTACCACCTTCATCATTTTCATTCAACCACATATTGGGGTATTTTTTTGCAATCTCTCCGGGCATAAGTCCTGCAAAAAGCGCATTTCTCGAATAATGGGTAGCCGTAGGAAGTACACTGTAATACATATCTTCAAAATCTGTACGATAATATTCGTTAATGAGCGGTTGCAATGTTTTCCATTGGTCGTAGCGCAAATTATCAATCAAAAATAAGAAGATAGGAGTATCTTTAATAGAGGGAAATAGTTTCTCTTTCAGGATTGTGTGTGAAAGTAGCGGTTTTTCAGCACCTTTACCCAAGAGCCAATCCTGATAATTACGCATTACATATTTACCAAAACACGTATTCGCTTCCAGTTTTTGGTCGGCAAGAATTTCCGCCACTCCTTCATCTTCAATTTTTTCTAATTCTAATTCCCAATATACGAGTTCTTTATATAATTTTTCCCATTCTTCCAAGGAGAGTTTGTCGGAAATTTTCATAGATATTTCTCTAAAAGCTTGTTGATAAGCAATCGTACTTTTTTCGTTAACTAATTTTTTATTATCAATGTTTTTTTTAAGGCACGACAAAATCTGGTTTGGGTTGACCGGTTTGATCAAATAATCTGCAATATTACCACCAATAGCATCTTCCATAATATTTTCCTCTTCACTTTTAGTAATCATCACAATTGGAACATGTTGATTGATAGCCTTCAAGCGCTTTAGCGTATCAATTCCCGTAAGTCCGGGCATGTTCTCATCTAAAAAAACAATATCCACAATTTGAGTTTCAAACATTTCAATAGCTTCATTTCCACTCACAACCGGAAGAACATTATATCCTTTGTTTTGTAGAAAAATAACATGAGACTTCAGATGTTCAATTTCATCATCAGCCCATAAGATAGTTGTATTCATAAATTAAATTTTAAAGTGTATAGTAAACGAAGATTATGAGATTTCATTTTATTCTTATTAAATTAATTTTGTACGCAAATATGCCAAACAATGCAAGTTTACAATTAGAAACAGTAACGTTTTGGTTTACAAAAGTAACAACCAGCGGTGTTACATTTGTAAAGCACGTTTCTATTACAATATACCATGTGTGATAGTTCTTATTACCTTATCAATATTCTATTTAAATTATTGATTATTAGATATTTTATAGTAATTATATAATATTTGATACGAATAGAGCAAGTTATAGTTTTCAACAATCTCTATTTGCTTGAATACTATTCTTTATCTTACTGATTTTTAGTATTTTGAAATGATTACTTACTATATGTAATAATAATTTTATCAACAATTACAAAAGTAAAATAATAAAATTATATTTTTGCACAAGTGTAAAAGATACACGAATTACAAATGTAAATATTTTTTATTTATGATTGACAGAATTAAACTTATAATGGAGTATTACAAATTATCTCCGGCTTCCTTTGCTGAGCAGATCGGCATTAATCGTTCCAATTTAACCCATCTTTTTTCGGGAAGAAACCAGCCCAGTTTAGACTTGGCTAAAAAAATCTTGCACTGTTACCCTGATATTAAAACCGAGTGGCTCATCATGGGTGTTGGAGATATGTTTCGAAATAATGAAGAAAAGGAGTTAAATATTAGAGTAGAAAATGAGAAAAAAAACACTATATTTCAACCTGTACCAGAACTATTTACTGAAGAGATTCTGCAATCTCATGTGGTTTCTGAAGCGTCTGTAGCAAATTTAAACAAAATAGATGTACCAATATTCGATTCTAAAAGCGATATTACGGGTAAAGAAGTAACTTTAATTCATAAGCAACCTGTGGGAAATACGCACTTACCCTCCCACTCTACTTTACCAACAATAAGCAAAATTATTTTTTTCTATTCAAACAACAGTTTTGAAATTTTTCATCCAAACCAATAAAATGAGGCATGCAAAGAACAAGAGAGCCTCTGTATTTTATATCTCTATAAAAACTGTATTTTTGCCCTCTGTTTTTATGAAAAATATTATTCTCCCTGTTGATATTAACCTTTTAGAGCAAGAACTTACTGTAGATAAGTTTTTGCGTGAAACCAATGTGGGGCATAACTTTATTTATATTGTTACCGCGCACGATTCCCCCAATGTGATGCGTGAGATTGGGCGGCTTCGTGAACTTACTTTTCGTCAAGCCGGTGGTGGCACCGGACGTGCCGTAGATATTGACGAATATGATACCGCTGATATTCCTTTCAAGCAACTGATTGTTTGGAACAACGAAACAAAAGAGATTGTAAGTTCATATCGTTTTATTCTAGGTAGAGAGGTACCGTTAGATGAGAATGGCTACCCCAACACTCCTACATCAAAACTGTTTCATTTCTCTAAAAAATTTATTGAAGGTAAATGGCAAAAAACTATCGAATTGGGGCGTAGTTTTGTGCAACCTAAATATCAAGGAACCACAAATCCACGCCTTGGGCTTTTTTCTTTAGATAATCTTTGGGATGGTCTGGGCACTTTAGCTGTGGATTACCCTGATGTCAATTTCTTCTTGGGAAAAATGACAATGTACGACAGTTACAATCGTTTAGCACGAAATTTAATCCTTTTCTTTTTAAAAAAATATTTCAAAGGAGATAAAAATCTAATTACCCCTTATGAGCCCGTAAAAGGCGATAAAAGAAAACAGGTATTTCGTTCAATCTTCAGAAATGCTTCTTATAAAGAAGATTTTAGAATGCTTAACGAGAATATTCGCGACCTAAAGACCTCTATTCCACCATTGATTAAAAGTTATATGTCGCTCTCTTCAAAAATGAAATGCTTTGGCGCTTCTGCAAATCCGGAATTTGGACCGGTGGAAGAGATTGCTATTATGATTAAAATTGCGGATATAAATGAAGATAAAAAGAGACGTTACATCTATTCTTATAAGAAAAAGGAGAAAGGAGAAAAGAAAAAAGGAAGAAATAAGAAAAAAGATATAGTAAATTGAAAAGATATTGATATTCTCGTAAATAGTAAGATGATTAAAACGATAACTTTCCTGCAAAGCGAGGTGGATTGGCGCAAAGCTCCTCCTCCCTCTTTGCCCGAATATGCCTTTATTGGTCGCTCTAATGTGGGAAAATCTTCTCTCATCAATATGTTAGCAAATCACAAGTCTATTGCAAAGACCTCTTCAAAACCAGGAAAAACACAAACTATCAATCATTTTTTGGTAAATAACGCATGGTATTTAGTGGATCTGCCCGGCTATGGCTATGCCAAAATATCGAAAACCATGCGCGAAAAATGGGTAAAGATGATTAACGACTATCTTGTTCTTCGCCAAAATTTGCAAGTGGTTTTTGTATTGATTGACGCCCGATTAGAACCGCAAAAGAACGATTTGGAATTTATTAACTCTTTGGGTGAAAGGCAGATACCGTTTGCGATTATTTTCACAAAATCGGATAAACTTTCTTCGTTTCGGGTGTCGCAAAATGTGGAAGCATTCAAACAGGCCATGTTAGAAACGTGGGAAGAACTCCCTCCCGTTTTCATTTCCTCTGCAACAGATGGAAAAGGAAGAACTGAAATACTTGACTATATCGCTGCCTCTGCTGAATTATAAGTTCCTTATCCCAATGATATCCCGCACATCTCGTACTGTTTTTGCAGCGCTTTCGTGCGCTTTTTCAGCACCCTGACGTGCTATTTTCCTAAGGTAGTCGTTGTTGCAACGCAACTCCAAAATTTTATCATAGATAGGCTCCGTAAAAGCAATCATATCCACTGCCAACTGTTTTTTCATATCACCGTAGCGAATTTGACACGTATTATATTGTTCTTCAAAAAACTGCAAAGTTTCTGAAGTTGAAACGGCTTTCATTAATTGAAAGAGATTCTCAATGGCTTGCGGTTTTTCCTGATTAGGTTCGGTAGGACCTGAGTCGGTTACCGCTTTCATTACCTTTTTGCGAATGGTTTCCGGATCATCTGCAAGATACACACAGGAGGCTTCATTATCCGATTTCGACATTTTTGTAGATCCGTCCAAACCGGGAATTTTTACCAATTCATTGCCAAAGTTGTAGGCAACAGGCAATTTGAAATAGTCCACTTCATAAAGATAATTAAACCGTTGTGCAAAGTCGCGCGCCATCTCTAAATGCTGCTGTTGGTCTTTGCCTACCGGCACTTTGCCGGCGTGGTGGATTAACACATCGGCAGCCTGCAACACAGGGTAAGTAAGCAAGCCTGCATTTACATTGTCGGGTTGTTTGCGCGCTTTGTCTTTAAAAGATACACAACGCTCCAATTCTCCCAAATAAGCAATCATATTTAGAAGCAAATAGAGCTCTGTGGTTTCGGGAAGATCGCTTTGCACATAGAGCGTTGCCTTTTCCGGATCAAGTCCTGCCGCTAAATAATCCACCAACACATTTTTGATATTCGTATTCAGTTCCGATCCTTTTGGATGTGTTGTAAGTGAATGATAATCTGCAATAAAGAAAAAACAATTCGCTTCATCTTGCATTTTAATAAAATTGCGAAGAGCGCCAAAATAGTTGCCCAAGTGCAACAAACCGGTGGGGCGAATACCACTGACTACAGTTTCCATAAATTTACTATAAGTTTAGATTTGATTTAGGGCGCAAAATTATAGGAAAATTGCTTGGTTAATCTCTACCATCCCATAAGAATTTATTACTTTTAATTGCGCCGTTGCACCTACTGTGATAGCGAATAATGCTATTAAAATAAATACTTTCTTCATTATAAATTTAGTTTTACGTCCGCTCCTTAAACAGATATTAATTAAATATCTACTGCCTTCGTTATATTTTTAAAGTGCAAAATTAACTTATTTAGAATACAGTTCAAATAAAAACAAAAAATTAAGCATCAATATTTTCTTTGATAAAGAGAAGAACTTTATCCTTCTAAAGAATTTATATTATAGAGCAATTAAGAATTTTCAATAATGTAGTATATATTCCCTAATATAATGTTAATTTGCACCCCTAAAAAATGAACCCATATCAATTATGAATTTATCAGAACAAGAAATTATTAGAAGACAAAAATTGCAGGATTTTACCAATCTTGGCATTGATTGCTACCCCGCAGAATTGTACGAAGTGAATGTTACATCGAAAGATATTTTAGAGAATTTTCCAAAAGACAATAGTTTATATCAGGATATAAGTTTTGCGGGAAGAATTATGAGCCAGCGCATTATGGGAGCGGTAGCTTTTTTCGTGCTGCAAGATGCCACAGGAAAAATACAAATCTACGCCAAACGCGACGAACTTTGCCCTGAGGAAGATAAAACCCTTTACAATAGTGTGTTCAAGAAATTGGATATCGGAGATATTATCGGGGTAAAAGGTTTTGTGTTTACTACCCAAACCGGCGCCACCTGTATTCATGTTACAAAGTTTACAATTCTGAGTAAATCTCTGAAACCACTGCCCATTGTGAAGGAAAAAGAGGGAGAAGTGTATGATGCATTTCAAGACCCTGAACTGCGCTACCGGCAACGTTATGTGGACTTGATTGTGAATCCGCAGATTAAAGATACATTTATTAAAAGGACAAAATTGGTAAATACCATGCGTAATTTTTTGAATGAAAAAGGATACTTGGAAGTGGAAACCCCGATTTTGCAACCGTTGTACGGCGGCGCGGCAGCGCGTCCTTTTAAAACTCATCACAACAAGTTGGATATGACACTCTATCTGCGCATTGCTAACGAATTGTACTTAAAACGATTGATTGTTGGCGGATTTGACGGTGTATATGAGTTTTCAAAAGATTTTCGCAACGAAGGGATGTCCCGCTTTCACAATCCGGAGTTTACACAAATGGAACTCTATGTGGCATATAAAGATTATGAATGGATGATGAATTTGGTGGAAGAGATGGTGGAAAAAGTTGCGTTAGAATTACATGGAACTACACAAGTGCAAGTAGGCGAAAATGTTATTGACTTTAAACGTCCATGGAAACGCTACACCATGTATGGCGCTATTGAACATTTTACGGGCATAGATATTTCTAATATGGATGAAAAAGAGATGGCAACTTTTGCTAAAAAATGCGGGGTGCACGTGGATAACACAATGGGGCGCGGTAAACTGATTGACGAAATATTCGGAGAAACCTGCGAAGCCCATCTGATTCAACCCGCTTTTATTTACGACTATCCTATTGAAACTTCGCCATTAACCAAAAAGCATCGCACTACGCCCAATCTAACCGAACGTTTCGAAGCAGTGTGCAACGGAAAAGAGATTTGCAACGCCTATTCCGAGTTGAACGACCCGCTTGACCAACGCAAACGCTTTGAAGATCAATTAGAACTCGGCAAGCGCGGCGACGAAGAATCTATGGTATTAGATGAAGATTTTTTAAGATCATTAGAGTACGGGATGCCGCCCACTGCGGGATTGGGTATTGGCATTGACCGGCTATCTATGATAATGACCAACTCCAACTCTATTCAAGATGTGCTCTTTTTTCCGCAAATGCGACCGGAATAGTCCAAGATTAGCTGAAAACAATTCAATCTTCGTTATGATTTCCTTGCTGCGAGTGACAAAATTACGCCAAGACAAATCCCCAAGAAAGCAGCAAACAGCACTTGAAAATTTTGCGGCAAAATAAAAGTGAGGGTGTGCGCCGGAATCCAAAAGAATGGAATGGTTTTTTTAAAGACAAATCCCCACTGCACTTTCCAATTTATTTCAGTAATTATTTGCGTAAAATGAATTTTCTTGCTAAAAAATCCGATGATTGTGCCGCCGGTTTGTGCAATGTGGGTATCTGTAATTTTGTGTAGCGTCATAAAAACAGGGGCAAACGTAGTATTCATCATTACGCTGATACAGAACGCGCCCCAAAGTTTCAGCATAGAGAAGTCGCCGCTCATTGCTTCAGACACCCCTGAACATATCTGAAATTTATCTAAATACACCGGCACTCCGTTTCTAAAAACGCCCATAGCAATGGCAATCCAAACGCCCAGAACTCCCCAAATCACCATACGTGGAAGAATGCCAAAATTGGGCATATTGTACTTTCCGGTGCGAATACGCAAGCCCAATACCTCTCCAAAAGTTGCCAAAACTGCAAATTTAACGAAAGCCATAATTAACGGAAGTTGCTGGTTTATTTCTTCATAAGCGCGATAAACATCTTTAAAAATGAAAAAAGGAGCTAAAAACAGAATGACGCCGAGTAAAATAATGAGGTCTTGTTTTTTCATATCGATCGAATTTATCTTGAATTTTATTCTTTCACTAAAAAGTAATATTTTTTCATGCTTAAAAATGTTAATTAATATTTTGATTTGTAAAAAAATGTTGCGGCAAAAATATGTTTTTTGACATAACATAAAACTTGTCACAAAATTAGCAATTATTCCTTAACTACGTAGTCCCGCAGGGATGTTACTTTATTAACCGTAGATTTTAATCTACGGAATGAGATACAGCGCACACCATCTATAGCCCCACATGGGGCGACACTATTGATACACAGGAAGTATCGTCCCCTGCGGGACTTCTATGGATGACGTACATGTTCATTCCGTAGATTAAAATCTACGGTTAATAGAGTTACGTCCCTGCGGGACGTTAGGGGAATGCACTGTGTCTCTGTTTTTTACACTCAAGTGTTATAAACGACTTATTCTCCATTAAATATATTTCTTCTCGATTGATTAACACCAAATTTTCAGAACGAATAAAAGCATCAATCTCCTTTTCAGTCACTTCATTTGAATAATCGGCCAATTTTTCAAGTGATTTATACTTTGTTTTTGAAACAAATGAAGTTTGCTTGTTTTTTTGAATGACAATAAACCTTTTTTTATTACTTTGCACCATTCTTATTAACACAGATTATAAATTAAAAATCATTCATCATGAGTTACGTTCAACTTCTTTACCATGCCGTAGTTCGCACCTA
>Ga0123354_10004979_pt1 | contig 19099 bp, 25 predicted proteins | sample TergutLab28metaG_2_FD_97872 | JGI IMG/M metagenome (GOLD analysis project Ga0123354, IMG submission 97872) | Labiotermes labralis P4 segment gut microbial communities from Petit-Saut dam, French Guiana - Lab288 P4 | ecosystem: Host-associated > Arthropoda: Insects > Digestive system > Gut ...
CCCTCGTCCCTTAATCTTGCACCAGATATGTTGAGTGTAGATAAGCACATCACTAATTAGAAACAACAGACACACATAAAGCACTAAATATGGCACATACCACGTAGATGCTGTCTAACCAGGAGGTCTAATCCGAACTGAGTTGTCCTCAGTAGTATCCTGGGCGGAATAGCCCACATTATTAAAAAGGATCGGCTTTCGATTAGAATTCGCAGTTTTATTATCAGTGTAGTATCTGCCGTCCGGATGGGTATCGCGGTCCCTCCGTTGTTCTCCTACGCCAATCCAAGGGGCTAAGCCCCCCGGGGACTCCCGTGTAAAGGCCCCCAGGGGCCCAAACTCGAAAGACAGAGATGTGTAGAGGGGAAGAAAGTGTTAAGTACCGCTGTGGCATTACTCTTTCTTTAACTTCGTCGAATTCCAAAATGGCGGTCAGGGCGCAGTTCATGTTAAGAGATGTGTATAGTGCAAGATTGTGGTAAGTACCGCAGATGCACTACTCTTTCTTTAACTTCGTCGAATTCCAAGATGGCGGGCAGAGCGCAGTTCAAGTTAAGAGATGGGTAGTGTACAAGAAGGTGCTAAGTAACGCCCAGGCACAACTCTTTCTTTAATTTTGCCGAATTCCAAGATGGCTGGCAGGGCGCTGTTCACGTTAAGAGGTGGGTAGAATGCAAAAGGGGCTAAATACCGCCCAGGCACTACCCTTCCTTTAACTTCACCGAATTCCAAGATGGCTGGCAGGGCGCTGTTCACGTTAAGAGATGGGTAGAGTGCAGGAAGGTGATAAGTACCGCCCAGGCACTACTCTTTCTTTATCTTTGTCTATCATCGAATTCCAAGATGGCGGCCCCTGCACTACTCTTTCTTTAAGTTTGTCAATCGCCATATTCCCAAGATGGCGGTCAGCGAGCTAGCTTAAATTAAAACCCTAACTTTGAATGGTGTCTACGCCCGAGGCCCCCAGACCTCCTGCCGGACAGATTGGTACATGCTATGACCTACCCAGACGTTACGTGTACAATTCGGTTGAGGGATGTCGTCGTCGAGGTTCCCCCGCCATTGTACAATATAGGGGGAATGGTAAATGTGACATAGTTAGTATTGGTAGTGAAATTGGATGAAACCGGATATGAACGCAAGATGAGTTCGAACGATGACGTGATAGACCGTATGAAAAGACAAAAAATGAAATATGTCCCAAAAAGTGGCATGTCATATTTTTATTTTGCACGAGGGAAGAATTGATCCCTATGCCGTTGAAAGAGAGGTCACTGGTGACCTCTATAGTAAAGGATGCTGAAGTAAGTGAATTCCATCATGCGTCCGCACGTGAGAACTTAAACGCTTCGTTAATCACGCGCCAAGAGGAACATGACTTGCTAATTCCATCATGCGTCCGCACGTGAGAACTTAAACGCTTCGTTAATCACACGCCAAGAGGAACGTGACTTGCTAATGCTTGCACGGTACTCGGGGAGGTGTCGGACTCTATGAGTGGGTGGCCTAACGCGTCCATGTACGGAAGGTCGAGTATTGCAGGTATGAAAGCGTTAACACATGTGCATTACATATACGTAAGTCTATATCCCGAGAAGGCGAAAATAGGACTACCAGGCCCCGCGCCTGTATGGATATGTCATATGACAAGAAGTGTTGCGGGGTTAACATATTGGTTCAGTATAAACGCTACGGTATAGGACTCCATAGCAATAACGTCTGTGCTTGCTGCAACGTGAATCTGAGAGGAATTAGCTGCATCTCTCGAAACTGTGATACCGTGCAGTTGGGTAAGTGCATTTCGCTAACTGTTAATACGTAGCTAATTGCTTATGCTATGTGTATAAGTGTAAGACAACAGCGCGTAATTAATGTAGCGAAATGCACTTGTAGGGAAAGAACGTATCCGCTGTGTGTGAAGCTGTGCTGTAGGGCGTGACATCCAGAAAGTGAAGTCCTCTCTCTCGCGAAGACAGGTAGGTGAAGCGGTACGCAAAGCCTCTGAATACGTTTCGTGAAAGATTCGAATGAGTCGAAGTGAAGTCACGCTTTTATATTCATGTTACAGAACGGTCAACAAAAATGCAACACAGATTGTGTGATCAGAAGGATGACACACATCTGTGTTGCTTTCTTGATGACAATTTTGTGAACAAGAGCATAACGGTGTGGCGGTTAGTGGCAGAGGAATAATGTACAGTCCCACCTAGGTGTGACGCATCCCGTGCTGCTGTGGGAAGAGAGCATGTCGCATCGTGATTCCGTGAAGAAGCCGTGACAACGTGCAGTTCGGTAAGTGCATTACGCTAATTGTTAATACGGGCTATTGTCTTATACTATGCGTATAAGTGCAAGACAACAGCTCGTAATTAATGTAACGAAATGTACTTATAGGGGAAAAACGTAGCCGTTGCGTGTGAAGCTGTGCTGCAGCTGCTGTGAAGAAGGGCGTGACATCCGGTCTCTCACGGATCATAGGTAGGTGGAGTGTTAGATGAATTCTCTGAATACGTTAATTAAGATGTAATAACATGACGGATAGTCGCACTCTTATCCTCGTGTTGAGCACGGTCATCAGGAATGCAATAAGCGATAGTGTGATCAGAATCAATGTGGTATACATTCGTGATTTGCATTCCTGATTCCTGCACTAACAAGAGCAGAACGGTGTGACTTTCAAGGGGGGACGGAGGTGTTTTGTACATCTCTATCTTTGATTGACACACCCCGTGCCGGCGTAACGTGTTGCCGTTGTGTGCGAAGCTGTGCTCCAGCTGCTGCAGGGCGTGGCATCCGGAGATCAAAGTGCTCTCGGGGAGAGAAGTAGGTGAAGTGTCACATGAATCATCTGATACAATGAGTTGAATTAAAGGCCGCGTACATGTGACAGCATGATCATCTCGAATGCACTTGCGCAACATCGCTTATGTTCACATATACGACTTTTGCTTGAGGTGCTTCCGCTTGTGATAGTCGAAACACAGGTGCGGCGTTTGAAGTGCCTACGGCTGTTCGCCAACCACAAGCAGAGCACCTCAAACAAAACCATGTATATGAACGTAAGCGATTTTGCGCACTTGCATTCCTGAGATCATCCTTGAACATGTGCGTAACCCCCAAAAAACAGAGAAATAATGTAATGCTTCACCTAGGTCGCCGTTGCTGCTGCACCCGTGCCTGTGTGTGTGTGGGGAGAAGAGGGCGTGTCTGCAGGACGTTGGTGGTGTCGTGAAAGAAGAATATAGCGTGCTCTGCCCCTCCGCCGAATATACACGCTGTGCCCATTGCAGAAAGAGAGAGAGAGACGTGTGAGTGGCAGTGCCTGAAGAAAACACAGGTTAGTGCAGTGATCCTTACATAGCTCGAAATGAATACACATAATACCCATTTCAGATAGCGTTTAATCACAAAGCAGTAGTGATACATAATGCTACTAGCTCATCTTCATACAGGCGAAGGTAGTCTAATGACGATTACATATTTCACACAAATGTCACGAGTTCCTCGTACATGTGAGGGCAGTCTATGTGTGTACTGGCGTTAGGCATCGATTCTACATACACGACCGAAGTTAAAGACATTGTCACATATGGTAATAAGTCTGGCACAACAAGTATGTAATCGCACAATTGTTGCTGCACAATATGAAACATTCGTGCTAGATAGTGTAGTTCCTGTGACGTCAGACATATGTAATCAGTTCCGAGATACATTCTGGTTAGCCCGCGGCGACTCCTCGGCGTACTTAACCGAAACCTACCACTCTAGCACTTGATTACCAATGGTTCCTCATTGCACAAAGAATCATGTATCTAGGGTAGACACTCAGCCAGCGTGAAGACCTGCTCGTCGGTTAGAATAATGGACTTTGACCCACAGCGTCGTATGGTACCGAATTCCACCAGCGGTTGATAGTCACGTGCGGGGTAGAATCCGACAGACCCGTATTTGTTATTTTCCCCATTGATGAATAACAGGCGCCTCAGCAGCACTCTCTGAGGATCGAATGCAGGATTTACAGCCCAGTAGTTACAGATTTCACCGTATGTGGCCAACTGCTCCACCTCCTCCTGGACAGTGGGGAGGTTCCTCTTCCTCCTCCCCTTAGCAGCAGTAGCAGAAACTTCGGGGGTTGCCCGTTTAGTAGGCTGTCTAGACGTTATCGTATCACAGAGCAGAGTGACTGGATGGGGCGGGCGACCGGTTTTATACGGCTGGAACAAATTCGACAGTATTACGTGTCATGTCAGTGGAACATTGGACAAAATCTTTCTTCTGCAAATAGTACATTAACCAATCGTAGAGGGTATACGCGGTTTTGGTTGCGCAAGCGAATCTGGGAAACTTGTGACATGGCAATCTACACCAGTGCCTATGAATGAAAGAAGCGGGTGCGGGGCAATTGAGATCCTCTAAAATATGGATCGGCCGTCCTGTCAGTCCTGCGCGGAATGTATATATAAAGACGCCGTAGTCGTAGAGTTGCGCGAAAACAGCCAGGGCCTCGGTAATGACCGTGTGTAATTCTTTATATTCGATATGTTTATCGGACCAATTTAAGCCGTTCTCCGACGAGCCATGATCCGCCATCTTGTAGGGGCTCTTGAAACAGAACGTCTCGGACGCGGCGGCGCTGGCCACGCACAGTTCCTTGACGACTATCTCATTCTGCCGCCCGCGGAAAAACTCGTAATCAATCACGATTTCCCTACCTCATCCTCCTCCAGCCATGTTAGATTAGGAATGAAAGGAATCGGTCAAGTACGTACCTTTTATAGGCAGCTGCATCAGCATTGACCCCAGCCGCCACGCGACATTTGGGCCCCGATTTCGGTAGTGAACATTCGGTCACCTGCTGGTCTGCGTTGCACGAATCGAAGAGCGAGATGAATTGTTGCGGAGTGCATCCCCGATCCATGTAGAGGGGGAATAGAGAGGAGTACTTGCCGCAGACATCACTCGTCAGTCCTTACAGCTGTCGCCTGTTATAGTCGCAGGTCGTGCAGTTGCGTTTAATGAACGCGTGGATGACTTTTACGAGCGGTACGACTCCATACGAATCGAAGTAGTATGCACCCGAAGGTTTGGGTCGGATGTGCACGGCTAGCCAGTGTTTACCTGTCTCTGTGTGGGGATCGTCATTGATGATGGCGGTGCAGGTTCGTGCGACGATCGAATGTGGTGGTAGGAGATCGGAGGAGAAGACGTCCAGGAATGAGCTAACGTAACGCAGTGTATACAGTATCTGCATAGTGTCCATTTTTAGAAGTCGGTCGTGATGGTGCGCGAAAAATCCACGAGGACGGAATTGTCGAATTCTAGGTACAGCAGACTCGTGATCGCCTCGGGTAATGGCTTATTGAATTTCAACTCGACCCTGATAGTGCCGTTCTAGGAGTGGGACGTATGACCCTCCAGCGCACTGCTCTCGAGTCTGAAGTCAAAGAGTAACATGAAATAGCCGTTTATATACATAGCATATGTTATCTGCAGTCCCGAGTTGCAGTGATGTATGCCGGATGCCTCGAAAAGCGTCCTGCAGCCCAGGACTGAAGTCTGTTCATGTTCCATGCCCAGAGATAGGCCCTTGTTAGGGAACTGTTTCCCGTTCACAAACAGCGAAATATCGCTGATATTGTAATGTAGAAATTTGTACGGGTTGCTGTCCAGCGACACGATGAAATCCGTGTTCTTAACCATGGTGAACAAGAGAAGTTTCGGGATGGGACTCAGGACGGCGTTATCGATTGACAAGGATTTCGACCCGGCCGAAAATGTGAACGTCTTGAGTTTGACTCTCGTCAGGTTGTACCGCGCAAGACTTCCACTATTCAGTGTCGAATTATGAGCCAGCAATATGGTGGAGTTTGCCTGACGCGTCTGACCAACAGTTGGGCGTCCTAATAATTTGAAAACGGTCTTTGAATCGACACTCTTATTCATCAAATAGAAAAACGGTCAGGCCTTTGTCAGCTTGATCTGTAACCTGTCACCGGGCAGCAAATATAGGGGCACATTACATATGTCACTATGTAACTAACCAAAGAGCTGGGCTTCCCTCCTCGCGCTAAGTCTGTTCCATCGCGTGATGAATCCCCGGTTCGCCGTGGCGGTCAGAGTCTCGGCCGAGTGGTCGCTAGGCTGCATGTCGCCCATGTCTGGATACCAGTACGCGTTTGGCAAATGCGTGGCTACCGCGTCTGTGCCACAGGTTTATCAGAGTCTCGAGATAAGAGCGATACTGATCGTGTTCAGTCGCCTGAGTTTTTGTGACGCCGTTGTGTGTGACGTTACATTTACAGAAGAAGGAGTGTAGGAAATTATTCGTTACGCCCATGGTGTCCGGAAAGTCCACATCCTTCCCCGACGCCGAGATCAATTTACCCCGGGCATAGAGTTTGATATCGAGAACAATGTACGTATCGTTATCGACAGGTATAAAATATTCCAGATCATTTTGATCGACAGGGGCGATGGGTTTGTACGCTGTTTCTATCGTCCCCAGGCCAGACGTCTGAATAGGCCTATACGTAAAGATGACAAACTAGCCACTAACGGACGCTATTTCCGCGGAGGCAGACATGATGGGCTGTTGAAGAGTGACTTAAGAGAACTAGGAAAAAATGTCCCTTTTTATTATTTTTCTCGGGGTATGCTTATGTTTCGTGATTTTGCCCGCTTACCTCCCGCCGCCGCCGCCTGACCGTGGGCGCGTTTGCGTCCGCGGCCTCGCAATTTGCTAAATAGTTTTTGGGCGGATTCACTCACGTGTTTAGACACTAATATCTCCAGCACTCGTTTCGTCGGTTGACTTTCGTGCCGCGATATCGGTCAGGATCTTGCCTCCGGTAAGCAACGTCTCACGACCCACTCCCTTGGCCCCGCTCCACAGGTGTGGGCGGACCCAGCGAAAAAAATTTGCCGTTCGCGTGTGCTCGCTGAACGTAGAGAGTGGCTGTAAAAACGGGACCGATAACCGGAGTAGTGAGACCTTGTACTGTCCGATTTAGTTAGTACACTTCTAATGATTGCATCGTTTTAAATGTCCTAGTAGAGTTGGCAACGGCGCGTTTTATACATATTTCTCGCGGAAATGAAGCACCACCTATGTGGGCGTCGTGCTGTTCTCGAAGGAGATGTGCAGCCCCTCCGTCGACAGGAACTCGACTGGAATGTCCTGAAATCGCCGCTGCTCGACGGGCACATAATGCACGTTTCGAATCGCGTGCTGACACGTCGATCATGATTATGGGAACACGTACGTCCGCATGCAGGGGACGGTGCTGTCACCCACAAATTGCGGTGATATCAGCGTACAGTAGATTAGGGCGGGGTTATCCCCCATGTGCGGTGAAGAGGAACACGTAATTTCACACACACCCACTTCCCAATTGGAGGTCGATCCCAGGTCTAGGGGTTTCGTCAGTTTCACCGTAATATCGGAGTGTGTATTCTGTTCGTAGATGTCTCGCAAAGCATCGCTGAAAAGAGTGACGTAAAAGAACCTGGATGTCGCCACCATATTTTTTCGATAATCTTTACGTTAGCTGGAGGCACCCAAGAGTCGACGTCCTGACTGTGACCTCGCCAGCGGAAGAGATATTCACGAATGCCTCGTCTAACCCTCTTGTCCCTTATTTTATCTATTTTATAGCTGGTCCGGTCCATTATACGTAAGGGGGTCAGTTCCTCGCGATAAACCTGGCCGCCTATTGGCTTGCCATTTAAATCCTCGAGCTCGTAGGAGGCTCGCGGCCGCCTCTCTATTACTTTCGCGGCCCTAAATATTTCGTTTCTGAAATTCTGTTCGGCAGTCTTGGCAAACCGCATTATCTCTTTGCTGATGCGCACATGCTGGCCCACATGAAACGTTGCTTTAGCGACGCCAACGCGCCCTCATTGGGCCTCCATTATCTTCCATAACTTGAGCACTTCGCAATGGGTGACTCGCGGGGGCGCCATGCCATTCGTCGAGTGAACCGTGTCATTGTAGGCCTTGACAAATTTAGGCAGAATATCGATATATCTGTAGGTATTTTTATATGTAAAATATTTGTAGATTCTATCGCGAATTGTGCGATGGACACGTTTCACGACCGCACATTTCAAGTCGGGGTTCCTACACAACAGAAATTGAATGCCATCCCCTCGTCCCGTAACATGCCCTGAAAATGTTTGTGTAGAAATTCCTGCCCTTATCGGTTCGTACCCATATGGGACGTCGACTCGAATATTTCGGGTCATCGTATATAGACCGAAACGCCGAGGCAACGGCAGGCCCGCTCTTTGTCTTTGCAGGGACTATATGTAGCAATTTCGAGAATACATCTATATGTATATGTAATTATCGCTGTATTTTGCGTAGGCATATACCTCCAACAGAACGGATTCACACACGTCCATCACATTAATTACGGTGTAGGGATTTTGAAAGAAATGTTTCCTCACCGGTCTATGAAGCGTATAGGAATCCTGTTTCTCTGACCAGGCTCTGATGACGGCATCAGACGTCGATTTACCTCATCGGGAAATTTCTTTCCTCGCGTTATATTAATGTTATCGCCAGGCTGATATCTGGTCAATTGAGCGTTCCTCATTATCAGTATTTTCTTATACGTCTTTAGATCGTTCTTATTGACAGATTCCTTATTCACGTTCTTAAGCGTCAATATTTCCCATAAGACCTCCGTCCCTTTAAACACGGTCCACTTTATCGTGATATTGTCGCGACGGGTATCTATAACCAACGGAGAATCACCTATCAATAATTGCTCGCCATCCTTGCGGATACCGTATTAGGTGTCGAGAAAACGCCGCCGACAATTAGCCACTGTTCCGACAATTTCTTCTTCTTCACTATCGTAAGCCTCCTCCTTCTCTGTGACGTCATCGTGATCATCATATCCGGGAATAAATCCTAGTTTACAGGTCTCCGGTGTGAATGTATTGGCGACGTTTTCGCCCAATTTTAGGGACTATAAACGATTTAGGCCCGGGCTCGGGGGGAGGTCGCCCTGTTAGTAGTTGTGGTCGGCGTGTCTGGTATTACTCGCCTTAGTAAATCCGAGATCGCATTCGACTGTGCCTTACGTCTGATATATGCCCCGCGAATCTTGTGAAGCATCTTCACCCGTTTGACATAGGATGGTGTTTAGTTTTTCTTTTCTGTTTGCTGCCGCTACTACTTTTCCGCTCGCGAGGCGAAGGGCGGGGGGGCGACGTCTTCGTTTGTCACGGTAATGATCGGCAGGGACGAGGTACATCTTAGGTAACATGTTTATTGGGGTTTAAAAATGAGGCTGGCGATCGTTGGCAGAATGGCACCAAGCAGGGGCCACAGAAATCCCCCACGCTGAACTATGAGTCGCTTCTTGCCCGCGAATGCCACGTGCCTATCGGCGACTTTGCGAAGCGCGGTCTTGTATTTTTTCAGCTTACGCGTTTTACAATCTGACAATTTTATATTGCCTTTCATAACGTTAATCACACACTCGCTTATACAGTTCACGAGTTCTTTGTTACAATTGGTAATTAGGGGTTTGCGGAAACACGGTTCGGCCCTCTTGAGCACGTGAAGGGCGTTATAATTCGATCTCGCACGCTTCATCGCCTATATCGGAGTAGATGACCGGAGGATATTCTGTCGCAAATATATTGGTTAGAAACCGCAGAGCGTCGTTCTTGTCCTGTGTCAGATCCAACGCGACCAGATAATAGGCATTCAACGAAATATCTCTACAGTAGCGGCTCTTATGAAACAGATTTTGCGTCATCAAAATGACGCTGATATTTGTGTGATGGCTGCCTCTCGTAAACAAATCACACACTTCCTTCGAATAAACGTCGTTTAACAGATCGTCTATGATCACGAGGCACGGTTTGCAACCACCCCACCACCAAACATCTCCGTTAATCCCTCGTTATATGTGGTGTTTGAGGGCAACTGCCGAACAGTTGGAACAGCGGTCTTCTCACTATAACACCAGATTATACCGCCGCTGAATTCACGTTCGGTGCAGAGGGCGTCGGGTTCTGTAGCAGACGTATGCAAAATGACTTTTAGCCTGGACCGCTAGTTCCGCTCTCTATACACGAGAACGGATGCTTGAATTGAAGATCATCATTCATGGATGGTCGGGGCTATGACACGATCCTATTCACCCTTCCCCCCTATTTATACCCAATCGGGACGGACGTATTGTCACCTATTCGCCATCATTTCAAAAATGAAATTCTCTATATCTTATCTTCGGTTTCGGTGACAATTGATACGGTTCCCCTCACCTTCATCTTACGTTTAATCTTCTTCTCTGTATGTACATTCACAGCGGCCTCCTCCCCCATCCTTACCAAAATCATGTCTCTGATGACTTCGAAATTTACCATTTTCGAAGCGTTGTAATTGAGGGTTATGCCCATGACTTTACAGGCTGTTTTTGTTCGACCGTCCCCGTCAAGCAACCTGCACGCGTAGTTCTTTGGCTCACCACTCACAAATTCCGATATCGTTTCAGATGGTTGCATTTCGGAGGTAATGTACCCCAATTTGTCCCCTGTTTCAATCTCCGAGTCCGTGTCGCAATAAATAGGGTTTTTTGCAGTCGGTCAAGATAGCGATGCAGATGGATTCTTGCCCCGGAGGTGACGTAAGTTCATATTACCTCGTTCGTATGACGCAGACTAGGCACGTCTTTCTCTGCCCTATACTTCCACGAGATTCGGACTACCTCATCGTTGGCAAATACGAGGTTCATCACCTTGACGGCGGGCGTGGCCAAGAATCCAATCAGGTCTTTGAGCTCGGTGATCACTTTGGTCATTGTCCAATCGTTCCTCTCCGTCAATTTGCCCACATGGAGTTGAGACAGAGTTTGGGCAAACCCTGTTTGGCAACGTTATACCTGATTGCTTCCTTCTGTTGTCGTATCTCTTCACTCGTCCAAAACGAGTCCACATATCGCTCCTCGTCTTCGGGACTGTAGACCCAGACCGGATGACCGCTAGCATCCGCATTCAGTTTTAAAAATGTATTTACATAGGCGACGAAAAGTCCGCCCTCGCCTGTTTCGGTGTTGTATTGGGTGACCTGATAATCGTAAACCGCATATATCTCTAGTATCCTATACCCTTTTTCCAAAGCCAACCTCACCTCGTCCATTACCTACGTACCGGTGAGGGCACGATCCTCATCTCGGATATGCACACATTCCTCACTTGAGGAGGAATATGTGAGGATGCACGTTCGACACAGGCAAAGCACGAGCTTATTATTACATCTGAACGGGAGAAATGGGTGATACAACCTCTCTGGTGGAATCAGACCATCCATATGTAGGCATGATGCTTTATCCTTACACGCATCTCCAACGTGTATGACCGGATGACCGACGGGGAACCTAAAATTCTTACATATGTAAGGTTAGAGACTCATGACGTCGACATACTAAATGGTCTAATTCTCCCGTGCCTTATAGTGTAGACGCATGGCCTCTGTTCGACACCCGTGCATGGCATCACGGGTACGCAATGGACTATGTTTTACTATGGGATGCTCGAGCAGTTCCGGACTCCCTGCATCGTCAAACTCACATTCCCATTGGATGTTGACCAGGCATCCCGGTCGCGTTATCTGCACGAGACGCGACACCGTTCGTTCATAGCGTTTCGCTAGTGTATCACCATTAAGGGTGATGACGTCACGGAACGGCTGGCACGTATGACCGTCGTGGTAACAACCAAAGAACTCGTAGATTGTACAGTTCTCGGGGCAATAACATCCTACACTGAAGCGGGGCAGTTCGGGCTGCCTGTACTCGCTATCGTTGCGACCTTGCTTTATCTTTACCCCGTCAGTCTCTTCCATAAGAAGCAGCCACATCATGGCCTTCTTACTATACTTGTTATTTAAAGTGTATCCTCCAAACGGTATGTGACCTATAGTGTCGGGCTGTAGAAAACATTTACGCAATACGTTATTACACGCCGACGCTATCGTTATTGACTCGAGAAATCCCTATGTGCATGAACTCTCGCCTAAACACTCGGCACGCCTGTCTTAAGACTGTAACGTCATCGTGGCAGTATTTATTAAGCACGCGCCTGTTGTCGAAAGACTCCTCCGTTTTCTGGCTCTCGTACCACGCGAGAAACTCCGTCCTCTCCTGCTCACTCATCTCATTCACACAGTAATGCGAGACGTCAGGGATGGGTCCTATGTAGTCTAGGTTTTCCTCAGTATTGAAATCGTGTGGTTACCACGATTTCGAGGCCGACAGACCGAACGCCTCGGGCAGCTTTCTCAGAGGTAGCGGGAGGAAGGACACGATTTCCAGAAAGACCAAATGCTCCATCTTCATGCACATTATATTTGGACTTTTCATGATCAACTTGGGTTTCCATTTTGGTAGGATCGCCTATTCAAGATGAAATGGGGGTTGAACGCCTTAGCGTTGTGCGCGATCGCTACGATCTTATTCGCCCAGAGGCTTGGTTCGGTTAGATATGAAAGCCGTTCCCCGACAGGATCTTCCCAGAACGAGTGCTTCCTCTTACCGCATCGCACGCAGTCTCCGTCTTCAATGTCCTCATACCGAGAACAGAAGTGCTGCACGCAGACAAGGTTAGGTACGTGTATCTTAGCATCGTCCGTGTATCTGGTGTTTTGGGTAGTCTCTAAATCATAGAGTACGTATAGTACCCTATCACCTGTGAAGGGTAATGCGTCCTTCAGGTGTCTCATATAGCACAGGTGATCTACGACACTGTTCTTCTTACAGTTCTCGCAGAATCGTTTATTACATGCATGATTTCAGTGCGTCACGAGCCATCCACACGTCGCGCAACACCACTTACGCTCACATACAGAATTTTTCGTTGCGGTCTCCGCTGTGGTTGGCGAAACACGCAAGGCTTTTAAAATGCCTATTGCATTCGACGCAGGGGAATCGAACGCCGGAGAACGCGCACGTCGGGCTGGCCATGTAGTCGCTACACGTCTGGGCGCAGATGTGCTTGACGTCACTTGTACACGCCTTGTTGGACCCTGTACACACGTACCTTCTAGCCGCTAAGGTTAGTGATCACGTGATAGTGTCTTTTGACGTCATCGTTCAGTATATTAAGGTTTTTTGGCGGAGTCTACCTGTCCTACAAACATGATGTTTTCACAGTTTAAACCGTGGTAGACAACTATCTTATACTCCCGAAAATTTTCCTGGAAACGGACGATTTCGTGGATAACCGTCCCATTATACCGATCGATACCGGTCATCTCGTGTAAGGTTTGGACTACGTGACGTATCTACCGGCCTTGACGATACGCCTTATAATTAGAATTTTTATCTACCTGCGCAATCGCTATTATTAGAGAATGAGCCAAACAGTTTTCCTCTGCCTTCACCTCCACGATACTTCGCTTGATGTGCGCCATTACGGACAGCGGTCTGCCCTTACTCTTAATTGCGCGTTTCCGTAACCGACGGACATCTTGACCGAATGCATGTTTACGTCTAACGTGCCCAGAGCATTGAACCCAGAATTCGACTGCGACACTCTCTCAAAGACACTTCTTATCACGTCTCCGGATAACTCATCTTTCCGTATGAAATTGATTCCCATAGGTTTCTCATTCTGGTTCACCTGATTTTGAATTGTTAGCCCCTCCGTATCACTAGCGTCTACATCGCGTAACGCGTGCTCAAAGGGATCGTTCACACCGGCTAGGAAATGTGCTACGGGATTCGTATTATCCGAATGATGTATTAAACACACGGTAAGCTGCCTTCCTATAGCATTGTACCGCCTGTACTGTCTCGTATTTGTGTCCACTATCTCGAATCTGGGAGCCATGATTTTTTTCTCTCTATAAAAAGATACACACCTATTTAGGTTTGACACATACACACACTTATGTCGCTTATCGCAACTGTAGTCAGAATAATACTTCCCTTGGTGTATGGAGCACCCCACTATTGCTGCCACGTACAAGCGACCTCCTATTTGTTGCCGATTGATGCTGACGACATTGTCTTCATTGTTTCAGGCGTTACGATTCGCAAGGCACGTTTACCTCGAAACGTCGCGTATAGATCCTTAAGGTATTTATTTCTTTTTTTTTTTACATACTTCTTCTACTTACGTCATACACTTACTTGGTTTTACTGTGGGAACAAAGACACTAAATTCATCTTACAATTCTTGCAGACAATGGATCTAGCGAATCGATTTGAAGAGACTACTGCATACGCTACAGTTAAAATCGGAACTGTAGATATTAATAAACTGTTCTCCATTGTCGGTGCTAAGAGAATGATAACTAAATACGGAGCGACTGTCTTGCTTTCTATACGGGAATCTGAAGCCCGAATAGTTAAATTATTTCTACCTAAAATATATTGTGCTTTGATTTCCGATGATGATATGGATAAGATTAATACTAAAGCAGTCTCACTAAATCTTGTCTATAAAGGCTTATGCAAGACCTCCAAATCATACTTACTGGGAATAGAGTCGTAGTGCGTGCATTATGTACACCCTTTTGTTTTTGCAGATACCCTCCTCCAAACACACACAAATGAGACTTCACGGCATACACTTTCACGGGTCTGACAGTCTGTTTGCGACTCAACAATTCTTGGTGAAGGAGGCGGGGAACGCCTTAGGGTTACCACATTTCACTCCCATGAGGCTGGATCATTTACGTTTCGTAAATCGATTATTGGAAACATTCTGCGCATTGGATATCTGTTGCGCTATTACATGCACTTAGTCTGTTTATATTGCAGGTGTACTCAGTTCCTATTACCGTGTGCGACTTGTCGTTGGGGGACCACAAATAGCTAGGACAAACTCCCCTAAACTTGACAACATGTACAGAAAGCTTCATGCATTCGAAATCGGCCCTTTTTAGTTCAGTCTCACCGAATGGCCAGAATACGAAAATTTCCCCGATCATTCCATCTATGACATTACATGTGAAGGTGTGACGGTTCCCTTTCAAATTACCATTGTCAATGTCTCTGCACATTGCGGATCTCGATCTAGCATCAATTTGGCAGAATTTATTAGGGAATATGTATCTGTATTTGCTGTCAAGATTTACGCTATACTTTGCGTTCCTCTCAGCACACCTACGGTCCTGTATCTAAATCGTCATAGGGCTACTAGCGATGGATGGATATCAGATATTCTATGCGATGAGTGTTTGGATGAATTTAGGCTTATACTACTAACGTTCGTAGGCAACTGTACCTACGAACACTCATGCAATTTTAATGTGTGCCTACGGCTTCCCATACAGTTTCCCATCTCACTTTTAATTTAAAAAAAATTCACACTGACTGGCAGAACATTATATCATCAATATGGTTATGCAGTGGAATCGAATATTGTTCCAGAAGATAGGCTGGTTCCACTTACTTTTCCGCATTGAAATGAACTTTTGTGTGGGCCGGACCTTGCGCAATCTGTAAGAGATTTCACAAAGACTGTGTAATCCCTTCTGAACGATATTGGTCCATAAGGTACGCAAAGTTGTGTGCTAGCCCAGAGGAGGATATTGCGACGTTGTGCAACGAAAGAGATAATTGGTGGTATGATTTCTCTAGTAGACCCTTGTTCAAGACTCGCAAGTGTTTGTTCTTTTAAACCATTACAGGTGTGTTATGATGTGATCATTTACTGTCTTTCTGTGTCATGTGATGTATATATATATATATATATGCATTAAAAGTTAACTGATGTGTGTGTGTTTTCTATCATTTACACATGGTTTAAGACCAGCATATGCCCACCTCTTTCGATCCCCTGCGTAGCTTCCTTACATTATCCTCAGCACGTGCTAGAATGCGCTTAATTCGAGTCCCTGTTAGCGCGAGGCGCGAAAGAGTTACAGGGGTGACCGGCGCTCGGACACTTCACCTGCATATCTCACTCGATGACTACATCCCTCATCCGACTTGTAAACGTAGGCCATGGCATGTACCAATCTGTCCGGAAGCAGGTCTTGAAGGCTTGGGCGTAGCCGTCATATTGTAACTTGGCGGGGGAGGGGAACTTTAAAGCATGTGAAACTATCACGCTTCCCGCCTTCGTGGAACATGGCGATATACGTAGTTAAAGAAAGAGTGGTGTCAGGACGGTACTTGGGACCTTCTTGCACTCTACACTTCTCTAGACGGGTACAGCGCGCTGTCCGCCATGTTGGAATTCGGCGACAGACAAAGTTAAAGGAAAGGTAGTGCCAGGGCGGTACTTAGGACTTTCTTACACACTACACATCTCTTGACGGGAACTGCGCGCTGCCCGCCATCTTGGATATTGCGATAGACAAAGTTAAAGGAAGAGTATTGCCAGGGCGGTACTTGGGACCTTCTTGCACTCAACCCATCCCTTAACTTGAACTGCGCCCTGTCCGCCTTCTTGGAATTCGACGAAGGTAAATAAAGAGTAGTGCGACGGCGGTACTTAACACATTCTTGCACTATAGACATCTCTTAACATGAACTCCGCCCTGCGCGCCATCTTGGAATTCCACGAAGGTAAATAAAGAGTACTGCCACGGCGGTACTTAACACCTTCTTGCACTCTACACATCTCTGTCTTTCGAATTTGGGCCCCTGGGGGCTTTTGCCCGGGGGACCCCGGGGGCTCAGCCCCATGGATTGACGTAGGGGGCAACGGAGGAACCGCAATACCCATCCAGACGGCGGCTACTACCCTGATGATAAACCTGCGAATTCTAGTCGAAAGCCGATCATTTTTAATAATGTGGGCAATACAGCCCAGGATACTACTACATCTCTGTCTTTCGAGTTTGGGCTCCTGGGGGCTTTTGCCTGGGGCGCCGGAGACCTCAGCCCCTTGGATTGCCGTAGGGGGGCAACGAAGGGACCGCGATACCCATCCGGACGGCGGCGAAAACTCTGATAATAACCCTGCGAATTCTAGCCGAAAGCCGATCCTTTTTAATAATGTGGGCTTTACCACCCTGGATAAAACTGTCGTCGTAAGCAGGAATACAGAAGGACTTTAAACCCCAGCAGAACGAGCATAATAACATAATTGTGACGAGCAGTCTGTCATGCATTAGAGAAGGGCGACGTCAGTGGTCTTAATATTCCTGTATAAGGAGTTGTTTGTTTCGACGCTTACGAATTACACCACAAAGTTACTACATACATTCTTGTTCTTGGGGTTACTCAGACGGGAAATACTATAGGAATATACACGGATGTATAGGTCGGAATGGGTTCGATACCCTGTGGAGACAAGATAAGCCTATTTTCTTTTCTTCGCAACGGTCATGGGCCCATCCAGCCTCCAGTACAGTGTCTATCGTGACTTTCCAAAAGGGAATGAAGGGCTAAGGCTTGGCGCTCATCGTCCGCCGCCTTCCAGAGCTAAGGTTGAACTATACACCTCTACCTCACCTCTGTGCCAGCATTGGCATGTAACGTTGTGACATTACTTGTTTTACTATTTGGGACTGTAAATATACACCTAGATATTGTTGCACAATTTTTTTGGCATGAAAATAAAAAGCAACGCGAAATCGTGTTTTTTTTTTTAATTTGGATAAGCGTTATGTAATAAATTCTCTACTCCTCACCAAACATTATTCGAGTGATAAAATCCGGAAGAATGTGATGGAAAGGGGCATGTGGCTAACATGGACGACAGGAGAGGTGAATACACGGTTTTGGTGAGGAGGCCTGATCGAAGGAAACCACTTGGAAGACCTGGGCGTTGATTGGAGGATAATATTGAAATAGTTATTCAAGAAGTGGAATGGGGTGGCATGGACTGGATTTATCTGGCCGAGGACAGGGGCTGGTGACAGGCGCTTGTGATTGCGATTGTGAATATTACGGTTCCATAAAATGCAAGAATCTTTCTTGACTGCCTGAGTAAGTGTTAGCTTTTCAGGAAGGACTCTGCTCCACGGCGTTAGCGTTGTGAATACTGTTATTAAGACTCTCAGTATATTGTTGGATATATGAGCCACAGACTTTAATACGTAAATCTACATTTTTCGCCATATTGCATTCCTAAGTGTTTATTCTTTATCCGACGAACGCACCCGATTCTTTTAAATCGGTATCATACGAACGCACCAAATGAGTGCGCTGCGGCCATTTAAATGCCCCGCACAGTCATGTATAGGCTTAGTATTATAACCCTACACGTTATCTCCACATTATGTAATGTTTTGTGTTCAGATTCGCGCTCCGGCCAATTTACGTAATTATGTACATATGCGCGTCATGAATAGCAGTTTCTAGGCACCTGTAATTTTTGAAACCTCGTCTGTTTGTTTTTATCCTGAACAACCGACTCACTTCCTTCTAAAGAGGCGTTTTGCAGTGGATTGCATTTAGTTCAACCAGTCAGTACGACCACACACACTGTGAAGCCTCATTCAATCTGCCAAGCGTTTCTGTTAGTGGAAGTCTGTTCAAGACGGCGTGATTCGTATAAGAATTTTCTTGCTGTGTATCCCGCTCGTCACCCAAAACAAACGAAGCATTGACTGATATACATTACAGTTCGTGATCCTGTAGCCATAACACAGACGCATATTATTTCGACCGGCGCAGGATATATTACTGCTAAAAGGGACTAAGTATCAACTGTCTGTACATGATAAAATGCCAATGCTAATTTTTCTCAAATGCCAGTGTTACATTTCAGTTCAGTTTCTGCCTATTCGGTTTTGAAATCTGAGATAAATAGGATGCATAAATTAGCTCGTACAAATAAATATAGGTAATTCCTGGCAGTTCAGTGAGATAATGATTTTTCCCTAAGTGGAAAGCTTCATTCGCAAATTCCGTTTGGGTTACAATTCGAACTGCAGTTTGATATATAGAAATAAACAGACTGATCTGTAAATACTAGAGCGATAAACCAGCTGAAATGATTTGGCATTTCAATGCATTACCAATTGTTCCAACTTCATAATAATATGCTGGATGGAATGTTAATTTCTGAGTCAGCACTCTGCAATGTCTGTGCGTAAGAGAGCCGGGTTCCTGTTCCCAAACCGGATATCTGAAATGGTTTGGGACAGCAAGAGTGAAGAAGCTGGGGCGTCGAGCGA
>Ga0123354_10004980_pt1 | contig 19099 bp, 11 predicted proteins | sample TergutLab28metaG_2_FD_97872 | JGI IMG/M metagenome (GOLD analysis project Ga0123354, IMG submission 97872) | Labiotermes labralis P4 segment gut microbial communities from Petit-Saut dam, French Guiana - Lab288 P4 | ecosystem: Host-associated > Arthropoda: Insects > Digestive system > Gut ...
CTTCTTTGATGGAGAATGCAAATGGCGCCATTCCATACTCTGCCGTTTCGTTTCAGGCTCAAAATGGTGAAACCAGCTTTCGTCACCTGTCACAATACGGAGCAAAAAATCATCGCCTTTGTGTCAATACCTCTGCAGCAGTTCTGCAGGACCCAATCAGCACAAACTTTCCTATAGCCTAAGCTTTCAATCATCTCCTGTACTGCATTGTGCCCTAATTCAAGTGTTCGGGCTATTGTGTCCACAGTCACATGCCTGTCGTCTTGAATGATCTCATCCTCTCTCTCCTTGTTGCATTCAGTTGAGGCTGTTCGAGGTGACTGCTCCAAGGCTGTTCTAGGATGCTCATGTTCCCATCTTTAAAATGTTTCACCCATCTTCGAACACTGCTCGTACCCATGCACACACTTCCATAAGCACGCTGAAGTCTCTGGTGAATTTCTGCAGCAGGGATTTTCTCTTTAACGAGAAATTTGATGACAGCACGCTGGCGAAACGACATATCATTGTTGGCCATTTTGTTAGGAGTGATACTGGTCACGTGATGCAAGCTATTGATGTCACGAGACACTGAAGGATAACACAACAGTTGGTTCCATCTACCACCATACTCTCCTTTGTCTGCTGTTCCCGGTTTGCATGCAAAAATGTTTGCTTTTGACTTTCGGTATGACCCTCATATTAAAATATGTAAAGATTACCGTGGCCTTGAGTTTGTCACCATGAACCCAGGTGGAAATTTATGCATTTCAGAGGAACATGCTGCCTTTACTTTTTACTGTGAAGGTGAATATTGAATGAATTATTTCTGAATGAATTGTTTGCGACATGGAAACACATTTAAGATGAATGAAATTATTTGGTACAGCTTTCTACTTCATTCTGGATGACATTCTCTGCCCTCTGGTTTACTGCAGGTGTAATACGAGATGTGTCTGGAAGCTACCCCTTGTGTATCCACTCACAATCATTGCTGATATTCATCTGTATAGCAGCATGGGCTATAGAGTACCTAGTGACAAGAAGATCCTCCAATACAAAGCAAGATAACACAGAGAATATAGATAACACATAACATTTATTATTACTGCGTTACTCTGTTTTATTCAGGTCCCAATTTGGGATACAACAAAGTATAAAGATTGTAACACTGTTGAAAATGATCTAGCATTGCCATGTGAGTATGCAAGGTACTGACTTCATTGGCGTGGTTAATTAAAAGCATCAAATCATGACAATGGTAGCTACAGCATCAGAGCACTTACTGCAATATGAATAATATTGCTGAGCTGTCACTGCTACATCAGAATTGGCATCCTGTGTTTGATATGGGCAGTAAAGGGACCCAAGACTAGTTTTCTGTGGGTTCAATTGCATTTTCCAAGAGCACAAGTAACAGTGCAAATGATTATCTAAAGGTCTGTGAGAGTGACTGATTGATTCATTATCTTGGTTTTTTGTTTGATGTTGTCCTTTGATGAATAAGACTTTGTGATATACACAGATCGTATATACATAACACACACACAGAACATTATCCAATATAATATTCATACATGAGAATGAACAATAAATTTACAGGACTCGATCTATGCAAGAGAGAAACATGAAATCAGAAGAAAATTTTCTTAGTTTCCTTCAAAGTTATCTCCCTTGACTGAAATGGGCCTTTTACATCTTTCAAAGAGTTGAACAGGACAGTCATCAGAGATGTCCAAAGGAACTCATTTAATTTGGTGGTTACTTTCTTCTTGATGTCCATTACATCCTGAAATCTTTGTCTCTTGAGGGCTGTTTTCCCTTTAAGGGATAGAAAAATGAAGCTAGTGACATATGAATAAGGTGAATGACCAATCTCCACAGCACTGCTATTTACCAGGAAGTGCTTCACTGTCATGTGCCTCTGTGAGACTGTGTGCACAAAACTTAACACATATCTTCCTCTTTCCCAAATCTTCATGAAGAATATGATTAATCATCCTACAGTTGATGTGAAGTTCATTATTTATCAACTTCAGGGTCATCTGATTTTCTATGGCCACCAGTTCATAGCCATTTCTGTTTCTGGTTTTGAAGCAGTTGATGGCTGTCCAATTGTTTTCCTCTTCATGGACCTCAGAAGATACAGAAGGGGGATCCCTTTTGTATCCTTTAAGCCATTCAAAGACATGTGTACAAAATAGAGCTTTATTTCCTTAATAAGTTTAATTCATTTTCATATGTTTCTGTAGCTGTTTTCCCAAGCTTAAAATAAAATTTGTTGCATGCTCCATGATAACAAAGAAAAAGAGACCTTAGGTGCAAGGCTGCAACAAAGGAACTGTCTGAGATGGAAGTTTCTCTTATACAAATCCCTGCTTGATATATGAACCACCAGCAGCCAGTACAATTGGTTTATGCACCAAACCATACTTGCGTGATAATGTAAATCTCAGAATTTTACTCTTTGACAATGTAAGACTCAACACTGTTGCACATCCCTTCCGATCCCCATATGCACAAACAGGAGGTGTAGGCTTTGTTGTGAAAACAAATCTCATAGTAATCATATGAGATATCAAAGGGAGCCTTACTAATATGGTGTCAGAGGATGATTTCTGGAAAAAATGTCAACATAGAAAGGTAAATTTGTCCCTATAGAGGCACATTGGATAAGTGGAAGTACATTTCCACTCATTTACAATCTTGGCACTAGATGGAGGTGAGTAGTCAGCCTCATGGCCCGGCCCCTTTGTTTGTGGCTGAAGACCCGGCTGTGCACCCATTGAGTAGGATGTTGGGTGGACCTTAGAGCTGGGGTCGACTGTTTTGGAGAAGAGATAAACTTCTTCTTCCTGCCAGGATTCATACCGCGTATCATGCAGCCCATTGTTTAGTCACAGCACTGAGCAGCAGTGGGGAGGAAATTTCTCAATTAAAATACAGTTGTTTCTAATGAAACGTATATTTCATATATAGGCTAACAACTTGGGTGATCCATTAAAATATTCCCAGTGGCTTAAGTGTAAATAAACTTTTTTTTTTCTCCTCTGCTGTTGGGAAAAATCCTATTTTTCTATATGGTAACTGATGGTAATACTTGAGACTGGTTTTCTGTGTCACATTTAAGGACTGAAAATTTTGCAGAATGACTGAATATCCTAAACATAAACAGGATCACAAAGGCACATTAAAAGTAAGAGACTGAGTTGGGTGGGACATGTTGAAAGAATGCCTGTTGAAAGAGTAGTTAAAATAATTTATAAATAGAAACCACACGCAACAAGACCGAAAGGAAGGCCAAGATTAAGATGGGATGACTGGAAACAGAAGGCACAGGAAAGGAAACCATGGAGAGGAATAATTGAGCAAACCAAAACTCACAAAGAGTTGTTGAGCTGAGGAAGAAGAAGAAGAAACAGGATGATATCACATGAAAGGAATTAGCAATTAAATCAGTTGCTAGCTTTTTCAGAAACTGCTTGTGTCACCATTTGCATAGCTAAGGTCATGGGCACCTGGTGTGAGTAATTGCAATGGTCATCCCTAACAGAAGTTAGGAACTGCAAGAATAATCAAAATCACTTATTTAGTTGTCTCTTATGTGGCTCAGTAATTTACAATTTCTTGAAGCAGAAAATATGTTTCTGCTCATTTTCCTGCCCCTTGGCTTCTGCTGCCTGGGGAGGCCACACTACTCGCCCTCTGGTAGCATTGCCTCTGGGTGTCACTTGACTTTCTTCAATGCTTGTGTTTGGCTACATCCTGCAACACAGTTAGTTCTTTGGGGAGCTGTGGATATCTGAGTCAGTAAAGTATAGGTTACAAGCTGGACAAGTGAAGCTGCATTTCCAGCAAGTGAGGGATTTTTCAGTTCACTACCATGCTGAGACTGGAGATTGAACTTGTAGCCTCTTGTCCAATGCTTACTGGGTGCTCTTCACTGAAGGATATAGCTACTAGAGTCCAAAGTAAACTGCCTACATTCACCTAGTGCAAGTGTTCAGAATGTGTGGGGCTGTACCTCTACTTCCCCATGAATCTCCATGGCATGGTGCTTGATTAAGCACAGGGATGAATTTTCTGTTTGAATGTTGTTCATGACATTTTTTTTTCTCCATTGTCAATAACACAGATGCTCGATAGTTTATTGCAGTGATCTCATGGAAAAGTAAAACGTTAAGCATCCCTTGTCTGACACAGTGGTTAGACAGGCTGATCATAGCATATGAGGCAAAGTTCATTGTGCAAACTTCTTGTTGGAAAAACAGGTTTAAGTGAACGTGGACACTTATGCCCACTCCTTAATTTCCTTAAAAGATGTACATTTTCAGACATTTTGGTCATATAGGACATAACATGGGTAGGTGTTGCTGCTACCTTCCACAATGGTTGAAAGAGTAAATGCCACGTGTGTCCATGTGCATTTAAATATTTTATTGTTAAGTACTTTTTCCCAGTATGTTTAGTTTCGACCATGTATAGTCAGAAGAGCATTAGGTAATGGTTTACTGTGTGTGGTGAAGTAATTCTTTCTTGTTTTTAAATAAGTAATGCCAAGAAGATATGTGGGGAAGTGGGGGAATAGCTCCATAAATTGTTGTTCTTAGGGGACCAGATAGGGATAAATTGTCATTATGGTGCCCCTGCTGCTCTTATCTCTTGGGGATTGATTGATTGATTGATTGATTTGCATTGGGTTCAAGCCCTTATGGTCCCAATGCACCTAGGCCTTATAGACAGGCCCTTTGTGCCCCATAATCTGATATCAGCTCAGGAGAGCCCTGTCCCTTTACCAAAGTTCCAGATGACCCCCATATTTAAAATCTTAATATCCTCTGGATCCAAGAAAGGAATCCAGATATACTATCCTTTTCTCTCAAAAAGTCCCAGCAAGCGAATCTACTCCAGGTTCCCCAACGGGGCCCCTATGGAGAGAGATACCCGCTTATTTTACATCTCTTTTAATATATCTCTTTTATCTTTGCCTCAGAGTCCCCAGTAAGGGAACCCCTTCCATGTTCCCTAACAGGATCCCCATGGACAGAGATACTCTGTCACCAGAGCCACTGGTCTGTTTATTCATTCATTCATTTATTCATGTATGTCTGCTGGAGTCCTCAAAAAGGAGCCCTCCTGCATATGGGGAAAAAACATAAGGTTACTGTTCATGGAGCTCCATGCAGATGGAAAGCCTACATACAATGGGGTGCAGTCTGGTTCCCCAAGTGGATCGTTATCTCTGTTATCTCTACCCCAGTGCCTTGCAGCCTTCAGCATGATACCTTCCACCTTGGCTTGGGTAGACCAGAGCCCTGTTAGCCAGCGTGTGTAGTAGCAACCCCCATCAGGGTATACCCTCCACAACTGTTACCATCTCCCACGTGACACAGGGTAGAGTAGACTATGAACCCTGAAGTACGGACGAGGGGTTGGATTTATGGGAGGCTACCTCTTGGGGAATAACACGTAATATCCACTGGCTAGAGGGCTGATTGCATCGCAGAGTAAGTAATACTTTCATTAACTTTGCAATGGTCTAGAGAACTTACAATGTCATTTCTGCTTTGTGAAGTCTTGTATCCAGTATGTGAGAGTGGTGTTTGTGTGTTTCTTTTTAAAATATTTACATATTGCTAGTAGATTGTTTGACCATGTTGCAGAATGAAGTAATCAGCCCAGTATTAGCTGATGAAATATTGTAAGTCTTCATAATATTGTCATAAAATGTCATACATTGATTTTTGCTCATTTCATTTGATTGTTATATCATTACACATCATATGGTCTCAGGAACGTAATAATATATATCTCATTGCTACTGTTTTATCATTGTTTACAAATAAACTACTTTATATTTCCTTTAGCACTGAGTTCGTGCTTTTATGTTATTAATCGGTAGAGCCAGAAGCTTTTATAACCATCCTTGTTAAAAGTGTATAGGAAAAATATATCTGGCTAGTATGAGAATTGTATGAAGTTGTATAATTATTTTATTGAGGTGGTTATGAAGCCAATTACTTTATTTATTTTTTTGCCAAAACATTTTATTTGAGATCTCCATTTGTCTGGGATATTGTGCATCATCACTGGGTGAATGGTTCCAGTCACCCAGTGAAGGTCCCCATTCTCCAATTGAATGGTTCAAATCCCTCAATTAATGGTTCAAATGATGCAGTGAATGGTTCCGTTCACCCAGTAAATGGTTCAAATCCTTCAGTGAATGTCCCCACAACCCCCAAGTGAATGGTCCCAATCACCCACTGAATAGTCCCACTCCCCCACTGAATGATCCCAGTCACCCAGTGAATGGTCCCACTCCCCCATTAAATGTTCCCAGTCACCCAGTGAATGGCCCCAATCCCCAAACGAATGGTCCCATTCACCACTGAATAGTCCCACTCCCCCACTGAATGGTCCCACTTCCCCACTGTATGGTTCCAATCACCCACAGACTATGTACTGTGTATCAAAAGAACAAAGACCTTAACAGCACAGCTGCAGAAGCATGAAACTCACATTGTTTAATTTAAAATGTAAAATTTAATACCAGCTTACCATGAATTTATAATCTGTGCCAGTATCATTACTGACAACCTTAACTCTTGTCAAACAAAAGCATGAGAAACTGCTTGTTGGTCTTTTTTTTTTTATGAGATCTCATTTTAGGAGGGCAAAGTTTTATTATTTTTCATTTTGAAATATTTCAGGTTATCATTTATCTGTGAACTTCAGTCGAACTGCACAGTGTCACATCCCAGAACACTGACGTTTATCTTGATTACCAGTTTTGTTCATATGAGGGGTTGTGCTACATTTCATAACAAATATTATTTGGTAATGAAGACAAATAGCAACAATCAAACCAGACTTTTAAGTGCATTTTTATTTTCAAAATATATTATTATTCCATGGTGTGTATACACACACACACACACACACACACACATTACATATTTTACAGTGTATTTGGAATAATTATATTAACCCATGAACTAAAAAAATAGAACATGAATACACAATTAAGAATATGAAAAATGGACTCAATTTGGTCAACATATTGTAGGAAAGTTTTAATCACAGAAGTCAAAAGTGCCATCTTGTTATTACACAAAGATGGCATGTGTAAACTGGTAGGAGTCCATTTCAACTCGATAGCTGGACCTCCCCTCTGATTGCTGGGTAAGTTACAGATCTTGTAATGGGGTTGTGGACTACTGAATTCTGGATCCCCAGTGCAGTGGGGGTCTGTGGAAGACTTACTATGCCAATGGTCAAAGACTATTTTTGCATACTGGGTGTCCAGTGGTTCTGGAAGCCACTATTACAGTAACATGTAAGTGTGTCCATCAGAAGTCGAATGTAGCAGCTGAAGTAGCATTGGGATTTCAGTGTTTAATACAGGTATTTTCTGATATATCATACAACTTTTTGGAAGTCATATTTTTTTTAGTAATGCTAACAAATAATGAAATTATTTGCCTGCAACGGAAAGATTAGATTTTTTAAATCGCTACAATGAATGGCGTTTTAGATAACTGAAGTATGTATTTTTTTCAATGAAACCTAGGGAATAATAAAAATTATGATTTACACAATTTTGGATTTTGCAATTTTGAGTTACGCACCCACTGGTGGGATTGCATGTATTGCATGTGTTTGGTGGTTCCTGTTTTTGGAATGGAACATATAAATAGGGTCTTTATATACAACATACTTGTAAATTAATTTTAGCCTTTCAAAAGCCCATGCCATGGGTCAGGGGGTTAGTCTATGGTTTCTTACTACAGAAGCAAGTGTTTGACCCCAGGCCAGTCGACATGATACTAGTACAGATTTTTCTTCTAGTACTTTGGTTTTTCCTTGTCATTATCATTCAATCCATTCTCCATACATTAATTTTAGCATTACTCTTAACAGAAGGACAAGTGGACGAAACACAGGAACCTTCCAAGAAAACAATGCTTTTTCCAAATAGTGCAGACCATTTGACAACGTAAGTACATACACATTGCTTTGGTCTTCAAAGAGTAGATCTAATGGTGCTTTCTTTGGCCCATTTAAAGTTCCTATTTTTTTTTAATTTGACAATAAATGATTTTTAATGTAGACTGAAAAAGTTAATATTAAATCCCACTGTTGCAAAATTTGCAGAAGTTGGGAGATGTCTTTTCCCATGAGAACAGGAGTGCTTCTCAGAAAATACTAGATTGGCACATAAAGCCTCTTCCACAGTAACTTACTAGTTTTGGTGTGTGGTGTGGTAGCAACAGTTACTTTATCCTTCTTTTCTTCTTTCCTCACTTCCTCCCTTCCTTCAGAGTCATTAAATTCAGGAAGATACATGAGACAAACTGCCATATAATTCTTTTACAAAACATAAGTCACTAACAAGACAAATGTATATCCTTTCAGCCAGCTGGTGCAAGCACCCTTACAGTGATTGCCCACTGCAACATTTTTCGTGACCTGATAATTCAGTGTCCCTTTGTGGCCAACTGGTCCAGCTGATCAGACTTCATGTGACTGTATAAGTAATAAAGTTTTTGAAATATGGCTTCCACCACAGCAGTCCATCACGGAGGACGAATCTGAAGAAAGCATGGGATGCATGTATCTTAAAGTTAACAACAAGGATGATGACAACAACAAACATTTTTAAATAATCCATAACCGTGCTTTGGTAACGAAACCAACAAATAATGTGTTTCTAATATAAGACGCCTTTGTACATTTGTGTGCATATCTTGGTTTTGTTGCTATATCAAACAACAAACAACAGCAAAATGATGATGATGGCGACAACAACAACAATTACTACGAATAATAATAATAATAATAATAATACCACCACTACTACAACTACCACCAACACCACTATTACCACTACTGCTACCACCACTACCACTATTATACCACCACCACCACCACTACTACTACCACCACCAATACTACTACTACTGCTACTACAAATCATGAGCCATGTTTTGCAGGTACGTAGGCGGCCTGATGTAGCATTCAGTGAGTTCCATCCCAAGCACATTAGCAGAATGTAAATATATATTAAAAGGTAATGCTTACTGACAGCATATTATATTAAAGGATTTCAGAGTAAATGGGGCATCTTGTATGTTTGTGATGCCACCGGTGAGAGGGAAGCAAATGTAACCGCTCTGACGTAGGAAGCAAATTTCATGTTGAGGCGCCACCTGTAACAGTTACTGGCCCCGGATTTGTGCACCCTTGTGATGACTCCTTTCTTAAAGAATAGGATGAAATTAAATTTGGGGCGTTATGTGAAATAGAGATTTTTACTGGCCGACAGGCACCCAAATTAACTTCACAATATTTCTTACGAACTTCTCAGTGTCAGATCAAATCGAAAACCATCTGGTGGTATTGCAGATGTAACATGCAGGCGGACACACTTATAGAAACGACCTGTTTTTGTACATTTCATTTACGAAGATTGTGCAAAGAATTCCTATAGAGAGAGAGAGAGAGGAAACGTACGAACTTCTCGCATTACTGAGGCCTTCATTGTGTGCTAATGATGGTGAAAGTACTGCACGTGCGCACTGCTATTGCCGTGATACAAGATAGAAAATCGTCTTAATTATCGGCGCTGTCATTGGCTAAGATTATACATGTATAGTGTCGATGGTAGATGAATAAAATTTGAGTATGGAGCACTGGAGGAATGATATTGACGGGAAAACTGAAGTACCCGGAGAAAAACCTGTCCCAGTACTACTTTGTCCTGCACAAACCCCACACGGCCTAGTCTGGGATCAGTGTGGGATTTTTGGTGGACAGAGTGTCACTGAGACAGCTTTTTCTTCTAGTACTTCAGCTAACTCTGCTGCTGTGACGTCACCAATTTTTCAAGATACATAGGGATAACTAAAACTCATCTTCTGGTTCCTAGTTCGTTCTATGTAATGCACAGTGAAAAGGACTTGTCGATGTTTCAGGGCTCTTGACGGGACTGTTCAGACGTCCTTAACAACAGCGCAATGTGACGCGGTCATTTGGCGAGTTGTGACTGCATGCGATTCACGTACGAGACGTGACTGTGTATGTGTATTTACAGATTCACTGTGATGTGTAAATTAATAAGGTAATTATTTATGTATATTCCTATATGTAGTATGAAACGTGTTTCTAGTGTGGAAATCTTTCATTTCCAGACAGCTTAGTGGTTGCAATCTGTGCCTCTGTACAGACGTTCCCAACAATTTTTAAACTTGCAGCATTTGCACGTCGGAGGAAAATGCCTGTCTGTCCAGATGGGTTTTGATTTCTGTTCTAACGTCTCTCCAAGACAGTATTTGAGTACTTTCACAAGCTGTTTGAAGTATGTGCAGTAGACATAGTAATTAGGCAAGTAAATTATAAATGTTAATTCGATGTTAAAAGTCGAAATACAAACCCCTTAGGGAAGGCGCTGCACTTTCATATAGTATCCTAATAATATGACCGTTATATCCATTTATATATTAATTTCAATATATATTAGAAGCCAGTCGTGTTGGATGAGAGAAATAGTTTATTTTATGTCTAACAACCTTCAACAAAACCTTGAAATTACCGGCATTGTGTAGCTCAGAATGTTTAATTTTACGTGCAGTGAAAAATTGAATTCCACCTTCGTTACCAGGTTCGGGTTGTTATGCAGCTCTGAATTGTTTAAATTGCTTTTATTAGATAAGAAGTCCAGATTTGATTGGCAAGTTACATAGATCGTGCGGGTTAAAATTGTTTATATTGTATTTCGCAGACAAATAAATGATAAAGTGAAACAGAGTGGCAAGTGGAATAGCCCGGCTGAAGTTGTTCATATTAAGCTTCTGCACTATCGCCCTTTGTAACTTTGTTGTCCCGACGTGCTCAGTCTGTTAGGTGATCCTCTTTCGGGAAACGGGTGTGGTTCACCGAATCACATATAGTTTTAATTATTTCTTTTTTACTTGTTTTATTTACTCAATTTATTGTTGATATAAAATAATGGAGCGTTATATCCAGTAAAACAACTAGATCATTTCTACGAAACTAACACAGTCACTTCTCTGTACCCCTACCTACACCACACTCGTACGCGTCTGAATTCGCACCGGATTGCTAGCGTCTGTTGTCCGCTGCTAACGTTTTCTCATGTAAATCTCTCCCCTCCTACCTATCATCAACAGTCCTGAATATACGGTGACAGATTAACTTACAACGCATGCCATGAACCGTCCGTAACTGACGCCAACAATTCTATGAAACAACTACACTAAAATGATCGGCTACAAGCTGTTAAGGTAGTGATGAGTGCTTCAGTTTTAAGTTGGGGCGTTCGGCATATTGTTACGTTGCCAGCCAGTCAGATGGATCATGACTATGATTTATTGTGTGTTCAGTAATTAAAAATGAGAAGTTCATTTGCAGTTTAGGTGTAAAATACATTATTAACGCAACAAATTAAGTCAATTTTTCTTCCATTTTCAACAGGCCGTAAGCTACTGCTAGTTCATAATGTTGATTCCAAAGGCATTAATATGAGAAGATATTCCATACCGTAAATTTGAATTGCCTATGTCACTTAAAATGGGACCCGGTTGATGGAAACCCGCTGATTTTGTTCCGGTTTTGCTGTATGACAGTGGAACCTGCTCTGTCTTCATGACCAGAATGTTAGGTTTCCAGGCAACATGTAATTTCGGTTCCACGTTCAACGCATTTGCTTTGTCACTGCGATCAAGCGACGCGTTATCCTTGATATATAGTGTCTGCCTCGTGGCATGCTGCCACAGGTCGATTCCAATAAGAGGGCGCGTTTACGTAATTACTATATTCAAGATGGTTCTCATATTGTGTGTACTTTTCCTGTGCCCATTTGAATCAGACTATGTAAAAACAAACGCAAAATATTCCGGTTTTTCACATAGCTTAAACGCCTTGTTTGGCACAAAAAATATGATAGAACCCTGAGTACGCCTATGTGTTTTGGGAGGGAGGGGGGGCGTGTACATGTGATTTCATAGCTAAAATTTCATTTTTAGATAAAGTTGTATCAAGGTCAATTGTAGTTACAAGGTTATAAGAGAGACAGAGCTGGTTTGAAGGTTATGTTTGATGCCAGCTGTTTTTGAGTTACTTTTTATGTATTTATTTCCATGCCACCATTATGTCTGTGTCAATCTTTACACATGGTTCATGGCCAGACTGGTGTATGTTCATTAGCTTGTGTTGCATGCTCCATTACATTGCTTCCGAGTAATAATGATACATGCATTGTAAAGACGAATTGTTCCTCGTGTCATATTATGCTGTATTCCTTCAGTAGCCAGCCAAAGATGGGAAATTCCGTGTATCGCAAAGCGAAACTTGGTCTCTGTGACAGCGCCAGACAGTAATCTGCTCCTGTTCGAATTCTCTTTAATCTGTTTCGTGTATTTTCCTAGCCTGACTGTGCTGTCATCTTGTAAAATAGAAGCAACCAATAAAATCATGCGGGTGGTACCGGCAATGAATTTGGTCAGGAAAATAAGCTTTTCTGCTTTCAGATTTCTCCGGTTTTCGTTAGCACCTCCAGGAAAAATCTAGGATAGCATCTAAAATGCCACAACGGCCATTTATTTCCACAGTCTGCAAAATTCGCGATTCACCAATCCTAAACAAGTTCCACAATCACGGTTTATTTAAATGGTGGTGATGGTGATGATATGTTCAGTTAAATTTATTCATTAACGTGCTTGACAACATAGACAAAGCAAAATAATGAATTTAATTCGATTCAGTTTTTTATTATTAACCCATTAAACGCCGAGTTAAATACCATCTGCCATATGCTGGTATTATTAAGAGCTCACCATATTTTCCACGATAGCGGATTCAGGTTTAATGTACTGCCACAATAGACATAAAACCAATTACAGAGACAGCACAAGAACATAAAATACACAACTAAACAATAAACGAAACCACATAATGAGAAATCACATCTAAAAGAGTCTTCATAAGAACATAATCGTTAAAAAGAATTTATTGCAGGTGACCATTTTATCCTGAATACATGAATATTACAGTTCCTTTCATTTCACAGGCTTAGCAGCGCAAGGCCAGTTGCTAAATGAACACTCGAATGGAAGGGTACACATATACTTACTTACTTACTCCATGGTGCAGAGTCCTTCTTGAGAAGCTAACTGGTTTGCAGCTAGTCAAGAAATTCCCCGCATTTCACGGAACCCGAAGGTTCATTACCGCACTTACAAGTATCTGCCACCTGTCTCTATCCTGGGCCAGCCCAATCCAGTCCATATACCCACTTCCCATCTCCTGGAGATCCATCCTAATATTATCCACCCATCTACGCCCAGGTTTCCCCAGTGGTCTCTTTCCTCCGTTTTCCCCACCAAGACCCTATACATCCCCCTCTCCTCACCCATACGCGCGACATGCCCAGCCCATCTCATTCTTCTCGATTTTATCACCCGCAAATTATTGGGTAAGGAGTACAAATCGGGGTATATATACGCATTTTAAATTTAATTTCATGGCTTGTCAGCACCGAGTATACCGGGGCCTCATTTTCGAGTCTTTATGACCAACATGCACGCACATCACACTCGATAGAACCACTCTGGACGAGTGATCAGCCCGACACAGAGACCTCTACTTGACAACACAACAGACAGACAACCATGCCCCCGGCGGGATTCGAACCCGCAATCCCAGGAAACGAGCGGTTGCATATTCACGCCTTTGACCGCGTGGCCGCCGGGATCGGCCACAGACACACGGATACTACACACTTACTTGAGAAATGAAGATAAATCAGAAAGAAGGCACAAAATCGAATCAGTTTAAGTCTGATCTCTAAGACTGGTAGCTGAATGAATTTATAGGTTTTGAACCTTCAATAAGTGTAAACATTTTCTTTTTCTGACGGCGTGTCTACTGTAAGATGAATTAACATAAAAAATATTCCATATTTTATTATAGAGATGTAAATAGGCAAAATAAGTTTCTCGAATTTTTTCGTCTCCACTACAGTCATGACTCTATTTCTGTTTGTTATTGTCTCTCTCAGATACATGAATATCCTCGCATTGTTCAGAGTACCTACTATCACTTTCAGCCTACCTTATTTTATGATGGAAGGCAATTATACGGTAAGCTGTTATTTGTGTGAGCAGTCCCATTACAGGCCTGGACTGCCTGCCTGTCCGTCCGCTCTTACTGTAAAAAGCTAAAGTGATCCCGTTACAGGCCCGGTGTAGCCCAGAGGGTGGGTAGAAGTATAGCTCTACTCTTTCATGACCGCGGCACTAGAAGGGGATGTGTGGTCAGCAGCACGCCCCGGCCGCACTTTACTCAGGGAAAGATCCGGTACCCACTGTACAGGAGGCTGGGTGGGCCCCAGGGCCGGTCTGGAAGGGCGGAAAATCTCGTCCCCACCGGAATTCGATCCCGGATCGTCCAGCCCGTAGTCAGTCACTATACGGACTGAGCTACCCTGCCCATAATTGCTCTTACTGTACGAATTGTTATTAAATTTGATAGTTGAGTATTTTTCGAAATCATTTTGAGGAAATTCAAGTTTTGACTGAAATCTGACAAGAATAACGGGTACTTTACATGAAGGCTTATGTAACTTTCTGGTATTACATCACTGAATTCTTAGAATGGGAAGTGTTTCGGACGAACGTTGTGAGGAAAAGAAAAATACATATTTACGTTCAGTAACTTTTTCCGAAAATCATAGAGTTTATAAGATAATGTGGAAAAATATGTTACAGCCAGAGAGGCTACAGGTGACACTATATTATAACTCGGCGAATGCGTTTTGAATACTGGATAACTAAGACTACAGACACGCAATCAGAATGTGTAATACTTATTGCATTTCCACTGCAACAATGGTTACGCGATCGCGCCTCATTTTTACGTTATACGTACATTACCTGTCTTGTTATTTATTCGCGGCTGATTATGAATCTTAAGTGTCGAAACATGAAGCATTTGACAAAGTTAAATATAGCTTTATAATGAAATATATTTGTGACTAAAATTGTCTTTATAACTTATCACACAACTATGTCACTTAACTATTTCACTTCATTTTCCTGCCTTGAACAACCTCATCATGGAGCAGGGACTTACCTGAGGTGACAGGGATGAGGGGAAATTTGTTCTGTAGCTAAGCACAGTATCAAAAACATTTGTAGAGCGGAAGTGGACGTGAAATCCCACACTCAGAACATTGCCAATACTACGACAGAAGCGACAAACTTTTTTAGAAGTAATAATTAAAATAAAAGTAACGTCTTCAATTATCAGCAATGTTTTCTCTGAAATGGCTTGCGTCACATCGTGACATATATATGTATACACTGAAAAAAGCGGAATGCAATTTTTTGTAACGACTGCATAGAAACGTAATTGAAGGTTTGTTGCAAAAACGATATAACTGCGTATGAGGAACAAGTACTGAATTTTGTCCCATTGTCTGGGTTAGGGTTCAGTATATGTCTTCATAGTTTCTGCAGGCAAAAGAACTGTGAGGCGTATTACGAGACGCGGCAGAGAGGAGTAGAGTCGGTTTGGATATCCAGACGACAGTTTCAGCAGTAGAATGTCTGAAAAAAACGTCGAACCACAACTACATATTCTGAGAAAAAGCTACTTATTCCGGATCAAACCTTATCCTGCTAATGTGGAGAATATAGTGAGCTAATAATGCCAACAAATGGCAGATGGGATTTAACTTGACTTTTAAAGGGTTAAATAATCCATCATCAGGCTAAGTACAGACAAATTGCAGGCAAATGCAACTCATATTGCTAGATGGTCTTTTTTTTTTTGTGGGATCCCACATCACAGTATTAGCATTACAAAGCACTGTAAAAAAGTAAGTTAGCCAGTAGCAGATCAAAACAAGATTAAATCCTATCAAAATAGTAGGATTTATATTTAATTTTTCTGCCTGGCGGGTGATGAAACCGAGACTGAAGTGATGTATAAACTGTCACATGCATGGACAGAATAGCGCAAAAGTCGCTTGACACTGGCAGGAACATAATGATTGAACGTTAGAGACATAATATTATCATTTATTGACTGCTCGAAATGTTAAGTCTATTCCTTTTAACCCTTTAAACGCCGAGTTAAATCCCATCTGCCATCTGCTAGCATTATTCTGAGATCGCCATATTCTCCACATTAGCAGGTAAAGGGTTAACTGACGTATTGTCTCATTCTTGCACATACTGTCTCATTAAGCTGCCTATTAACACGAATGTCATCGAAAGCACCTTGGATGAAAAACTTAGTCGAATCGCAAGCGACTTTGGCGCCACCCAGTATACATATACATATATATTTATTTATTTTAAGTGACCCACCATTTTCCCCTTCTGACCTGAAGAAAATAGACCGAATTTTGGAAGCTTTTTGTTGTAAGAAATTTAGGACTTTGATAATGTCCAAGATACTTTACGGAAGGAAAAGTGTGTCCTGATACATTCCAAGCAGGCACACAGGGAATGTAGGGGTACAGCTCTATCCATACTCGACCCCGACTCGCCACGACTCGGCCGCTTTACCTCCGCGAAAGAAACAGTAACATTTGTACAGGAGGACGAGTGGGTCTCGAAGCTAGACTTGATCGGGGTTCGAACTCTTAACTGTCCAGCCAGTAGCGGGTCGATATACTGAATACGCTTATATCGGCTCTTCAAATACTTTTGAAGCTTGTTGCCATGCGTCATCGTCAGAAGACTTTAAGTCTGGAAACCTGTGTTTGGTGTATCAGATCTGATACTTGGAAACTCTAAGGATTTCCTTCAAAGTCACTTTCTTACGTACGGTTGTATACTCAAATAGGCAACGCTGTAACACTGTCTAGCATATCATGCTAAGGTAGGACGAGTAAATGTTTACTGCTTTATCGTGTACATTATTTCTCTTAAATCAGGGCGCACGAGTTTACTAAAAACCCAGGAGCAGTCTTAAAATTTTTGGTGACAGAAGGGGTACATGAAAAATATTAGGTGCCATCGTAAAATAGTTCAGTTGCTTCGGCGTCCTGGAGCTAGAGAGTTGTGCTGTCTTGCCTTGTATGACTCACATGACCACTGCTTTTCTTTTACCCCCAGAGACCATAAGATCCCGCTTTCTTTCCTAAACACTAGAAGACAAAACTAATTTCAGACTCTCCTTATTTCCAAGAAAATTCGTAAGAGAGGTTATAATCCCTTACTTAGCAGTGTTAGTGTTTCCGAAATTTATATGTATGTTTAAGCAAGCACGAATTCTCAACAGATACGAAGTTGTCCACAAGTAACTTACACTTCGGTGTTCGATCACGTTTCTCCTACAGTGATTTACTTGTGTACCTATCTTTTAACTTTTCTTTTCTAGAAGGCCATTTTACGAGTGTTCTGAATTTGATATAATTAACATTTAAAATAAATATAATGTACCACTTGATTTAACATTAATTGAAACAGGGCATTACTTCCCATAAAACTTATTAATATATTCCTTACAATTCTTAGGACGAATTTTTATCATTTTCCCCAACAAAATTAAATGTTTGGTTTTGTTTTGAAGATTTTGTCGACTTTCTGTAAGTTATGAACTTAAGTTTAAGTATAATATAAATAAATTAGAGCTTTGTGTTACGTAATTCATTTCTTTTGTGTGACGTAAACGCGGAGGTACCTGCTGAAAAGTAATACACCCCTGAAGTGCTTACTGAGGTGTGAGTTGCCTACATTAAGTGTAACATACGCACTGATCTGTGCATTGAAGTATACAAACATCAAAGCTTTGACGGCTGCTTTCATGCAGAAAGGTAGAAAGAGGTTTATCGTTGTGACATATGTCCTTCCAGGACATTGACCTCTGCACTATTTGAATTAGATTAGCTGACTAGGTGTGCTGCTGATAACAGTGTTACTTCGATCGCACTTCTGAGTAGAAAATAGAAGAATAAACGAGAATATAAAGCCGTATAGTGACATATCGTGTTTACTTGTGTCTATGCGACGACGTGTTCGTGTTTGAATTGTAATGCTTTATAAGTTTTAATTTTTATTTCATCCTCAAAACTAAGTGTACTTCCAGAACAAAATAAGGCTTCTGTATTCTCAGGGGCAAGAGATGGCGACTGCATAGCAGAAGGCATTCTGCAAGACACAAACTCTGTTAGAGGGTGTTCTATACAATTTTCTGAATTGATCCGCCGGTTAGGAAGACCTTTTAAAATTGGTGTCAGCCATTGGTGCTTTAAGGTACTAGCCAAATAGCTGTCTAAAAAACAGCCCTTTGAAATCTGTCTTTTGAAAGTGGAGATTTCCCTAGCGTTCGGAAACTCTACTGCATGTCTATCATATTTCGTACGAAGAACTGATCCAGGATCTGTCCAATATTTGTCTTTGGTATTAGCGGTATTTTGACCTATCTTAATTTAAGCGCTTTTCGCTACGGAGTCTTTTGTTCAACCCCGAATGACGTTTCTCATAATTTTTTCCAGTTCCCTGTTAATTATTAATCCAGTGTCCCATACGTCCCTTATAACGTCCCTTCTGGCTCTCGATAGCCCTCATGAGGCATCAAATTGTTATATTCTCAGTCTTTAATAAGACGGAGTTTCATCTGTCTTACCCATTTTGATTGGTAAAGGAACGGGTTTGTTTAATTGACAGTGCTGGATCATTTGTTTTGAAATTTGAAGTATTTTAAGTTATAATGACACTGAATCACAATATTTATAAACATATTTATAAAACAATTACTGACTTTGTACATTATCTATACCTTGCCTAAATTACGGTTGCGCGTAACAACGGAAGCAACGATCCCTCTGCCATCTGACGTGTAATGTAACGGTGTAGAGCTTTACGCACAATGGTAACTACCTATACGACCTCCTTTCACATTAAAAATATGTGAATTCTGCTCAAGATATAATTATGAATTTCGCGTTATTCTTATAATAAAAGTCAATTATTCTTTAAAATAACCAACACGATGTCACTTGTAGACTATCCTTTATTTTCATGGGTAGTCGTCATTCACTCTCTACATGTTTCGAGCTTTCTAGAAGCTCATCATCAGGAGATCATTC
>Ga0123354_10004981_pt1 | contig 19097 bp, 11 predicted proteins | sample TergutLab28metaG_2_FD_97872 | JGI IMG/M metagenome (GOLD analysis project Ga0123354, IMG submission 97872) | Labiotermes labralis P4 segment gut microbial communities from Petit-Saut dam, French Guiana - Lab288 P4 | ecosystem: Host-associated > Arthropoda: Insects > Digestive system > Gut ...
CGGGGTGGCGGGGTGGGGGTGGTAGCCGGGTAGCAGGCGGAAGGCGCTTCAGCCTGCTACACGGATACCACCCCAACCCAGCCACACCGAAACTCCAACACGCATCGAAACAAGAACACACGACCAATGCGTTGATACAATAGAAAAGTCGCAGGCTCCTGATGATGGATGTATTCATGCCCGAAACATGTTCAGCATAGAAGAAGTGAAATAAAACTTAATAACCAGTGACATCAAGTTGGTCTCTTATTCTTCAACTATCACAACGGTACACGGTCCAATACACATAAGACCAGAAATCAAGTTTTCTTTAACACACAAATCAGTAAATTTAAATGTGTAAATTCATATTTCCACGTCAGAAACAGCGAAAATGTTGTCGCTATGAGTAAAAAAAGCGACCTCCTTTTCGTATCGTTTCGATTTTCGTTGTTTGTAGATCTACATAGGTAGAGAGCTGGTAAGATACAGATACCAGCGATCACTGCCATTACTTAAAATCGCCATTACTAATAAGTAACTTTCACTGGAACTGTAGTGGTTAAAAATCACTGGATCGCCTGTCTGTACAAATACAAATACTTTATTCCTTACATGTAACAGTTTTAGGGGTAACTTCTAAGTAATCACAGTGTAACGGCAACAACGACCGAGCGTGCTGGTAGTTTGTGATGTAGAACGAGATTGAACCGTAATTGAATACTGTGGAACTCTGTGCTATATATTGAGACTTTACAGCCTGTGCAGCTTAACGAGCCTCGTTACACACCCTGAGCCAATCACACATCTTTGGTTGTTCCAAGTTTGTGCATGCTTATTAACCAGAAGTAGTTATTGACAAATGCGTAACACTTCAACAGCTATTACCTTCACATTTCACCTTTTCTACAACAAGACTGCTTATCTTCGAGCCTCTTTAAGCTGGTAATATATCTCTCACTTGCCTCTCACAACATGACAAACACAAGCTTCGTTAATCTGTATATTTATGTTATGTTACAATATTGAAATTTTTTTTTCTAAGTTCTTACTCGTCAGTACTCCTCTCTTTTTTGTTTCACGCTATTCCTCACAAGGCTACTGGTGTTATCCTCTAAAACATATTTATTTCTAGAAGTTGTGACGTTTTAAAACTTCCGAGAAAGGAACAATCTTGTTATAAATATTGAAAATTAACATTTTTAGGTAACTTATATTTTGAGTTAGGAAAGTTATGCCGAACACGCTGGTGTTGCAGTACCGCTAGAGGCTTTACCTACTGAGATACGAGGATGTTATTTCCGAGTTTCATGTGAAAACCGCCCATAGCAACTGAGATATTTGGTTTTTTTTTCTCTAGCGAAGCGTATCTAGGGCTTAAATAGAGGCCACAGCATTCTCTTTCTAAATCCTTAGTCCGTCCTCGAACATTCGACGCTTCATAACCTCTGCTGTATTGGCTGTAGCCAACGTTCTACCACCATAGAACAGACTGATATCTCTCTCTGATATGTGCTCTCGCTTTTATGTAAACAAACTGTATAACTAAATTATTTTACATTTACCCAATATTCATGTCTTTTGCTACGAGTGACAAATTATTTTATACGCAACTGAATCACGGGCCAGCGCTGTCCGTGCGAGCTCTTTTAATAAGTAATTCATCATGTAAGCACACAACGGGATGGCAAAATGTTATCTCTTAGTGTACAGTTGTCTAGTCCTTTAACACAACTCTTTCGTTTTACAGGAAGCATCGAATGACATATTTGTATTTTAAATAGCCTTGAGTGTTTCAGTGAGGGTCTTCCTAACATGCAGTTGTTGGGTCAGAATTTTTCCTAAATAGAGAGTAAAATTTATTTCTTGAAACATGTCTGTTTTCGCAACTGTTAATTCGACCCTATTCCTAGTCATATTAACCTTTCAAAGTCTAACGGTTTCTCTACGTACCACCAAGTTTAACATTCAAAATTTCTACATGTTGCTCGCTTTGCTTTGAGTGTTTGTAGGGATCTCAGAACAGACTCTTTTGCGTCATGCACCATTAACTGATTGGTTTTTGTAACCATGGTAGAAAGTGTTTACCGCGCGGTACGGACTTATTCCTTATATAAAGCAGATTACGTTTCGCCTTAGAAGGTTAATCCATTCCATTCCATACCCGAAAAGTCTTATTTTGTAATATCCATTTTTTATATATCCTTCTATCTAGGCGTAGATCACCTGAGTGATATCTTGTGGCTTTTCGACCTTCATTTTTGCAATGACGACTACATAATTAGGTGTAATATACAGGGGCTTATCTTGTGTTGTTTGACCCATTCCTTTTATGTTAGGTTTACAGATCTGTAGTTTCCGTAACACATTGCTATATAATACTATCAATTAATGTTCTTTCCTGGAAGTTAAATCTACGGTTTATCCTTAAACAAACAAATTTACGTATAACAGAATTTACGGTAAAAGATGATTCCTGCTACAGGTAAGAGAGTGAGCCGGTTCGCATGGAACAAGTCGACTCCCACTGGACGGAATTAAAGAAAAGAAACTTTATATTGGGAACTTTCAGTAAACTCCGTCGAGAAAATTCAACTTCCATCAAAGCCTGACAAAACTAGGGGGCACTTTACACGAAGACTTACGGAAATGTATGGTAATGCCTTGCTGAATTCTCATTTGGTTTAGATAAAACTACAGATAAAACTCGTAGGAGAAATAAAAATAAACGTTTATTCAATTACTTTTTTTGCGAGAATCCAGCCGTTTGCGAGATAATTAAAAAGAACACGGAAGAGACAGCCCATAGATAATCCATCTTAATATAGGAATAAACCAGATGTGATTTTCACGTCGGGTATTTAAGGAAGAAGTGAAACTTGCATTCATAACGTCTAATTTCCTTTTCTCTGGTCCGGGTGAGATTTTTTGGGTTAAGATAATTGTGCGTGACGGATGATTAAGAAAAAATGAAGTTCACAGTCATAATATTCAATATTTTTGATACTTCATTACAATCAAATAATATGGCGCCACATACATTAGTTGAGATTTGTTGCAATGTGATGTAATAACCCAGTGACGTAGGCTTCGTGTTGTTACCCATCGTTTTTGTTCAGCTATAGATATTTATCTTCTTGTCGTTTCTATCATACGTAATTAGGCACATAAAAACAGGCAATCCTTTAATGTTTAATGATTGTATTTGGTAATGGCAAAGTGAACCCTTGTACAGGCACTGAGGCTCTGTACAGGCCGTACGGCCCATAGGGGGAGTAGAGGTATAGCTCTACTCTTTCTTGACCACGGCACTAGAAAGGGGTGAGGAGTCAGCGTCACGCCCCGGCCGCTCTTTACCTCGGGAAAGACCCGGTACCCATTGTACAGGAGGCTGGGTGGGCCCCAGGGCCGGTCTGGACAGGTGCGGAAAATCTCGCCCCACCGGGATTCGATCCCCGGACCGTCCAGCCTGTAGCCAGTCGCTATACCGACTGCGCTACCCGACCCACAATGATTGTATTTAGGAACATGAAATTTGGTATGTGAGCGTATTGTGAATATACGCATAAATTGTGTGCAAAATCTTGCCTATAAATAAATGAGTACGAAATATTTCGCCGGGCTGAAATGTTTAAGCTATTTGCGACCGATGAATTTAACACGAACAAAATTAACATAGACGTACAGACAGTTGGTTTTCCAAAGAAATATAAAAACGGATCCTAATAAGAGCAGTGACGTTCTATAATATAATACAATCAGTGAACGATAAAGAAATACGTGACTCCAGTGGATTAAGTCGTATGGTCACTTTAGAAAATCCCAGAATGCAAAGCAATGAAGGCGCCTCAATTTTACTTTGTACCTACATTATGTATCGTCTTTATTATTGAAAGTGTATTCAGTGACGTACGGGCTGAGGCTGAAGAAATAACTGAACATGTAATGTATAATACAGCTTAACATATACAGGTGGCAGCATTCCGACAGATGGATGTGCCGCTTGGATTGGTGTTAGAATAAAGAAACATGCAATAAAAGAGGCCGAGTATTAGCGTGTGAGAGAGTCAGTCCACTTCTAAGTGAGGTCCACGATGAGGTGGAAGAAACAATTGAACATCAGCTGTGTTCTGTGTGGGATAAAACCTGAGGCCGAATAGAGTGTTAGGCATCGGGAATTTTAACACAACGTAGCACATGCAGATCGTATGATTTCGATGGATGATTTTAACCCTTGGTTTGCTCTATGAAAGTGGCAGGCAGTCCGTCATATGATAAGTACTTGGCTGATATCTATTGGAAGGGAATGGACACTGAACTGGCGTCATGGCAGGGGTAACCGATGTAAAATTTAATGAAAATGATTGAGTTAGACCGCGGTTATGTTGTGTTAGGTAAATAAGACAAAAACAGTTAAATCTTTTTAAATGTGTTTTTTTTTTAAGTTCTTGGTGTAACAGTGTCCGTAAAGTATAATTATCTGTAGATACCACTTTCTTGGATCGAATCCCGATGGGGACGAGATTTTCCGACCGTCCAAGCCGGTCTTGGGGCCCACCCAGCCTCCTGTAAAATAGGTACCGGGTCTTTCCCGGGGGTGAAGTGCGTCCGGGGCGTGTTGCTGACCACTCACCCCCTTCTAGTGCCGCGGTCATGGAAGAGTAGAGCTATACCTGTGCCCACCCTCTGGGCCACACCGGGCCTGCAATGGAATCAATTTACCTTTACCTTTTACCTCTTTCTTAGTTTACGTATGCGGATTGCCTGTATACACACGAAATCCTTGACGCCGAATGTCATTGTAAGTTGCCAGGAATTGTAAATGGACATTTTAGGGCGTTCTTAAGTACGACGAATGCCTCTAAGTTGAGGAACTTGCAACCAGACCTATTTATATATTTTGACTGGACGTTGTGCAAAGTAACTGTGAAGTAAATATTTCCAATGTTCGTCTCTTTATTATCTGACAATTTCCTTTTAGACACCTGTTATTCCGGTGCCATAATTAACATTTGCATGCATATAGCCACAAAGTAATACCACAAAAATGTTCTTTTTGTTCATTCTCGTCGCTTTTTGTGTAGGTACTAAAAAGTAACCCCACCTTTATCTACCTCTATTTGAAACTTTAGTATCTGGTACGGGAACAGAAGAGTTGTAAAACGTACAACTTGAAGACTTAGGATCATATGTTCTTTACCGATGAGTGTATGGTGCATTGGGCCGCTATTCTGGGTAGGGGCTGGACTACGTGTTGAAGGAAGAGGGACCGTGTTTCGATTTTGAGCAAGATAAGGAGCTTTTGTACTTGTCTAGAGCGTTCAGACCAACTTTGAAGAAAAACCGGCCTCCTGTTCAAAGTGTACTTGATCTTTTTCACCGTACTGAAGGGTCGGAGAGTGAAGCACATGTCTGAAGTTGTTACCGATGTTAAAACTTTAAATACCAAGGAAGAAATAGATCTAACTAGGAGGATTATATTCTTCTGGGCTCTGATGCTGCGTCACATCCAAAGAGATTTGAATCCGCTATTATACCGTTGCACCAACCTCGGTTCTTCGTGTTCGTATACGTTCTTTGTTTGATATTGTTTAGTACAGTGTGGACGCGATCGAATAGCCCAGGGGTGGCGAACCAACGGCAGGCGGCATTTACTGTTATCCCATATTTTTTCATTTCTTTTGCCCGAACGGCATATCTATATTAAAGAATATGCGTATGTAGAGTACACACATATTTGACTGTGTGGGGATTGTATGTGAATTACCGTCGCTACCAAATAACACTGCAGTGAAACATTTTTACACAAATTGGGAGCGGTGCGACGTGTTGACTGGACTGGACATTTATCACTGGAGCGCCGGCCTGGCGGTGATTGAGCGAATACATGACATTGGACAAAATGTTTTACCGTCTTCTTTTTTAACATGAAGTAGTAACAGCCCTCAGTAACAGCCCTCAGCAACTTCTACATTTTCTTGCATATCGCATTTCTCGGGGAGATATTTATACGAGGTATAATAATTGTAATGTGCATTAATTATACAGTATAATTATAATATGCATAAATAATTAAGTAATTAATAATAACTATGGAAATCTCCAAGACCTTATTTTGCACTTAAAAATTCCCACGGGCACGCGAAAAATTTCTTCGAGATTTACAGACAACTGGGGCAAGCGCTCTCAAACACTTCTCCGGCCCTGACTTGGTCAGTGTAGGGGCTAGACTGCGTGTTGTACGACAGTGGAATCGTGTTTCGATTTCGAACAAGGGAAGGAGTCTTTGTATTTCTCTAAAACTTTCATGTTGTCTCTGAAGTTCAACCAACCATATGTCAAAGTGCACCTGTTCTTTTTTTCCCCCCGAGATAAAAGGGCCGATATTAAAAATGGTCGTAACTGTAACTCAACTGCCCCTACACCTTCGTTGCGTCATGCTTAAAAAAAGAGCACATTTATTGCAGTAAGACATTATTACTCGTTTTGCGAAATATCATACAGAACACTTGTTACCATTCAGCATCGGAAATCACTTGTGTTTGAGGAACGGTAAAGTAATTTGCGTTAAAAATTGGCACACAATCCATTGATATGTGACAGACCGGATTTCATACCCGTACTAGAAATTAGGTTATAAATTTTCCTGCATTCTAATCTCTAGGTTTTTAGATCGGGCCTGGAAGACGCGTTTAGACTGATTACCAGAAAGTATCCTCTAGTGTAATCCGTTCATGATTTCTTTGTGAATTCAGTTTTCGTTTGTAACATTCCTTTCCAAATATTTTAACTTTACCATACCTTCGTAGTTGTCATTTGTTTCTTGTGTATCGCTTTTTAACCTGCATTCCGTAATTCAGCTTAAAACTCAATTTTGTAGCTTAAGAGGGCATAGACCTGAAGCCGTTCATTCCAAGTTCGAACCCGGAAACAGGCTTCCTTGAGATGTAAGGGTTTTATTTAAAAATCACATTATTTTTTTTTTTCGGTTTGCGTCAGCAAGTCAACGTTTGTTCTGCTCACTCTATTCCTGGCTTGGGCTTCAGCTTAGCAAGCGTTGTTGCAGGTGTGCGGGGATCGTATTACAGGGTTGATGTCAGGAGGCCAACCGACTTTTGTGGCGGAAGCTTTATCCACGAGATACTTCGGAAATATCAAGGCAGCGAGGAGGATGTGTGTGTGCTCTGGTAAACATGTGATTCGACTTCAATAAAAGAGGCCGTTTTCTTTAACTTCGATTTCACCTATCTTCCCTGTCGTCTCCATCCCCCCGTTATAACATGTGACGAGGAGGATCACTAGAAAGGCAGGGGTACAGACCTTATTGGTTCAGACTGGTTTTTGTCTTGTTGATGTTGAAGTATCAACACGACAAAAACCAGTTCCATTCCGGTCCTGCCAACAGCCAGTCAACATAAACGGTAGGTTCAACAAATTTACTTTACGTAACAACTTATTGCATTTCCTGAAATATTTTTATTATTTAATACCTTTTAACATAATCTGAAATTTTACGGACAACAAAATGTTTTACGATTTTTAACGACTATGTAAATATACTTAAGTAATTTTAAACAATTCCATAATTTTTAGCATGACATATACCATTTGCTGTGTATACAGAGAAATGTCTCACACCGCAGTTACAGAGAAAATTGAAACGCGTACTTTAGATTTAATAATATTTTTTCTAGAATCAAGCCGTTTATGAGATAATGTTGAAAAATAATGTAGAGCCGTACAGGGCACAACAGACAAAATATGGCGCGTGTTGGATACCTAAAAGAAAGTCTGCAAACGCACTCGTAATATGTAATAATTATTGTTATTCCGCAGCAACATTGGTTGCAAGAACGCCCCTCAATTTTACGTTATAGGTACGTATGTTTTCTGTCTTGTTTCTCTTTCTGAAAGAGTCTCAGGTCACGCTACCTGTTTCCGAATGAAATCCGTCTCAGTTTTCTAAAGGGTAGGCCTGCTGGTGGATGTGGTATTTATCTTTATCCAACGTCCTGTGTATAGTCGCTTTGTTATGAATGGGTGATTTATTAATGTCACAGTCTTCCTTCGCCACTACAGTGGACGAGATACGTTCCTTTCATTATTGATCTATGTTTTTACTCTCTTTATCGGATCCTTTGATACGATTTTCCTTAAAATAAAACCCGGAATGACCATTGGTAACAGAAGTTATGCAATTTGCAAAGAGTGAAAATTTATTCAATAGTGCACAATGTCAACAAACGGTACTTTTTTTTATGGGACTCGACGCCACGTCTTTGCTTAATCGGGTCTTCACGTTTCGAAGAGAACCCCCAGCACTTTCGTTTTCAAAATCCTAGAAACCCGCGAAGAATGGTCTTTTGTCATGAATTCTGTGTATAAGCATTTGACAGGTAGGGGCTACTCCGTACGCCGCAAGGTAATATAAAATAGACGAAAACGTGAAAATCCACATAGAGCATGTTGTAACAAATGTTGGAAATAGTCATGCGTCATGGACCCTCGTTCTTAAATCTGTCAGTCTGGTATATTTGACAGGATTCTTCCGCACTGTAACCACGTAGCTCAGACTTCTTCAGAAAGTAGCAACCGTTCACCCAGTCAGTGTCTTACAAATCTCTTGTGGAACAGGAACGCACAGTGCGGTCCAAAAATTTTAGGACTGATATTTTTTTTTAAATCGAAGACACGTGAGGAAGACACATACCTTTTTCTTATTAAAAATAAGCAACATTGGCATATATAGAGGCTTTTGCGCCGTCGTACAGTTTCTGAAAAGCTGCCGAAAATTCCTCTTTTTGGAACTTCTTTAATTCATCATTTACGGCTTCTTGGATCTCAGCAACATCCGCAAAATGTAGTCCTTTTAACTTCATTTTCAACTTGGGGAACACAAAATAGTCTGGCGGAGATAAATCTGGGGAGTACGGTGGGTGATAAAGGTTGTAACATTTTTTGGAGTCAGAAATTGGCAAAAACCTTTAAGATTTGTGAGCGGGCGCATTATCGTGCAACAAAAAAAAAATCTCGACAGCAGAACGCAGCTGGACAAACCCGTTGAATGCGCTACAGGAGGCGATCCAATACTCCTTTGTAAAATTCTGCATTTACTGTTTTTCCTTCTTGTACGAATTCTTTGTGCACTACGCCTTAAGAGTCGAAAAAAATTATCAACAAGGTCTTCATGTGGGACCTTTGGAATTTCAGTTTTCTTCGGCCAAGGGATTTCTCACCAACCCAATCAGAACCCTGTCGCTTCGTTTCGGGGTCATCGGCAAAACACCAGGTCTCAAATCCCGTAATAATTTTGTCTGCATCGCCCATTGCGATAATGGCTTGGCAAGATGTGACTCGATCTTCCCTTTGCTCAGGTGTCAAAGATTGTGGAATGAAACGTGCACACAACTTTCTCTTTCCCAAATCCTCTTTCAGAATCCGAAGAAGTACAATCTTGGGGATGTTCAAAGATTCTGCTATCATTCTTGATGCGATTCGGCAGTCATTTTTTATCAAATCGGCAACAGCAACAATGTTTACCTCATTTCGAGTCGATTTTGGACGGCCACCTCTCTCGCCATCTTCTATCAGCTCCCTTCCGTCTCGAAATCGAGAATACCACCTAAGAGGGTTTGATCGGTTCAGAGCCTACTTCCCATAAGCCTCTAGCACCAGTACTAGCGTTTCTGTCGCAGATATACCGGCTTCGAAACAACATTTTATGGCACCTCTCTGTTCATTTCCCCCATCCATGACGTATAAAGAAAACTGACTTTACAAGACATGTTATAACTCATACACTGTCGAAGATAAACAAACGAAGCTCGGTGTGTGAACGGATGTTGATTGATAGTACTTAGTGGATTGGCCGATAGATCGCTCTAATTCTGTTATTTAAAAAAAAGTAGTCCTAAAACATGTGGATCGCACTGTGTATTTTACCTTGTATAAAACAGCCCAACAGAGTACCCTGTTCTAAGCCAGACGATTCCACTCAACACCTGCGCAGTCTGTTTAAGTTCCTCCCATGTACTTGTGAGTCTTCTCAGATTTCGCCAATGTTTAGGTTTTCCTAAAGAAAAAAATGACGCATTACTAACGCCTGGCATGAGTGTTCGATGCTGCGTCAAAAACTTTTTTTCATCACCCTCTCATGTTTTGTAAAAAATGAGAAATTTTAGCGTTTGTGTAGTGCACTTTCAATACTGAGATTGTGGTGATGATGATGATGGTGATAATGACGACGACAAAGAATATGATGATATTAAAGCAGTAATATGAAAGTAGTTTGCTCACAATTAATGCTCAAATTCCTTACGCGAACAAAATGTCGAAACCTCAATTTGGAAGCACTCAGTGCATATATATATATATATACACACACACACATATGCTTTTACGTAGAGAGAGAGAGAGAGAGAGAGCGATGTTGGTAAAAAGACAAACAAATACAGTATAAAAAGAAAAGAGAAAATCACCTTCTTGATTGATGTCAGTTGAACCGAGAGGAAAGCTGTGGAGAGAGAGCTGAGAAGGAGCTGAAATGTGAGACCTTCAGCGTATAAATTAAACTAAGTCAGATGTGGAGTGCTACCTCAGTTTACTGATGCAACACGAAGGAAGCAGCAATAGAATGTGTCGCCATATACCTCGATGTGATATGGTCTCTTTACAGACGACGGCTGTACTTCGAACCGAGCGCATTTTTAAAGACAAAAACTGCAGCTGAAAACTTGAAATCACAGAAACGCATATCTTCTGTGATCTAGCACAGTCATTACGAATACTGAGAGAAAGCGAAAGCCTCAATGCGACTTCGCATGGAAGCATAACAAACAAGTTGGTATCGTGCGCACAGCGTTGCGGTTCTGGTGCATTCACCTCGTTATTGCCACTGATTTCATATTCGAAAATGCTGAATTCCGATTATCTGCTATAATTAGTGTAAAACTATTTCAAGCAGAACACTGATAAATGCATATATATGAAATTTCATTCTAGCTTTTTATACAACACACAGTGAGTTACACTAGTAAGAGATTTATAATCGTTCAGCCTCCATTGTAGCCCCTTTGCTAGGAAACGGTGAAAAGGTTTAGGACGTCTTATCACATAGAAGAATTAAGATTCAGAGCCATGTTTTAAATCAGTATATATAATAACTGAGTTAATTACTAAACAAATCAGTATATATATATAATAACTGAGTTAATTAATAAATATATTTTCAATGCAGTGTAACGGAAATTGGAAATTATTGTAAGCATAAGTCTTGATGTAAAATTTCCATTATATTTTCCGATATCAGCCTGGACAGAAACGGCTGATAATGTTCCCATAATATTCTTCAATATCACATTTAAGCAGATCCTTTCAGGTCTTCCCGAGTTACATGCATACATACGGAAGGACTGACAGCCCATATAGGGGTTTCTCGAGGAAGGAAACACACCTAAGAGCGTCACAAGAGGAAAGAAGGGTACAGAACAAGTATGAAACTCATAGAAAGGAGCTTGTGAAAATTACAAGGAGTTAAAATCGTCAGTATACATTTTAAGAGTTAAATACGCCAACAGCACACAGCAGAAGGCGAAATATTTTACTTCATATGACATTGTGCATTAATGGAAATACTGGAGACTGCATGCCTACTAACAAACAAACAAACAAACAAACTTACTAACTAACTGACTGACTGACTGACTAAGTAACTGTAACTAATATCGGCTGTAGGTGGGGGCTTTAGGGTCAGTTTTACTCCCGGGAAAGAAAGCCGGTACCCTTTGTACAGGAGGCTGTGTGGGCCTTGGGGCCGGTCTGGAAGCGTGTGGAAAATCTAGCTTCCACCAGGTTTTGAATCCCGAACAGTCCAACCCGCAGAGACTCGCTATAACGATAACGCTGTACCATCCACGCTATATGCCGAATACGCGAGAGAAGAAATTCTCAAACCTGTTGAAAATATGGGAATAGTCAAACAGATAATCTCTTCTTATCTTTCGCTTCGTGAGTCTTAAATTGGTGCTCTTTTCAAATTTATTAATGTTTCTCAACAGACCCCTGCTGTTCCTGCTTTTACTCTTTGTTTTATGCTCATTAAATTTGTCTTAAAGACTTTCTTCTTGTTTCTGAAATGTTCATTTACAGCAGTTTCTCAAGTTCCTAGGACTGCATTAATTTTGTTTGGATCCTGGCACTGTTGTTATTAGCTTGTTTCCTTTGATCTAAAGAGTACGAACATTATTGGTAAAATTATGCTGGTTTATTTCCTAACAACGTAGTCACTGCTAGAGTTGAGGTTCTGACAGGTGTTTATGAAGTTTCATTATCTTCGGGGATAAGATGTCGTTTTGTTCGATAAGCAGTTGCCAACAAATTTGGTTGTGTCAGCTGTTTCCATTTTCATGCTTTAAGCGGTTCACTCTTCTTTGACTGTTTGGGCCCTGAAGATGGAGTGGTAAACTTCCACAAAATATCGGCCACTTTTTTTACCAATTGAGACGGTGTCATTTCCCAGAAGACTTGAATCTTCAACCTACAACCTCTCTGGCTACGGGTTTGAAGCTCTCTGCAGTGCTTTTCAAGGGCCAATGATATAACATTTTTTTTCCAATTCTCGAAACTTAAATTTTTTTTTTAAAGATTTTAACGTGGTCTATAAATTCCGCAATTTTTAATTCGTGACGTTGAATCTCCATGTGCCAAACAATTGTCCCTATCGATGGCGTAAGTGACGCCGAGACATGCAGGAGCGATATAACACTGTATTTGTGTACGTAAATTTGCATTTGTTCGTGTCGTGAGTGAACAGTTTAATTCAATCGAAATGCACGGAATAAGTTATGCCAAAAAATTTGCATAGTTTCTTTAATTACTATAAGTCTGCTCCTGACTTTTGCGTCCATCAGACCCTGATCAGTGCAATAGCGGGCCACACTGAAAGAATAGATTCAAGTGTAATATAATGCCATCCACAGGGTCGTTACTGAAATGTACGTTGTTATAAGCAATTTTCTAATTAATTCTCTTCGACCCGTGTTTCTCTTACATTTCGAAATACAAATAATAATTCTACACAAGATGCAGTCCGACTACATGGCAAATAGCCAAACATTATATTATTTTGGTGTAGGAAGAAACGTATAATAATAGGAAAATGTTATGTAAAGCGAGTGTTTACTGTATAAATGACATAGATGTGCATTGAACTCTTTTCTTTATAATTAATTTCTCGTTGACTGTGGCGTGCAATAAGTGTCGTCTGTGGATAAACCGAGCAGCATCAAAAGCAGGCCCTTCAACTGCACCTATTTCCGAGTTCTGATATTGAGGTTAATATTATTGATACGCAATACATAGCGCGTAACACAATTTAACTTTTCTTATAGCAGCACTATTTTAATTGCGTTTACTTGTTCTGACGCCACTTCCCACAACAGAAACGCCGGTACTTTAATGACATTTATCTTCCTTTTAGCGACGTAACATATCATATGAACTGTGTTAATATCTCTCCTCTATTATTGGTTTTCCGGTTTAACCTGATTGCGTTTGATGAATGTCAAATAATATGGATTTTCAATTGTGCCATTACCGCACATTCAGCCTTGCACAGTAAGGTATATTTGAAAAATTTTTCATAAACTGCATGTCGTCAATTCTCAATGGATGTTTTTATTGTCTGCGAATTTCGAAAATTTATTCAGAAGAACCAACGTCGGAATCAATTTTTCCGCATGACTGCATAAGCTAACTTTCTCCCGTAAATAAGTAACCCACTGGCTGCATAGACCGAAGTCATGTCTGATGAGTTAATATTAACTAAGCTACTGGCATTTTCTGAAATCCAAAAGTTCACTATGCTTTTTCGCAAAAATCCGCTCCTGATCCCTAGCCTGAGGTAGATATATACAGTCTACAACTTCACATTTCATCTCTTGAAGATATATTTTAATATTATCCTCCGTTTTCCGGTTAGGGCTTCCATGTGGTCTTTTTTTTTTTCGGACAGATTTTTCCACCAAATATTCATACGCACGTGTCTTATACTTCATGTTATGCTATGTGCCTCGCGTATCTCATATTTCTCGAGTTATCCATCTTGCTAATGATTGACGAGGGTTGCAATTTGTATTCGTCATAATGTGGTTTTTTTTCCTGCCTCCACTTTCTTCCTACTCTGAGATCCAAGTACGTCCCTCAGTAAACTGTTTTTCGAAAATCCTCAGTCCAATAAAACAAGTTCAAAGTCTGAAAATGAATTATTTCAAGTTGCTGTCAGCATTCAATTCTCGCTTAGTGTGGTCGACGCAGTGTCCTTCCCATACAAAATAACAGGCAACATTATGGCTTTGTCTGTTTTGACTTTGACTTTTTTTTTTTTAGGTTGCAGCCGGGAGACGAATGATCCGGAACTGAATGGTCTAGTTAGTACCTCCTACAGACATTAATAATGTTGCTCTGTTGCTGTAAAGAAACTAAGATGCCCAGCTTCCTTTAGAAGTCTTGCTTGTCCGGCGAGGTTTACAAGAATTGTAACTAAGGAAGGTTGCAAATGGAGTACTTCGTGACGTAGGTACAGAATTTACCAAGGCATTCTTTACTGTCAAACCATCATGCGGTTTCATAGTACACGCGTGTCTCTAATTTCGTTTACGCCGATAAGAAAAGCACGACCTTCACATTGCCGATTTTCCCAAAACACGAAAAGATTCAACCGAATTACTGCATTGCTGCGGATTTCGCATGCCGAATTTTATCCAAATCGGACAATACATGCGGAAGTTACGGACACAAATTTCACGCACGGCCGTGAGTAAAATACGAGCTGCACCACGCGTTTTATTTCACGAACTCATAATTATCTACCTAATTTTTGAGAATATTACTTGCAACGAATTGTATCCAAAAAGGATGAAAATGTGTGGTAGGGAAAATTTCATTTTCTCGCTTAAGCATGGTCTGGATTTTTCTGCACCAATTTTGACGCAAATTACTTTATATATATATATATATATATATATATTTATATATAAATAAAGGTAAAGTGATCCCGTTACAGGGCCGATGTGGCCGAGAGGGTGGGTAGAGGTATAGCTCTACTCTTCCATGACCGCGTCACTAGAAGGGGGTGAGTGGTCAGCAGCACGCCCCGGCCGCACTCTACCCTCGGGAAAGACCCGGTACCAATTTTACAGGAGGCTGGGTGGGCCCCAGGACCGGTCTGGACTGGCGGAAAATCTCGTCCCCATCGGGATTCGATCCCGGACCGTCCAGCCCGTAGTCAGTCACTTTACCGACTGGGATACCCGACCCATATATATATCTGTGTGTGGAGGGGGAGGGGGATCGTCCAGTCTCAAGATAATTGTTAGATAAATGTTTCTTACCTTGTCACAAGAGTCCACCACTTGTCCAGATATATCCAGTCCCTGCCCTCCCATTCTGTTTATTTAATATGGTCCTCTCGTCTACTCCCAGGTCTTCCAAGTAGGTTCTTTCCTTCAAGGTTGTCCACCAAAACAACGTATGCAGTTTTCTTCTCCCCCATACATGCCACATGCCCTTTCTTTTGTTGACGATATTGTAGAAAACAAAGTTTATCTCCTTTAGAAAGTCAAACCTTGAATGATGTTTTGAGAAATAAATGGTTTTTAGGCGCGTTCGCAAAATTGCGAAAATGGGCAATCAGCTACGTCATGTCTCTTTGAATCTGTCTGTTTTCCGTCCGCATGGAGCAACTCGGCTCCCATTGGACAAAATTTTCATGCAATTTGATATTTTAGTATTTTTTTAAAAATCTGTCGAAAAAATTCAAGTTATATTTAAACTGGTCAAGAATGAGTACTTTATATGAAGACCAATGTACATCTGTAATGAAATCTCTTTCAGTTCTTCTTAGAATGAAAAATATGTCCAACGAAAATGGTAGAGACAATGAAAACATATTTTATGTTGAATTTATTTTTTTTCTGAAAATGGTTCCGTTTATGAGACATCTTGGAAAAATAATGCAAAGCCGGATAGGCCACAAATGACATACGTAATACGGCACATCCCATTGCATGCTGGATACCTAAAGCTACAAGCACACACTCAGAATATGTAATAGTTATTGCTTTTCCACGGTACCAATGGTTTCACGAACGCGCCTCAATGTTACGTTAAGTGACAATAAATTCGTTACATTAGTACATACACTTTGTTCAATTATTTTAATAAGTAAAATGCGACTACAGCTGAATTGGTGTTAATGCTGCAAATGCATAATCACAGATACAAGGTCTCAACAATGTAATGTGCGTCTGCTGCGTATGATGATTGTATTTCCTTGAGCTTGGCTCACTGTTGTTTCTGTCTTTGTTTCATGTCACCCGACTGCTGGTCGTGAGAAAATTCCGTGTGTTCCTAATGTGATTTTCTCGAATAATTCTGTACCCACTACATAGTTTTACTGTATTATCTACACAAAAGATAAAGAGAAACGCTAAAGACATTACTCGTTTGTTAATTACAGTGAAAGTACTGATCATTATTTACTGTTCTTTGTAACTGATTTGGTTGCCCGCCTCCTCCGCGAGAGTTCGTGAGCATCAAGGCATTTCGATCTTTGCTACTAAATCCCAGCATCTTCTTGAAGGCTCTTTTAAAGTTTGTGTTACATAGAGGGTAGAGTATGGGGTTGAGTGTGGAATTTATGTACCCGAGCCATATACTGGCAGTGTGGACGACTGGATTTACACAGTCACTACAAAAAGCTATAACCATGAACAAGACGAAGTAAGGTAACCAACAGAGAACGAACGCGCTCATTATGACTCCCAGTTGACGAGCGGCTTTCTTTTCTTTCTGCAGAATCACAGAATCAGAATCGTTACAGCGCCTCTTTGTTGCCGGTCTTTGAGCGAAAGTCCGTCGATATTGGCTGCCAGAAGAATTTTCATGAATATGGTGTCCATCTGTGTGTTTAGCATCCATGGCTGTAGTGGCGATTTCTACGTATTCCACGTTGACCGTAACGCCTTCGAAGTGCACAAGTCCCTCAGTCTGAGTGCCTTCAGATTTATAAGAGAACACAGTGAGGTTTCGGAATTGATGTGTCTCTCCAACTACGACGTTTTTCTTTCGAAATGTCCTCGACTTATTTCGTAAATGGTTTGGGGGTTGGTCCTCTACTAGCGAGTCAGAACCCCATAAAATACCAGGTCCTATTTCTATTCTACTGCTGTGATTGCACTGTCCGAGAGCGAAGCGACTTCGTTTTTTAATCTCGAAGAATATACGTCCATATAAATACACCATGAGTAGTGTTGGGATATAAAAATTAAGGCAAGCAGCAGTTACTTTGAAAGCAACATTGCTTGCAAATTCTGTTTCACAAACCGTTGCGGGGTTCATGCGTTTTCCTCCAGATTCGATGTAATGCCAACCAATGATGGGCAAAATCCAAAGTGCTGATCCTGCCCACACCAGCCCAATCATAATAAGAGCCCTCTTCTTGGTGCGACGCCTCAAGTAGCGTAATGGCGAAGTGATGGACCAGTATCGGTCCATACTCAGGATGAACAGGTTCAAGATTGATGCTGTTGAGGCAGTGTAATCGGCTGACAACCAGAATTGGCACACCGCAAGACCGAAAACCCACTGACCTGCAGAAACAGAAGCATATCCACATAAGATAATTAACAGTTCTGCGGAACGCGGAGACTCAAGTTTATCTAACTACAACCTAAATTGGAATGTAAATTTGAGTCTTTCGAAACGTCTTTCAGTACACCGTGTTTCGTTTTTGCTTTTGTTTAATCACTTTTGAATAACGTATAGCAGGATTGGTTGTGAATAACTGGTTTCAAACTGCAGAGCGCAACATTTTCTGATGAAAACCGTTAGAACTCTGGCTGAAGGCGAACAGCCTGACGTGTAAATAATTTTTGGTATTCCCGATCGGGCGTTCCAATATAAGTTTCGCTCTGCTCGGTAATGTGAATCGTATTCTTTCGAGAAATACGCCCTGATATTCAGCAAGTCATTTGTCGAATTGATTTGGATATTTATTAAGTCATGTGACGCAGCAAGCTTGTGATTTTCAAAGACACTAAATTAATGATTGGTCTAGCTTTGCACAGAGCAAGGATGCTATAAATCCTACCAATTTTAGGCCTATGGGCAAGAAAATATGAGCCATTCGTACAGTTTGAGTGCGTGAGGTTAGAAAATCATTGTGTCGGATGTTCGATTATATAAATGGTGTTTACCTTTCAAGCAGAACGGTAAATTCTCTACAGGCCGGTATTACTTGGATAGTGAAACTCAGAGAATAGAATAATGAGCATAGTCTAGTAGGAGTTGGGTATGTTAACACTTACAGTCGAACGCAACTATATTTGTTTTTTAAGTATACAGGAGTTTACAACAACGACATGTTTCGGCCCTATATGTGGGCCATCATCAGGTTGTGGTTGGACTTTCAGCTTAGGCTACACTAGCATACGTGTAGTGGTCTTGGGGCGGGTTCGAGATCTCATTATGTCACGGGGTACCATGGTCCTGGGTGTATGTGGTTGGATAGCGTTTTTCCCATAGGGATTATTTCTTATGCTAAGGGGTATAATATAATATATAAGTATAATTACTTAGGCTACAATATGTACAATCAGTGAGAATAATGTAGGTTACGCCTTGTGTTGAGGCGCTAAGTAGCTCAGAAAGAGTCCAGCCGTGTCCATGTTATTTTTCCTTATCACTTTCGAACCTGTTTAATTATATGTTGACCAGGTTAGAAAGTGATAAAGAATAACAAGAACACGGCTGGACCCTTTCTCAGCCACTTAGCGCCTCAACACAAGGCGTAACCTACATTATTCTCACTGATTGTACATATTGTAGCCTAAGTAATTATACTTATATATTATACTGTACCCCTTAGCATAAGAAATAATCCCTATGGGAAAAACGCTATCCAACCAGATACACCCGGGACCATGGTACCCCGTGACATAATGAGATCTCGAACCCGCCCCAAGACCACTACACGCATGATAGTATAGCCTAAGCTGAAAGTCCAACCACAACCTGATGATGGCCCACATATAGGGCCGAAACATGTCGTTGTTGTAAAC
>Ga0123354_10004982_pt1 | contig 19094 bp, 13 predicted proteins | sample TergutLab28metaG_2_FD_97872 | JGI IMG/M metagenome (GOLD analysis project Ga0123354, IMG submission 97872) | Labiotermes labralis P4 segment gut microbial communities from Petit-Saut dam, French Guiana - Lab288 P4 | ecosystem: Host-associated > Arthropoda: Insects > Digestive system > Gut ...
AAAAAAAAAAAATATTTTCTTAAATATTTTTTTGGATAAAAAAAAAGAAAATGCTAAAAAAAAACTCAATATTAAAAGTTATTTTAAAAAAAAAAAAGCCCAAAATAAAAAAAAAAAAAAAAAAACCTATGTTTATTAACATTAACATATAAATTGTATGCAAGAAGTTAACTTCAAGTTAGGCCTTGTTCTGTCGTTACTGTGATTGCCTGTGCTATTTCCTGAATTATGTCATGATGAAACAGTCTTCTTGTTCAAGGTGCTGGTCTGTGAGGTGTTGTGTCTTTGCACCAAGATTCACACTTACTGCACATAAAATATAACTGAAAAAGTACCGTACAATCTTCTCCCTTTCATAATTAATCGCTTCCTCATACAACACTTGATGCTGTATAACCTACGCAACTGAAATGTTGATAACGAGCCCCAGCATCATTCATTCATACCATACACATATACAACTACAAAACATCATACAACTGTTGCAGAATATCAAGCATAATACTTCCATTGAAAGTACTTTCCATCAGTGTTGTAGTTATGTGATTTGTACTACCGCTTTGTGTTCAGGAGGGCCTCGGTTTGAATCTTGAAACTTGAGACTATTTCGGATTTAAGTTCTTCGTTGTTTTACTCAGTTCCATCAGACTCATGCACCTATAGGACATTAAAACATGCCATACTCGCTTCCTTCCATATCAATTACAATCCTTCATTCACTATAAACTTACCATTTGACACTAAATAACCTATGTGGTAAAAAGCATAATTAAATAACCCAGAAATAAAAAATTAACACTATTCTCCAACCTACAACTGAACAATAAACTAAGCAATATTCCAGAAGGAGAAAGGGGGAAAGGAGCATGCAGCTGTGGTCACCGAGAAAACATCCATTGGCAGCAGGAACTTGGCAACACTGTCGTCAGAGTCCTCAAACTGAAGCATAATATCACTCCTTCCATGGAAATGCCAATAAGATTCAACTTTGTTCTATGCCTCTTGCACCCGTCTCAGTCTCATGAGACGGTACACACTCTGCAGATTTCACTCCATTACTGGATGATGAACCACTAGAGGAGCTGGCAGGAATGCCTGGGGTGTCACAGTTGTCTGTTGTTTTGTCTGCAGGAATCCAGAATTATTCACATCAGAGGCTATGCAACATAAAACAAAAAACTGTTACGCACACAATTTCTGTCTCCACACTTTTCTATCCTACCTGTCACACAGGAGGGTGGACCACTGAATTATAGATAATAAACACATCAGATAATTAATACGCAAGTACACAGGTATGCATATGTCTGTCACTGCGTGATCATGAGAGTTTCACTTGGAAATTCCAATACTCTTAACAGCTTTAACTCATTTTATCCCTTCCAAACCTACCAAAGTATGTAACTATAATTTTTTTTAACCCAAAAGAGAAATGCTGTATCCTGTATCCATAAATTACTTATGAAAGTAACTCCACAGAGCAGACAACTTGTTCATAAGAGTTGCTCCACTATTCAAAACATTATGTCTTTTATGGCACCTGAGAATTTATCATCGTATGCAAAATAGCCTGCTGGCAGCCCACCTGCCCTACACAAAATGAATCCAATCAGTACACTCACACTCTCCTTCTTAACATACAATGGGGATTCTTAAGACTTCAGTTCCTAATCTCAGGTCCATTCTCTATTTCTTAGGCAATCCAGAGAACCCAGCCACATCCCAGGTCCTGCATAATGTGCATAACATGCAACATTCTGTGGTAAGGTCTATTATTAGCTCCCAATTAACCATAAAACAGGATGATCACTCCTTATCAGTTGCATATGACTGCTCATGCAACATATCCAAAGCTACCATCCATACTCGGGAGGCCATCCCCTCCGTCTGCAATCTGAGGAAACACCATACTGTAGTGACAAGGGACCCAATGAATATGAACACACTTCTGTTATACAGGACAATGCTACAACATGATGTATGACCACATAACATAATAAACAAGAATGGCAATTTTTCCTATCAAATTACAAACAGGACAGCACTGTTTGTTGCTCCGATAAGCAATCAGAGCAAAGAGAAGAGAAAGATGATTTTAGACACAGCCATATTGATGATTATGGCCCTTGCCAAAAAAAGGCTAGAACCTCCTAGTTTAGGAGAAATATTGAACTTCTCAGTTTAGCTCACACACAAAAATTGTCATTACTAATTCTCAAATTTGATTCCAACAAAGACAATTTACTAAAATGCTCTTCCAGAAACCTTAATCAACTTTGTCCAATGGGAGCCATGAAATCATGGAACACAACACCGTGAACAATTATCCCATTAGCAGACCCTTAGCAAAGGTTACTGATTGGCCCTATCACACCCTTGAGGGCCACTTTTTCTAAAATTATCACATATTTGATTTTCAAGTACAGTATTTTTTTTTTAATATTGTTTCTTCTAATTACATGCAGAATCAGTGTTTCCATTCTACCAATGAACAACTCTGCTACCATAGATTCAAATTATGCTCCTTGGCTCAAAATTATATCATGCTTAATATGGGCATTTATTTATAAACTGATGGAACTTGGGCTGGAAAGTCCTCAAATAACATAAACCTCCACAGATCATGTAATAAAATAGTCTCATAAAGTAATACATCAAATTTCATGACTTTGTACATACTATTATTATGCTATGGTTGACAATGCCAAAGCATATTCATGGAAAGATGAATTCTTGTGAATACCAAGGAATTCACATGAATAGTCTGGTTAGTCTACGGGAAATAATTTTTTGCTATAGCCTCATAGGCCACTTGTATTTGTGGGCTCCTACACTTTGCATACTCTTGCTATATGGTTTCTACACCCCTAATACCATCATTAACCCTAATTCTTTGATGCAAGTTCAGATTGACTAATATGTTACACTCTCGTTTTATATGCCATGGCAAATCTTCAAAAATATTAAAATAACATTTCTGCAAAAATGTGCTATAATATGAAAATAATTAATAAAAAATGCAAGAACATAACTGTTGACATAGTTCAGCATTGAGGATACACCCTCTTCAAATAGGATTATGTATTCCTTCCCAATCTCTTCAGAAAGTTCAACTTCCAACTCATCACTACATTCTGGTTTCCTTATCTTTCTTTCACACTTTTCTGCTTGTCTTCCAGTATCTTCATCTATCTTGGAAATTCTGTGGTGTGACATTTTTCTTCTTTAAAATTCTAACCAATGTAAATTACAGCAAAAACAATCCTTTGACCACTGCCATACCTGTGGCATACCTTCATAAACAGGCAAAAGGACAAACAGGGCCATTTCTTAGCTGTGTGACACATTTTTTACCTCCATTTCATCAGCTTCTGGCACTGCATGCTAATGCCCCAAATAAACACTTAAAAAAACAGAGACTATTTTGGACATAGTAATCAACAAAACAGGCAATAACAAACATATAAAAAAAATTACTTGAAATTAAGGGTACCTTATAAGATCACAAAAGGTTTCATAAATACTGCTGAAATACTTAATATTCTGATATTAAAAAAAAACAAACAACGGGTCATCTATATAGAGTGCCCCATAAATATAGACTCCACAAGATCATAAATTTGAAAACATATTGGTACGATAAAATTTCAAATATGTAACTTCAATGCAATGGTTACAGCTACTGCAGAATTACAGTAAATATAGTAACATTTTCATTTATCTAAGTATTTAAGATATTTATTTTGCAATAAACTCTTCACAGCATAAACCACTTAAATGAATACATACCATTAGTTGATAGTTTCTCAAGGCATTCTGGGAGACTGCTTGTACTTGTGGCAGCATGTTCACCTCTGATGTCAGCCAGTGCATTTCTACGTCCTGTTCGGCCTGAAGAGAGGAATGCCTCTACTGGGTCTTTACTTGAGTCCGGGGACTGCTCTGTCATCACGGCCACCATTTTTGTCACTGTAAACATAATCACATCATGGCCACATCTCACTTTTACATCATTTTCTACAAAACACCGAATCCATCAATTAAAAAAAAAACAATATTAGACAGTATGAGATTTGTTGACTGAATCATATTAGGTGGAACATCATATTTCCACCTTCCTTATTTTATGACTACTACCAGGTAAAACTGGTAGCTGACACGATCACTGAGTGCAAGTAACATGTCCACATCATAAACAATGTTGCAGTCACGCCCAAGATGTCTTAATTCACTTGCAGTCTTTTAAAATTGTCTTGTAGCTTGCCTAATCTAACAATTATGCAGTTTGTATGTTAAGTATTTATGGCTTCTCACAGATAATTCTAGAAAGGTCTGTAACAACAGTTAATTTAGTATCACAGTGTTATATTGGGCATAGTCCAAAGTATGTCAGATCAGTAATTTTTTGTGCTGACAGTTGTGATGATAACATGTTTCAGTGTGTTGATTAGTAACTAATTACTGATGCTTCAGAGAAGGTAGTTAGTATTGTGACTAGGCTACAGGCTGAACGATCTGGGGTTTGGGCCCATCCAACCTCTTATTCAATAGGTGCTGTGCATGCTTCCCCCAGGGGCAAAGGGGCTGGGACATGAGGCTGACATCTTATTTCCAACAACTGCTAAGATTAAGAATGAGTGGAGCTATACCTCCATTCCACATGCCTGAATGGCACATGCAGGGAATATTTACCTTTATCTTTGCTGCCTCCATTTTCAGGGTCGCTTTTGTATGTGGTTCTACTCCTGTCTACTGTTCACTTACTGTCATTACAATTACACATTCTTAATTCTTTTTTGATTTTAAGTTTAGTGACATGGTTAGGTTCACATTTGGAAGCTTTTAAACACTTGGCTAACCCTAGACCAGTTAGATGGCACAGGAATGGCTCTTGTTGTTCTTATGTCACATATGGGGTCATTTCCAAACTCATAACAGAATAAGAAATCACATTTAGGCTTATTTGCCTGGTTATCGCTTTACTGACACTACAAATATCACCTTCTATAGCGTCTTAATAATGTTATTTTGTTCTGTGTGAATGTTTCTTATGCTCATCCCAATGTTTCTGACTGCCCCCATTCAGAAATATGTACTTCTACCCTCTTCAAAGCCCCTGTGAACATCTATGTTTCTTTCTCAATAACTAAATTACAAAAAACACACATTTACAGCATCATTCACTACAACATATTTTGCACAAAATCTGATCAATAAGAGAACCAAAGCATGCACAAGTGTATGCACTGACACATTCTTTTCAAATCAATCAAAGCTGGAAAACAAAAATTTGGAAATCTTAGCTACTAAAACACACACATGTGCCTTGCTCAAATCATGGTACCCCTATGTCAGCAATTTCATTATCACAGCTTGGTTTCTCATGTATGTATAATGTACATAGAATGCATATCCAAACAAAATCTGTTAACGGAGAACACAGCTACCATAGACACTCCACAGACATTCTAAAATAGTACACACAATTAACACAGTAAACAATGGAGGAAAGAAGATATAATCAGGAAAAAAATGCTTAAATTATCACTGGAGAAAAAGTTCTGTAAAAATCACATAGGCATAAAAGTTTCAATGGGTGACCTGATTAATGTGACATGGTTCTAATGAAAAATTTCAGGCTTCTGCCAGTGTACTTGAAATCTTCACTCTTCTGGGATGTTACACAGCAATGGTTGGTAGTATGTCAACCAACCTTCCGTGGAAGTGTTATCAGTCCCAACTTTAGGCCTCAAGTAGGCCCAGAAGAATGCCACAGCTGGTGGATGCATAAATATACAGGGTGTCCCAGGAAGAAAGGTCAATATTCTGGGAGGTCATAGTATCGGTCACTCTAAGCATAAATGTTTATATGAACATGTGTCCTATTTGAATGTACAACTGCAAAATTGTTGATAAGAAAGAGATATTATGTGTACGTACTGTTTCTAATACCAGTATTTATTGTTCAAGTGACAGAGTTGGTAAAGTTTATAATAAATGTTCGAAAATTCCACTGTCAACATCAATGCAATTTGCAACTCATGTAAAGACATGGCGTGTTGTTTGTCTGAGTGCGTCTTGACGTTCTTTTATGCAGGCGATAACATCCAGTATGTAAACGAATAGTTCTTCTCATGTATCCACTTTTATTCTGTACACTTCACTCTTCATCAAACCCCATAAACAAAAATCTAATGGGATTAAGTCTGGAGATCTTGGTGGCCAGTTAATGGTATTGCCACGACCGATTCACCTATTAGGGAAAGTGTCATTGGGATGTTGCATCACATGTCGGGTATAATGAGAAGGGGCTCCATCATGCTGAAAGTACATAGCAATCCGTGTAGCCAAAGGAACATCCTCTAGTTGTTTTGGTAATTCATTTTGCAGAAAGTGTAGGTAATTTTGTCCTGTCATACGTTCGGAATAGGACACATGTTCATATAAATATTTTTGCTTAGAATGACTGATACTATGACCTCCCAGAATACTGACCTTTCCTCCTGGGACACCCAGTATAAGGGGCAGAGTACCAGTAAATGGCTAACATGAAAGTATTATGGTCAACCAGTAGGATTGATGGGGCCCTGAAATGGTCTATTACTAAAGTCAGTTGTGGTGAGGTGAGGTCAGCACTATGAAGTAACCAATAGACCAAGGAGAAAAAATGAGGATCAAAAGGAGGACGTAAGGGAAAAATTAATGTTTCACACAAGATAAACATGCGAAAAGAGAAAACACTTCCAACCATTTCAACCAACAAGCTTTTTTTTTTTTTTATTGAGCATTATATATCTTTCAAAAGTTAGATGGCTAACAAGCACATATGTGGTTACGTGGTTACATCATAAGCAGTGCATTCACAGAAATAACCAAGAGTTTGTACATACTTTTGCCATTCTACCAAGTCACAATCAAGATTAATACTACTACAATGTGGCAGAGAATTTATTGAACTTCCATTCATATATTTGTTTCACAAGTGAAAACTCCTTGCTGTACAAACTGCATGCTCACCAACTAACTTTACAATAAAGTCATCAAATTGCTACAGATGCCAGTGACAGCCCTTCCACTATGAAGTTTCGCCATGTACATAACTGATCATAACTCAAGTTTTCAATTAACAGTGTTATTTAACAAGGCCAAAATGGCCAAATAAAAATACAAGCTATCTGTATTAGTTTGTTACACCATGCAATGATTAAATTCACATTATATCGTTTCTTTAATATGGCTTGACTTATGTAAACTCCTTGAGACATTCTTCATGTCATATTTCATAGACTTGACACTCTCTGTAAATTCCAAAAATGCTAAAACTATCCAGCAAAGATGAGACTCAAAGTAGTGCTTCGTCCCTTCACTGCAACCCTAAGATATGTGTGGTATTAGTAACAAGGTGTCAACATAATGTAACTGCTTTTCAGCAAGGATTTATGTTGAAGTTTTACTGGTAAGCATACAACGATCATGTAACAAAAACAGGAGTGTTATAAATGTTAAATTCACACAATTATATACACCTCAATGCACTGGGGATTTCAACATGCGCACATACGCGCGCGCGCGCGCACACACACACACACACACTCACTCACTCACTCAGCTAAAAAACTGAATGGAAATATACTGTAACACTAAAGTCTGCATATAATTCAGTCAGAACATTTATCAGTGCAGCATCATGAGAATTTCAGAAGCCAGGATAATCTGGTCAGTTTTGTAACTAGACAATATGTTAAAAAGACCGAGGAATAGAGTTCAATTCCCAGACAGGTGGGGAGAAACTTTTCTTTCTCCAGTGTCCAGACTAGTTCTACTGCCCTCACAGTCTCCTACTGAAATGGTACCAGGGACCTTTCCCACCAGTAAAGCAGTTGGGATATAAAGCTGAGTACTAGCCGCCACCTAGTGCCAAGGTTAAGAATGCATGGACCTATACCTCAGTATCACCACATTCCTTTATGGCATGGTGCCTAATTAAGGATGGGGTCAAATTTTTTAAAATTTACATTAGAATCCCACTCCATCCAAAAGCAACAAGATAAACAGTGATGACTGTGAAGAAAATACCCACAATGCACAAAGCCAGATCATTTCTGTGTTATTGCCAATTACCATGGAATTAAACGTGATTAAAGTGTTACTCATACTCAGAAACTGTTTAAATTGTAGTAGAGCATACATAACTCATAGACATGGTACTCAAAAAATCAGTGACCACAATGGAATGACAAGATGCTCCACATCCTTTCGAATCTCACTGCTGTATTTCAGTGGTTATGGGTCTGTTATAAAACAGATACTAACAGCAAATTTTCTGAAGACAGGGTTCATGAAAACATTCCACTTGATGCAAAGAGGAGCTGTGGCAATAACTTCACCTTCATATTGTCACTTTAGTGTAAAGCTACACCTTTTTAAGGCAGCATTGATCTAGCTTTACAATAATGACAACAGAACATTCAAGAATTACAAGAATACTGTAACTGAAGGCACAGCAGTGTTAAATAAATAAATAAAAATAATTAAAAAACTGAGGAGGTTTTGTGATTATACTCTCACTGATTAATCACTCTTATAACAGAACCGTAGATTCACCTCTATATTATTCACCTGCAAGCTTCCCTTCCCCTCCGTGGTCCTTCACCCTTTGTCTACACAGAGTTTCTCTACATCACACATCAAAAGAGCAAGAAAATAACTTCCCTTAGTTCATCCAGGGCATACCTCACACTCTCTCCTTCAGCACATACAAGACATGAAGAGCCATCTTTAGTTTTGCTTCATGTTGGAGCAACCTGTCAGAAAATCCTAATTATCATTACATGCAAAATTCATGTACTCTAAACAGCATGAGTGTCTCCCAGCTCCCTACAGCCTCATATCATTGTAAATTACACACTAACAAACTTTTAGTTTGTGTTAGCTGGTTCGTGCGAGCAAACCCATGCAAAGTCTTCATGATCTTAAAATAATTTGCCTTGTGTAAGGAATATGAAGGATATTAAGGGTAGGAAGGTAGAAAGTGGCAGATTGGTTATGGTGCATGTGAAAATATTCATAACACATGAAACACAATATCTATACAAAAAATGGAAGTGTTTAAAAACTGGAATGTGAACTATGTTTGGTTAACATTTCATGTTTTGGCATATAATTTTTCAGCTCTCACTTTACAAAAGGAAGTTTTTTTTAAAAAAAAAAAAAAGATAACAGCATGGCTCACATGAACAGCATCATCTCAGTGCTCTCTTCACCAACTAGCAGGTTTGTGTATACTTTTACACAACCATAAGGGGGCATTGTAAGCATGTCACATAGCCATAAAATCAGTTTAAGGATGGCAGGCCTACTGGAAACATGGTCAAATATCAAAGAACACAGTGTGGTTTGGTTTTTTCATGTGAGTGGTGTCACACCAGTGGAAACTTATAGCCAGTTGGTGGACCTGCATGTAACATCATTGAAAGAGGTGTGGATACTGTGCAGTACTCTTTGATAATGGCAGGGCAGACATTGACAACAAGCAGCAACCTGGATGCTCAAGTACATCCATAATGGACAACAATGAGTGCAACGCAGATGCCCTCATCAGAGAGGAAAATTGCATTAAGCTGACATTGCTCACGAGCTAGACATGTCATTGGATAATGTGTACAGCAATGTCCATGACAAAATGGATTAGAGAAAAGTGTGTGCATGCTGGGTGTGAAAGAACCTCTCAGACAATAGAAAAGTTCATCAAATGGGACTCACTCTAATGCATTTGACATGTTGTGCCAATCAAGGGAAGCAGTTTCTGCAGTACAGTGTCAACAGAGATGAAACATGGGTCAAACACATGACTCCTGAAACCAAAGAAGCATCTATGATGTGGAAACACCCATTACCTCCCCTAGCAAAGAAATTCAGAGCATTGCCACTGGTAAGGAAGAGAAAGGCAACCATCTTCTTGTACTATGAAACTGTGCGTGTGATGGACTTCATTGCATGTGCTGGCACTGTGTAACTGTTGAGTCTTACCGTAGTAAACTTGAGAGGTTACAGCAGGTCATTTGTTGCGCACAGCCTGGTATGTTGCACCAACATATCATAAATTTGCATGATAATGCCACACCCCACACTGCCTGGTAACAGCACTGTGGCTGGGAGGTTACAGACAACCCTCCACCCAACAGTTCCAGTCCCATGACTAGTAATTTCCATCTCGTTATGAAGCAACTACCTGGAGAATAATGCGCAACAGATACTGATGTGATACAAGCTGTCACCTACTGGCTACAGACACTTTAAGATGATTGCTTCTACAGTGGGACACAAAGTATTCTGTCAAGGTGGGAAAATGCTTATGAGGAGGTGCTGATAAGTACTTTGCCCGACCAGGAAGGAAACAAGCTACAGCGACCACACTCGGGATTTATTCAACGTACTCCCCCACGAAGCTCAATACACTTCTTAGTCCGTTACTCTAAATTTTGCAAGCCACTCAAGAAAAATTCAAAAGGTTGTCCGTCCTACCAGGTCTCCGCGGCAGCAATGACATCCGCGTCGAAGGAAAAATGGCGACCTTTCAATCGTTTTTTCAGTCCAGGGAACTGGTGGTAGTCCGACGGGGCCAGATCCAGAGAATAGGCTAGGTGATCAAGACACTGGAAGCCCAGGTAGGCCAGTTTCTTCTGGGTTGCAAGTGCCCGGACAGCCGGGGCAATGTCGTGCAAGAACAAGACCCCCTGGGTGACCTTCCCGCGGCGTTTTTCCTTCAAAATGTCCTTCAATTGCACCAGCAGAGATAAGCAATACTCCGCGTTGATAGTTTGGCCCTTTGGAAGATAAACAATGGAGGATGCTGTCTTGATCCCAATAAATCGAGGCGAGAACTTTTCCAGCGGATTTTTGCACTCGGAATATTTTGAGGCGGGGTGAGCCGCTATGCCGCCACTCCATTGATTGTTGCTTTGTCTCCGGGTCATAGCGGTCATACAGGTTTCGTTCATGGTCACCAATCGCGACAGGAAATCATTTGGATCTCGCCGAAAAAATTCCAAAAGTTGCTCAGACGACTGGTACCGTTGACGTTTTTGATCCGCGTTCAGACATTTCGGGACCCACTTCGCGGAGAGCTTCCTCATGTTCAAATCTTCATGAAAGATGGGCCCAACCCGCTCACGTAAGATGCCCATTTGCTCAGCTATTGATTTAGCCGAAATCCGGCAGTCTTCCAAGATTAACTCGTGAATCTGATCAATAATCTCCGGGGTGGTCACTGTTTTGGGTCGTCCAGGACGAGGCGCATCACAGGTGGAAAAATCACCACTTTAAACTGGGCCACCTAGTTTTTGACGGTGGCTTACGATGGTGCATGTTCCCCTAATGATTTTGACAGAACGGCGTGAATTTCCTTCGGCGCCTTGCCTTGCAGGAAAAAAAAAACATGAAGACAGCTCGCGTCTCCGTGTTGTTGAAATCGCGCGCGTCGCCCGACATACTTCCTTTTAGCCTTTGTAGCAAGAAAAGACTTGCAATTCGACACATGAACAGACCCCTCTTTCCAACGACACTACAGATTCCGTCCTACGACATCGAGATGTAGGTTGGGCTAAGGACTTACCAGCACCCCGCCATAAATGTCAATTGTCACTAGGTGAAATTCTTATGTCTACCACCTGCTACCCATGTGCCATGCATACTTCGAAGTCAGAAAAAAAAAGTCTCAACATCAGAGCACTTTTTAACTTACTTTTTTAAATTCCTTGTTTCCAAACTATACTCATGTACATACGTGCAGTGTTATAAGATTCTTAAAACTCTGGTTGCAAATGTGACTTCGACTTCTGATAATTTTGTAGTACAAAAAATAAAGTTCAATGGTCAGACTACAATGCCATTATTTATAAAACAGATCATGATTTAAAAGGAAAATTGTACCAACAAAGTTAATATTTTTACTGTACATCACAGTATCAAAACCAGGTGCATGGGATGTACAAATCTTTGTATTCTTTTCATGTGGAGAATATAGGATAGTTGGAATATTACAATTTAAGAATACAAGACTTTGTTAAAGTCTCTACAGACCAGCATCATGAAATGCATGGTAAACGAAGGGAAGTCTATAGGATACAAGTGATTCTGGAAAGGTTAGATAGACTGAAATGGGATAAGGCAAACTCCCTACCTGATCTGCGAGTAAACCGCCTACCCCTTCGAGAGTGGGAGCGTTTAGGACCTCGCACAACACGAGGCACTGCGCCCTCCCGTGCAGTTCTGGGGGTCACCTTCATTTTCTTAATGTAAAACTCTCTGCAAGGGACACATTACACAACACTCAGTATTCATAACTGCACCCATTAGATCAAAACAAGCTTTTGATTTTTCACTGTGGCAAAGAGTCAACCAATCACACCCTTCATATACATATTTTCTCAGAAGAACATTCAACAGCACAGGTAATTTCAATGACTAACATTTCCATTTGTTTTGTTTAAAAAAACACACAAAATGTAGGTCACAAAGGTATGCAATAATATATTCATAGTAAATATTCACACAGTAAATTAAAATTTGGTCATGTATCTTTCTTTCTTCCTTTCTTTGTACTCATATGTATGCAGTCACCTCAACTTCTTGTGTGCAGTTCACCTCAAAAGATCCATCAGTGCCCGCAATGCAAGCACGTTCCAAATAATTTAATTTCACAAGCAGATTTACCCAACTGCTCGCATGTACCCTTTCAGGACACCCTCAGGATGAATTGCAAGGTACAAAGTTCCACCAAAATGCTGGTACCCATCTTCCACACTGAACAACACAATCATCATACACATCACCATAAGAACCTCACAGGTTAAATACTAGTTTCCGTATGGTTATAGCAACAACAGACTAGCACTGTAGAGCACATAAGAGAATAAGATTAACTTTTGCTAATTACTCTAACCAAATTCATGTGAGTTACACCCAAAATTCAGAATAACAGACAAGAAATGCAGAGTAATACTAAAATATTATCAAACAAATGCCACATTCATGTTTATAGGTTAATTATAACCAATACTTTAAATGAGCCCAAGTTTAATTTTATAAAGCCAATAAAAAAGTTCTTTTAGAAAATCAGTGTAAAACAAAAAATGCAAATATCTGAAACATAGGCCTCCAAAGAATAATTTTAAAATATTTCTAGATGTACAAACATTTAGTAAAATACAGGGGAAATAACATTTCTTAAGAGCCATTATGGTTGTATTTTGATCACTCATTTCACATGACTTCTGGTTATGTTCCATACCGTGAATGCTCTTATGTTATCTGAAAGACAGGTGAACGTGGTTCTTACAGAATGTCGTACTTACAAAAACATTATTATGAATTAACAGGTTGAAGTCTACTTAGGTTATGTTGGTGCACATGAACTGAAGAAAGACAAGTTCAACTGCATGGAAGAGAATTCTTTGTAACGTGATCAAGATCTTACCTGCCACTGGGGGAACCCCAAGGTTTGTATTTGGGAGGCTGTTTTAAAACTGAGGGGACAAAAGAGATCAAATTTCTGTTTCATCTACCTGTATTGTACCCTACCAGCAAAACCTAACTAATTTGGTAACATTCATTTAGCCTTTGGAAGCTTCATAATCTCTACCCATCACTAAACATTATTATGGTGATCAGATAAAATATGAAAAAATGTGAAGGGCATTTAGTGCACATACAGCATATTCAAAATGCATAAAAAATTTTAGGCAGGAAACCAGAAAGGATTGAAGAACAACTGGGTACAAGGCAGGACAAACACACAACAATGTATTTTCAAAAAGCAGGGTGCAGGGATGTAGGCTGGATTCATATGGCTCCAGACAAGCTACATGGAGTTGGTACAGTTCATGACAGAGCTCTGCAGCTCTCCTTCCCACCCATTTCCTCAGTTTCTAGGGCTGCAAAGCTGAATCCCAAACTATGCATAAGTGAAATCACAGAGGTCTCCATGCCCCCACCTCCACCCCACCCCTCAAAAAAAAAAAACTTTAGGGTGGCTGAGCACTGAAGAGAATTTCTGTGAATTTATTCAACATTATGTTCCAAAATTACATGCAAATAAACTGTGTAGTGTGAATTTGCCTTAGATCAAGTCTCACAAATACTTTAGTATTGCCAAGCCAATCCTTCTGGTTTCATTAACTAACAGTTACTTCATTATAGGGAAAAGCAGAAAAATGCTTAAATGTTTTTAAAAATAAATGTTTATTTTGTCTAATAGCTGCAGACATTTTCATTAAGATAATTTTATGCAGAATAACAAGTAGCTCATGCATTGTCAACAGTACATTCTTTATTATACTTATATATGCATTATTACTTGAATACCCCTAATTCTGCAGTAGAATGTTCAAAATGTACCCTGCCAGACTCTGTCCAGTACTTTCATTTCCATCAGCCTCTCAATCAACATCTCAACACAACAAAATTCTACGCACTTTACACTGCGTTTCTAAAATCTCTGCCATTGTAATGAAAAAGGTCAGGGGTCATAATGTCCTTCCAATCATGCAAATATTTACAGCACCAGCACAAAGGAATGCAAAAGCCCCTCTGACATATTCATTAAACACAAGTCACTGCACCATAATACTGTTTTATCATCCAGCGGTAACATTATTTCACACATTCTGAAAACTTATAAAAAATTTTAAAAAATACCACATTCCTTGGCAATAAAGCAACTGGAGCATGCAACTGACCGCTCAGCTCCAGCTACAGCACAGATAGGTATGTACACAATTTTATTCCCACAGTCTCTGTATACCTTCAGAGCTTGAAGCTTATGTACTTTTTCCTTTCTATACACCCAAAGGATTGTTTTCAAATACTTTGGAATATTCATTTCTTAGAATCAACTGTTATAAAATAAAACTTTCCTATGGACACATTCACTCTAAAACAAAATTTTTATCTGCATGTCAAAAGTAATCAACAGACATGTAAAGGAAAGTAACTGTTGATGTGCATATTAAATGTAAGTGTACCATGAATATGAAAATTGGAAAGACAAGCACTAATACTTAAATACGTCTATTGGCTAAACAAGTAATTACTGAATCAACCAACCGACTGCTTTGCAACAGATAATACACCAAAGACTCTCAAAGAGTTTCATCCACCTCCCATTTTTTTCATAGCCATGCTTGCCAAAAAATGCCTCACCAAAATCCTGAATGCATTATTTTTCTCCTACATACCACTCCTCCTTATGTAATATACTCCTGTTTCTGTTTACCTAATCCCTCTTAAGTTCTAATATTTTACTAGACACCCTGAGTTCAGACACTTGTAAACTACATCTAATCTTCTCTGTGTAAGAAGCAAAATATACATCCACAGAAAGTACATGTATCTGGTGAAATTACTGTTTTACATACACATGAACTTCAACAGGACACATGGCCTATTTTGTAATGATTACGAAATCATGGATATTCAAAGTTTAAAAAAAAAAAAAAGTAATTTGAGAAATGTTTACAGTAAAAAGCTGTTAAATCAAGACATCCCAAAATTCTGGAGCTATAAGCTATTTACATCTCCTCTTTACTGCAGATGTGAGTGCTAACATTGAGAAGAAACAAATACATGAAAGTAATTCTGCTGTATAGAGGATTCTGTTACAAAGAACTTGCAGAAACATTCAACACACATCAACCAGAGGGGTTCCCAATTACCGCAACAGTGTGGGCAAGTTCAGACAGATGGACCAAAGTCATAAAAAAAATCCACAGCCAGCTCTAACAACATGTATCTAGTAATGTGACAATCACTGCATGGTTTAAATATTTGCACTCAGCACATGAAATGCCTGAAAGCAATCTCAATAAGCAGAACAAACATCTGAAATAGCTTCAGCAAGATGACATGTATGATTGTTATAGCCATCCAGTTAGAGAAATGTTGCATGAACACAAGGGGAAGGCAAAGATCAGTGAACAGCCAGAATAATCCCCCTGATCTTACACACTTTCGCTTTTACATATGGGGCCCTCTCAGAGTATGCTGTACAATCAAGCACCTTCAAAAGTGAACTGTCACTGCATGCAGCAAGAACACAACACATCACATAAAATTCATGCTGTTCCCCTGTTCTGGGAAAAACATCTATACATTTGTGTCATCAAGAACTATGGACATTCTGAGTATATTTTGTAACAGCTGACACACAATGATCGAAATGCCTATGGTTTCAGACTTATGGGTGCACTCAGTACATTTTTACAGTTCTGGATGGAAGAGTGGATATTCCAATTGTGCACGAAAAAGGCGCTGTCAACATTGGAAGGTAGATGTAAGTACACAGAATAAATTACAAACAGCTGACATGTGGTTCTACAGATCAAGATTTTGCCTATGGTTATCATTTATCATAAAAACATTATGCATCACAGACTGAAAGGAAAAACCTCAGAACTAAATGGATCCAGATGACAATATATGGGCAGGAGAGGACATACTGATGGTTTGTAGTAAGTAAGAAAATATATGTAATGAATTAGACAGAATGGTATGAACCAACATAAATGCGAAACGCTTATAAATTTTTGGTCAGAAAACATGAAGAGAGATCATTTGGAAGACCTTGGCACAGACAGGAAGGTAATATTAAAACGAATAATAAGGAGTTAAGGTTTCAACTGGGTCAGGTTAGAGGTCAGTGACAGGCTCGTGTGAACACACCATCTACTTCCAAAGCATGTAAGCGTTTTTCTGTTTTTTTTTTGTGTTATCCTACTTTGTTAGAAGCCTACTCTCTGTCCAAGGAGTGCTAACCAAATACCTAAGAGTCACTATTTCGGAATTACCTTCTGTTTGATAACACAGCCTTATCCGTAACAGATAATGGTAAAGAACTAGTGGACCTGCAATACACGACGCTTGTTTTGTACTGCAATGTCAGCAAACAATAAAGATTCGGCAGCCGACTGAAAAACTCTCACTCCGTGACCCAGCGTGTGACATTTCGGTGACCCGGTGATACTGAGCGAAAGATCTTGCTGCTCTCTTGAGCTTTAAAAGCGAAATGTCATATACACGAATTTAATACCAAAAGTCTCCAGTCTTGGAACGGGGTTCATTCTTAAAATAAAGTAATGGAATTATTTACGGGAATTATGAAAATCTTATGAAAAAGCACCCCCCCCCCCCGGGACCAATACCATGTTATTTACTGTTGTGGCGTCTCACATGATCCCTTTATGAATTAACCGAAACAGCGACAGGCATAGCTCACTTTTACACCGCAGAATCGACACACTTGCCTACCAATGGGAACAGCGGCACGGAAAAACGGTGAAGAGCCGCGTAACTGTAGAAGGGTGTCCCATGAAACGCCGACCAAACTTCACGAGATCAATTGGGCCCTTCTACAGAACATATATACAATAATGGGTTCGACAATCAACCGCTACGGAGCTAGGTCTTTTGTCGAAAACCGAATGCAAAGAGAATCGCTGATTCAAAAAATCAATTTTTTTGTGGTAATCTTATCATTGACAACTAGTTTCTTAAATTTCATTATATCAGTTACCTAGGGCAGTTGCAGTACTAAATTACCTCCTTTATCTACACTAGCCCCTCTTGCTTTGCACCTTGTTTCGTGACCTGAGGATTATTCCGAATGCAAGCCGAAGCGTCCATGGTTCTCCACAGTTCCTCTCATTTCAGATTTCTCTTCCTAAACCAACTGCTTCGTATGTCCTGAGAAGGATAAGTCCAAAATGGAGTGAGGTCTGGTGAATGGGGAACCCAGGTCTGCAGTTTTCCACGACCAATCCAACGGTATTCATATCAGCACTTCAACTGTTCTGTTATTCGACGGAAATGAGCCGGAGCGCCATCGCGTTGAAACCGCAAGATTAACCTGACCCTGAAAGAAACTTCGTAGAGTGAGCTACTAGCTCATTCTCTATGAAATTTACAACAGAAAATGTAGCAGTTTTCTGTCAAAGAACTCTCAACAACAAACGGTTCAAAGAGTTGGTCGTTAAAAACCTGGCAAAATTGCAACAATACTGTTAGGTAGCTGATATGACAAATGGAGGAGACGCCCTCCAGATACGGAGGGTAGTTGCACATATACTGAATAAGCAGTCTCTGACAGCAGATAAGAGATGGTCCTCCAAGAAACAGGACGGGAGGACGTGGTCTGGATTAATCTGGCTCAGGATACGGACAAATGGTTGGCTCTCGTGAACACGGTAATGAAACTTCAGTTTCCACACAATGCGGGAAAGTGCTTAACCAGCCGAAGAACTATTAGCTCTTTAACAAGAACACTGCTCCATTGAGTTGGTTGGATGATTAGTCAAAAAAGGCTAATTTGCTCAGTCATCGACATTCCTTACGTTTCCTCAAGTTTCATCAATAACTACATTATATTTGAAAATCGCGGTAAAGTGACAGAATTTTCCTTCAAAAGACGGAAATTACCCTCCTGCAGTTTGGCATACTTTTCATACGACTCTATTGTAAGATTCTTAAAACAAAATATAATAATACAAAATCAAATAGCATCAGTGATGTATGAAGTCATGTTGGGTCAGTGACTCCGTCCTGACACAATGTACGAGCGCCACCCCCGCAGATGTGGTAGCCACTAACCAAATCGATCGGCTCTCACCCTTACAACAGTGACAATGTAAACACTCAACAAGATGAACGTTACTGAGATCAAGAATTACAAACAAGTTTCTGAATGAGAACAGTGTCCATGAATTTGGCGTTACGTTTCACTTTCAGCTTGTCCGCCCATTTTATTACAAACAGCCCCAGCTATTAACTTCGTTAGAACTTTCACCCATAAGCTTAACCCATGAACCGAAACATCCCTCCCCTTGTTTAAATGACAGCAAAAAATTTAAACTGGTTATGTTTATATTCCAGCAATCGCTCGCCCAACGCGGTTTTGCCCAGCGTGGCTTGTACTATACAACTATACCGACAGAGCGGCCGCCGCCGGTCGGCGAAGTTAGTGCCAACTTTTGCGGATAGAGGGGTGTCACGTGGTCAGCGCAACGGGTCCCCACAGCCGTTCATCTCTGTTTTCTAGACCT
>Ga0123354_10004984_pt1 | contig 19092 bp, 15 predicted proteins | sample TergutLab28metaG_2_FD_97872 | JGI IMG/M metagenome (GOLD analysis project Ga0123354, IMG submission 97872) | Labiotermes labralis P4 segment gut microbial communities from Petit-Saut dam, French Guiana - Lab288 P4 | ecosystem: Host-associated > Arthropoda: Insects > Digestive system > Gut ...
CTCCCTCACGTGCCGAGTGTAATGTGGGGGAGCCCCATCATGTTGGAAGTACATTTGGCTCCTTATCATTAACGGGATGTCTTCCAACAAACCTGGTAACTCATTCCTCAGGAAGACTTCATACGTGTTTCTTGTTAAATTGTTGTCAAAGACAAAAGTCCAATCAACTTGTTACCAAGCAAACCACACCATACATTCACTGGAAATCTCTTTTGGAACTTGGTTACACTAGTTTCATGTGGATTATCATGGGACCACATATGCGAATTTCGTGAATTATTTTTACCGTCCCGGGTAAAACACACCTCATCGGTGAACAAAATGATGCTTAACACATTGCCGTCGGCTCACGCAGAAATGCGTGATTGCTCACCCATGCGTTGTTGACGGGCCCCGCATTTCTTCGTTTTCTTACATGACGTCCAACGCGCGTTTTCGAGCTGGTCTGACACACTGATCGCTTCAAGGTCACCGTCAGCTACATGCAGGATGTTTGGATCTCAAGTTACAAGCAGACAGACCTCTCTTGAACCTTATTTTATAACGATAAGCCTGCAAAATGTTATGGGAATGAACGTTAAAAGAGTTTAAAACGTCCGGTCACCAGGGGGTATTTAATTAAAAGACCAGCCCGACGGCAATGTGTTAACAGTCCGGGATGTGCTGCTTTCCAGTGGCACAAATCCATACGTTGAGCAGGGTCCCCTGGTTCCAGATGTTGTACCCTGTGATCATGATATGGATGTAAATCTTCCTCATGTAGAGTTCGCCACACCTGCATACATGACACGCCAATGCGAGAGGCAATTCTACGAGCGGACAGTCGTGGACTTCTCTGAACCATCTCAAGAATGTTCTTTCGTGTGTTAATCAATGGTACTACCTCCGTTTCAGACAGCACAGCAACACTCGGAAGACAACCAGTCTCACGCAATGTCTGGTGAATACGAGAAAATACACCCCTAGTTGGAATCCTTCGGTCGGGAAAACATCTTCGGTATTCGTCAACAGCAGCACATGCATTCCCATCACAAAATCCATACACACAATGCATGTCACAATATTCCGCATGGGAAAACACAAAAGGTGTTTTTAAAACTCCTCACAATTAACTGTAACAGTGACAACTTTTGATACTAAGTCGCAGCATGAATGTGCTTGACCCAGCTGTAGGCTAAGGATGGACCTGCGTAGTGTACGGGTAACACATCACGCGACACAGGTACAGTACGTGGAATCGCAAGAAGACCACACTTTTCTTTCGCCATTATCTCTGTAACCGTTCAACTTTGGATATAGGTGTTTTGGGTTATATTGGTATACTTTAACTTAAGGAACATTCTCCCAAAGTCTGGCACATTCCCCCCAGGACACCCTGTATATATATATATATATATATATATACATATAAAGGTTTCATCAGACACAGAAATTTATTTAAGCATAAAGAAAATTATTATAATAATACATGCTAAAAGGAGAGTCTATTGTAGGAAAATTTTCACATAGTTTAATATTTTTTCACCTGCTGCCAAATACTTCTGTCAGTGTTATAATTTTTTGTATATAATTTGGAAACACATTGAGCCAAATGTTAACCTCAAGAAACATCAGACAGGAATTTACTATCCTGGAATGAAGGTATTCAGTAATCTTCAGCCTACCATCAAAAATTTAAATGATATAAACGTATTAAAGCCAGCACTGAAGGGTATCTGTTATCTCACTCTGCTACTCTGTATAAGAGTCATGCGCAAATTCCCAGTTCTTGTAAAAATCTGTGGTTTAATGATGTAATTATTTTATGCTGCCACAATGTCAATAGAAATTTGCTGTATATCTGTAACATGACATGCTCTTTGTCCTTAGGTTAGTACTGTGAAGGACCGTCTGGTATGCATACCAGATGGTCATCTACACAGAGTGACATAAACCAGGTGTCGCATTGATACAATAATTCTCCTGATGATGGGTGCATGGCTGCCTGAAACATGTAGAGAATATAAATAAACATACGTGAAAAATTGTGCGTCAGTTTGGTTATTTACAAGGAAAGGTGCCTAAATGCTTCTGTATTCACAACAAGCATCCTTTTTTTGTCATGTAAGATGTTATCATTAGAACTAATATTGTCAGACTGATTTCCCATTATTGCTTTGTACAAGCAGTGGAGGTAAAGTGACCCTATACAGGCCTGGACAGGCCCTGAGGGTTCCGGGAGGTTGAGTCTCCCAGATTTCAAGACAGTCAGCACATGAAGGTGGTAAGGTTGTCAGGCCTACACACCGGCCACCTTTACTGCTTTGCTCATTTCTCTTAGAGACCGAGTCAAGCCCAGGGCCATAGTGTGGCCAGAATGATTATGTCAATGAAAAATTCCAATCGAATTCGTGACCTTCCGGCTTGTAATGCAGTGCCTCAACCAACTGAGCTACCATTTGGCCCTTTTGTACAAGCAGTACAGTTTTACAGAAATGAAGCACATTCAGAGTTTAAAATACAACAGACTCTCCTCTTTCGCAGGTTCATACAGTGTGCAAGAACTCTGGGAAGTTTGTTTCTGAAGCAAGATCATTAGAGTTCTAATTATCACTTGTGTGGCATTTGAGGTTGTCCTACCAGTAATATATGAAGCCTACTGTTTTCTTGGGTGTGACACCATCTAGTTTAGTAGATGGTTACCAAGATTTTGGAGGATCCTGTTGCCTATATCTTCATGGCAGAAGAACAACCTGAAGTTGGCAACAGTGTCCCCCCCTCCCAAAAAAAAATTAACTCTGTAATAACATATATGGCGCGTTATCGCAGAAGGCCACATTGTTAATATCATTTGCATTTTGTGGTGATCTGTTACTGTGGTGGTTTTCAGTACTGGATGCTGAGCAAGGCTGGTGAAATAAGGAGAGATGAAACGTGTCTGGACTATGCTGGTCAGGAGGTGATACTGTACCCCTGTCATGGATCCAAAGGAAACCAGTACTGGCATTACAACCCAGATGTAAGTGTCCTGTTGTGACATTTGACTGCACCCTGCACAGAATGTCATAAAATAAATGCACAATGTTTTTTCCTTAAGTATTTATGGCCTTTATCTGATGTCTGATTATGGCTTTCAGGGTTTATAGCCTCATCATGTGTTGCAGTTATTCCACTGTTTTTACTCCATTGTAGGTTGAATGAATCAGAATGATGATTTCGCCCAATATGCAGGTCTTGCCACAAATCCTTTGCATTGGGTAGAAACTTCCTGCATTCTCCCACCCTTATAATTATTGTGAGACCTTATATCAGGCTGTATTCTCCCTCTAACGTAATTTGCCCTGAAGATGGCAACTGCATTGTACACCAAAATGTTGGCTGAACATAGCGAAATCCTGAAAGCCAAAGTCACAAGAAGCACGTAATGTCTAAAACCTTTGCCACATACAATACAAGGAAAGTTCATTCCTGGTATGTGATCAGAGGTTCTCACACCAGTAAAAATCAGATTCCTCTGTCGTATGCCATATAGTTTGGTAGAGGTATGTGGCTTTTCATAAAGATCTTCTACCTCCATCTTCAGAGTCGAAGAGGTAGAGTGATAGCTATAATGTTGGTCCTTATCAGGACTTCTGTTAGATTAGTTCCACTTTATTGTTCTCCCACTTCCTTCCACCTGCCACAGGACGTGCGCTGCGAGTGACCTAAGACCTCGTCACCATAATACATAACCTAATTTGAAATCACTGCACAGTGCCCGCCATTGAATATAGCTTCATACAAAAATTGACTACGAACATCTGCCACTTTTAAAATATTTTTAAGAAAGCTATTAATAGTTTAATTGTCTCTTTATTTTAATCACAAAAATTGAATGCATTAAAGAAAAACTGGAATTGTTAACATAATTGTAAGAAGTGAGATCTTACTTCCATACTGTGACATGTATACTTCCATTAGAATGTCCTGGAAGCCAGCCTGATGATGAACTCATGGGGTCAAAACATGTGGCTGATTGAATATTTTATAAAGTTGTTTTTGATGGTTATCTTTGTAGTTTGTATTTTTTTATTTTATTTGTTTACTTTTATTGTTCATTTTTAACATCTTTTTCCCACTTACCTATGTCATTGTGCTTCTTGCTCTCTTCCCTATTAAAAACAACTCTTGTTAAATCCACTTGTTCCAGTTCCACTATTTTCTTCCTAATATCAATTTTCACCGCTTAGCTTCTCCTTCTACCTTGAAGACAGAAGGAGCAAATTTATCTGAAACATTGGCATGTATGTCCCCAACTACATGGCACAGCATGCCAAGAATATTGTGGTTTTAAATGCCTTTTCTGCATTTCAATTATTCTCATGTGTTAAGAGTACAACAGGAATGTCCATATGCGTTATTATGTGTTGCAGACACATGTGCTACAGCATGGGAGCAGCAAGAAGTGTCTAGCAATCAGCTCCAATAAGCAGAAACTCCTCATGGAGGAGTGTGACATTAACAATCAACAGCAGCAGTGGAAGTTCCAAAACTATGATCCGTCCAAACTCTAGATAGGGTGAGGTCTTATTTTGTCTTACGCAATAGACCATGGAGGTTTAATAAATGCCCTTGTCATTAAAGGTTTTAAACTGTAAAACCTTGAATTAAGACCAGCCAGCTCCTGGGACAGAGGAGCTTACTCATCCTTTTACAGGCTCCTGTCACCTTTTATATCACCTTTTCCCCAATCTCCCCAACTCCAGTTTTAGGCATTCTTTAAAAAGTACAAGTGCCAAATGTGGACACCATGTCCATCTGTTGCCTATTTATCTGTGACCTCCTGGTTGTGACAGAACCGTTCGTCAGATTTACGTGAAATTCATTATGGGAGTTCATTGCGAAAAGTTGTTGACCAAACGTAATATTCATGAAAATCAGTTTAGTGACAGTCATAACTTCGCTAGAAGATGTAAATGCATTTACATCCCATATTTATTAACAGTTACTTCATTATCAGGCAGAACCGGAAAAATAGTGGAAGAATAAAAGACCAACTTGATGTCACTTGCTATTTTATTTCACTTCTTGTGTGCTCAACATGTTTCGGACATTAATATATCCATCGTCAGGAGCTTGCGACTATTCTGTTGAAATACCACATTGGTCATATTGTTCTTGGTTCGTTGTGTGTTGGAGTTCTGGTGTGGTTGTGTTGGAGTGGTATCCGTGTTGCAGGCTGAAGAACAAGTTGTGCTTCAGCCTGCAACATGGATACCACTCCAACCCAACCACACCAAATCTCCAACACACATTGAACCAAGAACAAGACGACCAATGTGGAAATTCAACAGAATATTCGCAAGCTCCTGATGATGGATATATTAATGTCCGAAACATGTTGAGCACATAAGAAGAGAAATAAAATAGCAAGTGACATCAAGTTGGTGTTTTATGCTTCAACTGTTACAATGATACGCGGTCCAATAAACATAAGATTCCGGAAATAATAGTTCAGAAATCAATTGCTCCGGGACCTGTTGCGAGAGAACAGCATGGTGCCTGGAACTTAGTCCATGTGACAGGGTGGCCAACCACACCCATTCCATCAGCCATCCAAAATGTCTTGAAACACAACACAACAAAACACAACACATACTGGCTGTTGGAAGGAAAGAGAATGAATTATGTGTCACGTATGTAGGTCTCAAACAAAGAAATTATAACAAACTGCAAATAACAAGAGTGCAGTTTTGGGTTGACTGTTAGTCTTTGCTTCAAGCTATAACACAACAGACAGCATTTCTGAAGACTGATACTAAACTGGGAAAGTTGGGACACACAAAATTTAGTAATGCTATAATGTTACCTTTGTCATTACTGATATATTTCTTTCAGTAGCAATATGTTGATGAAGTAACAAGACCCAAGGGGGTGTGGAATTTATGAAAGGACTCATGGAACAGGCAAAGGTTTTGTGGAGGGTTTTTGTATTTATCTGTCTGATTTTGATATTCAGGAAAGAGGAAAATAAGAACTGTTACTTGTGTATTTCTATAAATATATTATGAGTGTTGTAAAAATCATGAATGTGTTGGTAAACAAAATTTCTCTTCAGAAGTGGACACTTAAGTTAGAGGTAAATCATATCATGTATCATATCATTTATTTTCCTTCCGTAGATCCATACAGGATTACATAATCCATGTGGATATGGAAATTGTCATATTTGTTGGAATTAAGGGGTGACATCAACACAAGTGTGTACAACCATCACATGGTTATTTAGTACAATAAATATAATAAAATAGGACAGTATGAATTGTTTAGTGTAATATATATAATAAGGATAAAAATTAAAATTAAAAGTAAAAATAAAAATAAAAATAGTGGGGTAAGTTAGAAGCAAATAAAGGTACACTTTTAGTAGGAAATTATCCTTTGTTACAGATAGTGGCTGGATATATACAAACATATTTATAGTACAGACTTGTAATTAAAGAGAAGGAACATGTGTCCCAAAGCCCTCATGTGTCACTTCAGATCATATGTCAAATTTTAGCTGTGGAGTTCAAAATACTCATCCAGGGAATAAAAACAATTTTCACATAAGTATTTTTGTAACACTGCTTTAAATTTTTTTTGATTGTCTGAGATAATATTTTAAACCTATAGAAACATTATAGATAAATATTTTAATAGTTTTTTTATAAATACACAAGAAACATTGTGATTTAATGGGATACATTTTCTTGGTGTTTTTGCATAATTACAACAAGTTTCTGTTGGCTTCATTATATCTACCTCTCCAACATATTGGCGCATCTTCCACGGGACAAATTTCTGTGAAATTTGGTACTGGGGGACTTTTATGAAAATCTGGTGAGAAAATCCAAATTTAGTTAAAATAGGGGAAAATGTCACACAATTTATGTGAAGACCTTAGTATGTGTTATTGTTGCTGGCAGCATTACAGTGCCAAAAAAGTGCTCTCTTCAAGTGAAATGTTATCAGGCTGTTTGGATAGTCAAGGAGATATAAACATTATGTGAATGTGCCGCAATGTTATGGTATAGGGGACCGCGGTAGCACAGTGGTTAAGGTGCTGTGCTGCAAATCGGAAGGTCACTGGTTTGATCCCAGCAGGTGTCAGTGGATTTTTCATTGACATAAAATCCCTCCGATCGCACTATGGCTCTGAGGTCGACTCAGCCTCTAACAGAAATGAGTACCAGGATTATTTCCTGGAGGTAAAGGCGGCCGGTGCGTAAGGCTGACAACCTACCACCATCCTGTGCCGTTGTCACGAAATCTAGGAACCTTAACTTCCTGGAACCCTGTGGGCCTGTCCAGGCCTGTAACGGGACTGCTTTACATGTCCTGTGTTGCTTTTGGGCATAAGGAGTGCATATAATGGGACAGTGTTGTCACTTTAATCTGTTAAAGGTCGGGAATTAAACCATTTTTTCAAACTATGTAATGGCTTTGATACAGTTTTTTGGATGCTGTTTTTGTAAGTATTATATGTGACTTAGCCAACACCATCACCATTTTACATAATGTATAAAAAAATTCCTTGTGCCATGTAAATTGAAAACTTGCTTTGTCAGTCAGGAGCAGTTGCCTGTTCTTACATACATTGCAGTGTCACATTCATGTCTGCCCTATGCACGTGCACACAGGAATTGTGTCAGTTGTGTACTTGTGTTTCAGCCACATGAGGATATCAACTCATATCAATTGGAGTTTTGTGCCATCAGTCACTTACTTCAGTTCACAGCTGAAGAACCAACTGTCAGAAATCAAGTGAACCAACTAAGCCATTCTGCGCCAACAAGTGCTAAGCATTGAGTAAGTGAAGACTGAAGGTTTCATCTGACAGGTCATCACTGGTCTCACTTGCATTTGCATGAGAAGCAGAGTTACCAAATGCGGCAACACTAATAACCAACTGGTCCATAGTGCATGGCATCAAGAAGTTTGGTTCAGCAGCTGTGTTGTTGGTGAATAGAAGTAGTGGTTCTTCTTGAACAAATTATTGCTCATATTATTACCACTACCGTAACAGACACTAAGGTGATCTTGCTGAGGTAACTGTCCAGGAATTCTGTCGTTTAATGGATTCAAACTTCAGGGCAAGTGGTTGAGCCCAGTAAGACATTCTACATCATTTCACATTAATCTTGTACTCTAAATCCAGATTAGAACTGATGTCTTATTCTGATGTTGATTTTTTGTGCACACAGAAAAAGATTCATCATGCAGATGTAACAGAACATTCTACAGTTGGTGACACTAATGTTGACACATGTGTGAAAGATTGACTTTTTTGTTTATTTAAACAGGTGAAGTTACTTAATCATCATGGTGCATTTGAAAGTGTCTGTTTCTGAACGCTTTCTAGGATTTATTATAAGTATTTCTTTTGAACTCATAAAAATGGCCTAAGGCTTAGCCAGATTGGGGATCTGAGCTACGTAAATGATAAAAAGTGATCAGCTCTTAGGATTTTACGGGTTATGTATAAGAATGGTTTTGCTGGTGCTGGGTGTCCACTGTCAGTGAAGGAAACTCAAAGCCAGTTAATGTTGTCAATAAGGCTGGAGGATGTGTAAGGCTTAGGATGTTATTTAGGTGTATTATTAACAGTTGGATGAAAGTGTGGATGGTAGGTTTTTTCTCCCTCCCCTGTCACATATCATAGCATAGGTGATTTTTGAATGTCTCATTGACAGAAAAAGACATGCAGACTTATGTCGTCATTTGTAACAACTGTGGGTGGTTGGTTTGTCGTGGAGTGTGCGGGGACATGTCAAAAAAAATTGGTATGAAGATGCCAAAAACGTGTGTTTAAAAATGGACAGTGATGATAAGGCAGTAAAAATATCTTTACAAAAGATAATAGAATATTGTACCGTAACTACTGCTGCCATCTTTAAAATCATCCCTTATTACTGGAATTTAAAATAATATCACTTGGGGGGAAGGGGGGTGAGACCATTCATATTTTTACACAGAGAGTAGAATAGAGGATAGAATTACCTAGATTTGTATTATACTTACAACAGTGGGCTAAAATAAAAATTATCATTAGTGATCACTTTTCATACTTGGTGTTCAGTTTTCTGTATATCACTTCCACTGTTGATGAATAAAAATGTCTGACCGTGCTCTTTCTTTTGGCAAATATTCCTTTGAATTTTAGAATTTAAATATGACTGTGCATGCAATGTTTTTCTGTCTTTTAAAACATAATTTGTATTCAAAACTAAAGGTCACTGCCACATAGCTTAAGAGAAGAATTTATTCATAACAGTGAAAGGGATATACAGTTCAGAGTTATAAGACTGGGATATTTATCACTGTAGTTTCATTTCATGTACACAGTTTATAACCACAAACTTTACATTCTGATGTTGGCTGTGTGTTGTGGTCCCATGTTATCTTGAAAGCATAAAGCCTGTAATGAACTAACGACTACTGCATAGCCAGTCTGCATTTGCAGTGAAGTCCAACTAAGATACACAGAAGTGAAAGGGTTAATGTGACAACATAAACTCTCATGGTGCACCATATGAACTCAGAACTCCCAGCTGACAAGTGATCAACTGCCTCCACATGAGACTTGAGTTGCTCACTTTTGTGGGCATTAATTTAATGGTCTTCTGGATGTGATACCATGTATCATAGTTACAACATATTTGCAGTGACATAACTGAGAATTCCATTCATGTGGGATAAGATGCTATGTCATATCCTAGCAGAATGGAATATCCTGATACCATGCTGTTTATTAATAGTGTTTAAGAACCTGCTAATTTTACACCCTGAAGGTGGTAAGGCAGTAGGTCTCTTCAAATCCTTGGTGATTCTATATCAAACAACATCCTATATGGTCATGATTTTAACTGCCTCTTTAATTTACATGGACCTTGTGACATTTTGTTTTGCATTTTATCTTTCTGGCAAATTTATGATTATGAAAAAAGTTGTCTAAAAAATAAAATTGTTGTTTGTAAAACTGACATGAAAGAGGAAGTAAGATAAAAGCAGAAACTATTAGGCATGGCCTAAAGTCATATCTTGATGCCTCCTTTGCATGTCTTAATATTGCTGGGTCATTGAAAGTGTAAGAATGTGTGTGACTGAGAAGATATACGTGAATGTATGTACAGCTGGTCAGTAGGGATTTGCATAACTGGTATTCATGCTTTGTACAGTAATTTTGACCCATATACTGTTGCTGATTGTTTCAAGACTTTAATTCCTGTTGATTTTTCCATAATTTATTGGTGGAAATATAATGTTACGGTGTTGAGGATTTTGTGATTCTTTTGTTTTAATGCTGTGGACTTATTTGTTTGTTTATTTGTTTTTCCAGTATCTGATAGTATTTCATATATTTGACTGGGTTCAACAGAAGTTCATCTGTAGTTGAACTGATGATTTTCCATCATGTCCAGTTTAATTTATCTGAGTTTTAAACCTTCCATATTGTAAAAGTTTACTACAATGCGGACTTGTTCATTTCTTCAGCCAAAGTTCAAATTTTGATCTCCCCACAGTATCATAGAAACCATGTAAATGAATGGCAGGTTGCAGAATGTATTGTATACAGCAAATACTGGACCAGCAAGAAGGCACTTGTAGGACATGTCATAAACATAACAGGAGGAAAATATCAAGTGCATAATATATAATATATGGGGCATGCAGTGGTGCAGTTGTTTGATGCACTGCACTATAAGCTGGAAGGTCATGGGTTCCATTCCCAATGGGGTCATTGGAATTTTTCATTGAGTTAATCCTTCCAGCCACACTATGGTCCTGGGGTTGACTCAGCCTCTAAAAGAAACGAGTACCAGGGTTATCTCCTGGGGGGGGGGGGGTAAAGGCACCCTGGGTGTTAGGCCTTCCCCCCCCAAATGTCTTAAAATCGGGGAGCCCCAGTTCCTGGAACCCTCAGGGCCTGTCCAGTCCTGTACTGGGATTTCTTTACCTTTACATATCATACAATGCAGTGTGTCTGGCCAAGATTTGTAGGGCCCAGTTCAACACTGGACTGGAGTGTGAGTTCCTGACTGCCTCAGATGGTTCATCGTTGTGGTTGGATACGATCTTTCCCAGGCAAGAAACAACTGGTAATTCTGGTGCATGTGTCAAGCTGTCTACAGAGACAGTCCATTAAACAATGCAATCAAATGATTCATTAAACCATATATTGCTAGTATGGGATTAGAAAGTATTTCAGTGTTTTGTTACCCTCTGGGAACTATAGCCTGAACTACAAGTCACAGAACTCCAGTTTTGAGTAAATAATGTACATTTTTGCAATGAACCCTCTTAGGATGTCTATGGAAGAATTCAACAGCCTAGACTTATTACCTGGTAAGATATGTTAAAAGTATAAGCCTGAAAACATATTACTATTCTGTATTAAGTGATTTATTTTCACCATCAAACCACATTTGAAAGTCATTTCCTTCATTGATTTTGACAGATTCTTCAGTGTGGGATTACATTAGAAACACACCTGGTTGATTTGCAACCAATTTTTGCCAGGACTATTCCATAACTACCAATTCTACCGTCCCTCTGCATGTCTGTTTATGTGGTCACTGCTGTTTTTCATTTGGTTCATTTGGTATGGTTGTGCCAAATGCAACAGAATGGACTTACTTGTGTCTGAATGGGAGACTTTAAATTGTTGGCAGTGTTAATTTTATCAAATTAGATTCATTTTTCTAAGCACCTTCAAGCTCTGCAGTTTTGACACACATACCTGCAGGTCCTCTGTATCTAATGGTATTATACATGTATCAGATTTTGGAGAAAAATTTATTTAAACACGTTAAAATGAATAATGTGAAAACTGGACTTGCATCCATATACAAAACCAATCAGTCTTACAAAAGACAAAGGAGATATACATTCACAGTACTGAATATCATTTAATTATGTGAAGGTTTGTGAGATTTGAGGTTCTTACTGGAGTGATCATGAAGTACACTGTCTTCTTGGACTTGATGCCATGCAGTTTAATAGACAGGTATGGAAGTTTCAGAGGAAGTTGCTGACTATATCTTCAGGGTGACATTTTGCACTGAACATTGAAGCGGTAGGTTCCTCCAAAACAGTTGTACCTGTACCAAATTATGCAACATTACATTACATAAGATAGCCATTAAAAAAAAGTCTTTACCAACTATAGCATTTGCCCAAACAAAATATGCACGTCAGTTTTGTGTGTTTATGATCTCCAAAACACCCAGAATTCTTCTGGGGTCCACCCAGCCTCCTATATGTGGGAAATGGGCCTCTTGCTCTGGGTGCAAAGCAGCCAGTGCTGGTAGCTTACCGCTCACCCCTGTTAGCTCTGAGGCTAGGAATAAGTGAAGCTTTATCTCCACTTCCGCACGTGCCTTTGAGGTGTGCGTAGGTACACCTGTACCTCATCTCCACCACTATCACCAGCATCACTGAAATTATATTTATTTTTTAGTATACATTTTTAAGGTAAAGAATAAATTCCATTAGAAATTCTAGATTCATGTTCAGTTTTTTGTTATTTGTCACACCATACAAGGAAATTAATGAATTTTAACAAAGAATTAGCAACTTTTGGTTGTATCTAGCACTGAAATTCTTAGTATGCATGTGTAGTGCACAGTTACTTCTTTTGGAATTTACTTGTAAGAAAATACGTTGTATGACTTGCCAAACAGAAGTAAGTACTCTGTTCTCTGTACTGACATTGTCTGAACTTAAAACACGCTGGCTGATGTGTTCTGTACATTATATTGTGTACAAGAAAGAAATGACATATGCATATGAAGTATTAGATGTTCTCTTAACCAAGCTACATAACTTGTAGGCAGTTGAGAAAAAAGTTATAGATTTGATCAAAAAAGATTTTTGGTGCACTGATTATATGAACATTTCCTATAAGTATATCAAGTGGCAATGGTAAAGCTGAACACAGCCTCATAGAATAATTTTAAGAACATTCACATCCAAACTGGTATTTGCCATTAGTCCCTGAAATACCCAGTATTTACCCTCAACAGGTCTTGTGTTATGTGCAGTCAACATTCAAAAAATTTATGTTCCAACAATCCAGTGCTGAATTGCATCCAACAGCATTGGAAAGAAGAAACTGGATGGTGGTTTCTAGTTGAGTCATGTGTTCAGATAAGCAAAAAATTAGAGACCTGACTCAGTATGACATTTGGAAAATTTTTTTTCCAGATCCGGTGTTGAAGTCATCATAATTTAATACAAAACAATCAAGTGTGTTAGACCTGTGGAGGTGACAAAGGATTAAAAATTTTATACCAAATACCTGTCATGTAATAAATATACCAAAAAACAAGTTGATGCTTATGTCTTGCAATTCTAAATAACAATGAAGGAAAGGAATATCAGATGTGTTTTTAAATTTGTGTGGTGCAAAGATTAGTCTGCTGAAATGCGGTGCCATGTGGTTCGGTACGTGAGACCAAAGTTTGGGAGGAATGTACTGCTTCCATGTTCAGATTAGAAAATGGGGGCAGCAGGTTTTTTTTCAAAATGCTGGTATCTTTATGTTTCTGCCACTATACATTATGACTGCCAAGATTTTCATAATCATGAGAGTTTTATTTGTTCTAAATTTTTTGTCAGAGTTATAGTATTAGGAATTGTGACTTTATTACAATTTTGGTTTTGAATACAGGGGTGTACTTTTGAATCACATACAGAGAGGTTCAAAAGTCACTTTACACTCCATGTTTGACAACAATGGCTGTGTCAGGCGACTTTTGCATCACTCTGTAGTTTAGGAAACACTAATTTTAGTTTCTTTAATTTATATTTTCTGTTGTTTGTTTTGTTACGTTGCAGCTTGGCTGACTGCAATTTGAGGTGTGATGTGTATGTTCTAATATCTTGCCTTTCATCATTGCCACAATAGTTCTGTTTTCCTATTTATCAAATCTAAGGAATGTTGCTAATTTTCCAAGGGAAGAAATGTTGCAATGTAAGTAAACTAAAACCAAAAAGAACATAACTTGAAGCTGATAAATAAGTATGTACAAATATACAACTTTTGTGTTGTCGGTTTCCTCCTACAGACTTAATACAGAATACCCAGATGTTATGTGCAGTGCTCATAGTGGTTGAAGAAACGTGCAATAGTTCCACGCTACTGCAATCCACGGATGCAATGATTCCTTATTCAAGATATATTTCTAGAAATGAATACACTTTAATTCCTAATTTGAGAACTATTATTTCTTTAGTATTTTAGCTTATATATATATCGTGATGTTGACAAGGAAAACAGCCATATTTTGGGTGAAGAGTCGGTTTATGCTTTGTCTGTGATAATAGTGAGAAACAGAAAGTTGAAAATAGTCTGGGAACTTGTATCATAATATGGTACTATAATTAAATAATTCGTTCATAAAGTCAAATGACATTAATTTTTAGGCATGTTCACTTAGACGCAAAAAGCGCCTATAACTTTGTCATGTCCGTCCGTCCATCATGTATGAATGCAGTTCCCACTGGCCAGATTTCCATGAAATTTGATATGTTTATGAAAATCTGTTGAGAAAATCCTAATTTTGTTACAATTGGACAAAAATGTAGAGCACTTTACATAAAGACCTAGGTGCATTTGATTGTTGCCTGCGACTTGAAATAACCATAAAAGTCCTCTCTTCAAGTGAAATGTTGTTAGGCTCACTGAGGTATAAATGTTATGGAAAAGCGCCACAATGTTACATTAGACATATATTATCTGTCTTCTTTAAGCATGTAGTAGACATGCTAATGTAATCAGATTGCAAGATATATTCCTTGTAATTGATTATGCTCATATCATGGTATGTACTTCAAAATGCTGCAGTGGATTTGTTGAATTTTACATATCTTAATGATGATCTTTGCCACTGCCTACAAGTTCAGAGGCATACATTCCATTAGTAAGTTCAGTGTTCAGAAATAAAAACATTCCATTATAAAGACTTAATTTAATTTAATTATTTATTTTACTGTATTTTTGAAGTGGTATAACCAGGGATGTGCTTAAGCTGGTTTACATCAGTTCCACTGAAGCAGCATTGAAAAATTTATACCAGATGAAAAGTGCCCTGGCAGCAAGAGTAGGCTGATCACATTATACAAAGCAAGCATAATACTTGTGGCAACCCTGGTTCCTTTTTTCATTATGGAAAGTAGTCTAGTACAAGAGTTCACAAAACAAATTTACATGAAAACTGGTATTTAGTAACCTTTCAGAGGATTAAATATACTACTAGCTATTTTGAAGCATGGGTACCATAATGTCATATTAATATGACTGCCCAAGAAAAGTATGCCCTTAAGAAAGATGCTTGAAATTATGTAGATTTAGATTTTCCTATGATCTGTGAATTATCGTCCTGTCATCGTGATAATGCAATGTAATTTCAGCTGGGATGGTTAAATGTTGGTTTCTCATGGTGGTCAAGATTCTGGTTTAGAGCAGGTTGTGTAGGACATCTGATGGGCAGAGTATCGTTGGGTTAGCTTACTCACCAGTTGCACCTGCCTTGCTCTTGCCACTTGTTAAGCATCACTCCCAACTGTCACTGTCAGGGCCATCTCAGCTGTTACAATATGACAGATTTGAGTATCACAAACTTACCTTCAGCCCAACACTTGACCCACAGCAATTAATGTTTCGTGTGTTGTATTAGTTAACATGTCTCGGAAAAAAATCAAAATAGAAACATCCCACATACAAGTGAGGTATATTCTTGTTATTTTCTGATATGAAGAAAAAAAATGCTAATCGTTTTGATTATGATCTTTGAGATTTTCATGGTGGTGATACCTAGTTTGTGGTCACAACACTTTGCAGTCTGGTAGTTTGATACTGGTAACAATCCAAACTACTATCAATTCAAGATCCTTGTAAATAACCAACTTGACACACAATTTTTTCTTGTATGTTTATTTCTCTTCTCTACATGTTTCGGACAGCCACATGCCCATCATCAGGAGAATTATTGTATCAATACGACACCTGGTTTATGTCACTTTGTGTATATGACTGTCTGGTCTGCAGGAGCATATGCTCCTGCATACCAGACGGTCGTCTACACAGAGTGACATAAACCAGTTGTCACATTGATACAATAATTCTCCTGATGATGGGCACGTGGCTGCCTGAAACATGTAGAGAATAGAAATAAACATACAAGAAAAAATTGTGCATCTAGTTGGTTATTTACAAGGTTCATACCAGGATGCATGGTCAACAAAACATAAAATTCTACTATGCAAGGTCACCCCAAATGGTGATAGTTTAACTCTCTATGATTGCTGCCTGAACATTTTATCACATTGTAGTGGGTATGGATACATTTTCATAGCTAGGTTGGATCTCAAAACAGTATTACACTGCTGTTGAAAGGATAAAAAGTCAAACTACATGGCTATGAAAAAATAAAGGAATATGATTTTATAGGTACTACATGAGCTTACCCTCTTACAGTTTAATATTAAGACACATATGAAATACAAGACATATGACAGATATTGTGTTAAAATTGTAATAGAATGTGCTGAGTGTGCTGGAATTGGCTCCAGGTTTCACCGATGTATTGACACTTAACGATGCAAATTTATGCATTTGGGAGGCTGTGACTGATTAAAATATTTCCAGCCTGTCATGTGTGCAACATATAAGAGAGAGAAAGAACAGCTCAGTTTTTGCAGTTTCATTTGAAACTATGAGTTTGAAGTTTTTTCAACAGATTATGGTGTTCTGGTTGTGAGTTTGATAGGTACAAGTATTTTAACGGATCTTGTGCCCCCATCTTCAGAGTAAGAATGAACAAACTGAAGATGCATCTTTTCATGATGCTGCACTGGTGTGGCTGAGGATCCCTTTCTTCTGTGGTGTGACTCCACATTGCTGGATAATTTGTTTCTGACATTCTGAGACAATATTTTATACTAAATGCCAAATGTGGAAAAATTTAACACACTAACTGCTGGTGTATTTTATGTATTTTACCCCAGGCCCATGACTTTTATGTTTTTTTGGACAGCAGATCCTTGAATATCAGGCCTCTATGTTACCTTGAAATGTCACAAACCATTTACCCAGGGATATGGCATCGTATCCCAGAATAAAGGGTCCTCATCACACTGAAGATGTTGGCAGTAGGTTTCTGTGAAATGTTGGTACCTATCTATCTTACTATGAGGAAGCCGTAATCTTAGAAATGTTGTATTTTACTATATTGCACTAGGATTCAATTGCAAAACTTGAGAAGAATTTAATGACATGTTTCCACATGAAACTTTTTATGTGTCATCTTTTGCAACAACATGAAAAATGTGCAATGTTGATAACCTCTGAGAAACTGGTTGGAAATTTATTCACCAAACTCTGGATTATATGTCACTTCATAACAGATAATATTTTCCATATCTTGGCTAGTTTTAACCAGTTATTTTTATTTTAGGAGTAGATAACTTTTGGATTCTTGGAGCAAATTTACTCTCACCATGACTGTATATATATACATATATTATTGATGTAGAAGAAAGTGAATTGTGCCTTACTTAATGTATTAGTATTAATAATATGAATGATTATAAAGCTATGGTATCTGTGAACAATAAAAAGAACTCTTCTGTGTCATGTGTAGTGTGTATTACTTATTTACAAAATATTTCAAATATGTTTCACTGTTAGCACTACATCAGGATCTGTCTTCATGGTGGAAAATACAGTATCTTTACTCACTGGGTGCTTAGTTTGGTAGACATGGTTGCAAATTTTCCTGTAAAAATGTCAAAACTGTCGTGTTCCTTTATTTACTTACGGCTGGTTTATTTAATAGTCCCTGAAATAACTGAGAATATGGGATTGTATGATGTTCAGGCAACTGATGTAGTAGCACATATAGTAAGTGGAAAATGTGGAAAAAATAACACATCAGCTGCCATTGTCGTTATTTGTATGTGCTTTGTCATATGCAACTTTTTTTGTTTCTTGTCCCAAATAGTCATTTTGAGATGTATTGTTCTTACATTGATGAATTACACAGGGAAATAAAAAAGGGCAAATTTGGTGCTAATAGTTTTCCACACAGTGCTTTTGCATGTTTTGTATACCAGGGGTATGAAAATTTCCCAACAATGTGGTGAATAAATTTTGGCCACCATGAATGTGTCATTGGTATATTGTATAGGGTGGATCTGGTGTGGGTTGAATAGACAAGGAGATACTAATTTAAAAGAAGATAAGTATGATCAGTTGGACATTGTTTTGGAATATCCACACTACTAGTGATATCCACATTTCTGTAGTAATATGTGCATTTTGTTAATTCTGTATTGAATCCTACAGTTTTTTTAGGTTTGCTGCTACAGTTATGCAATCCCTGCTTCAATTAGTAGAGCACAAAATAAATTCTTCACTCACAGGTTTCAAACTGACAGTGATGATGACTGATGGAAGCTTGCAGCTGTGAAGGATGAGGCAGTAGACATCTCCACTGAGGAACATGATGTAGATGTTGAAGGTAAGGAAGATGTATGGTTAGAGATGCTTTTATCTTGGTCAAGCAGCTGTTACAATGTTCTTCTTCTTCTTCAGTGGCGCTACAGCCCGGGGTGGGCCTTGGCCTCCTTTACAATACGCCTCCAGGCCTCTCGATCCCTTGCTCTGTCTCTCCATTCATTTATTCCCTTCTTTCTCAGGTCCGTGGACACGTCATCCAGCCATCTCATTTTTGGTCTTCCTCTTCGTCTTGTTGCACACAGCTTTCCGTACAACATCTTTTTTGGAATTGCGGTGTCTTGCATTCTTTCTGTGTGACCAAGCCATCGTATTCTTTGGCATTTAATGAACCTGGCAATGTTCTCCCCCTTAATTATAACTTCTAATTCATCGTTTCGTCGAATTCTCCATAATTCGTTTTCTTTCACTGGTCCATATATTTTCCGTAGTATTTTCCTTTCAAATCTTGCTAATGCTCTTTCCTCTTCCATGGTGAGTGTCCACGATTCTGAACCATAGGTAACCACTGGGCGTACCAACGTGCGGTATATCTGCAACTTGCTGCTTCTTGATATGAGGCTGCTGTTAAC
>Ga0123354_10004985_pt1 | contig 19091 bp, 17 predicted proteins | sample TergutLab28metaG_2_FD_97872 | JGI IMG/M metagenome (GOLD analysis project Ga0123354, IMG submission 97872) | Labiotermes labralis P4 segment gut microbial communities from Petit-Saut dam, French Guiana - Lab288 P4 | ecosystem: Host-associated > Arthropoda: Insects > Digestive system > Gut ...
ATGTAAGTCGGGAGGGCTACATGAGAAGCATGTAGTGGCAACTTGAAATCTTGGGAACCATCTCAGCATTTGCTTATAGACACAGGGAAACCAAGAAAAACCTGTGTCGAGGTGGCAGTTCGCAGGACCAAATGTACCAATTGTACCATATATCACGTCACATTTCTTTAGGGTTTTGCCGTTAGAGCATCACATTTCGAATTATTCACAATTTTGGCTTTGTGTTTCATCCTGCTTTTAAAATAAAAATTAGAACGCGACGTTTTTGGTTAGGATCGTTTTACACCTTCACGCAAAATATTGGGCAAAACTCCTACTCAACTGGGTCAACTATTCTGAGTGTTTAAGCCCATGGGTTTAAAAACCTTTGTCTTTCGGGTACAGCTGAGTAGGTCTTTAGTTTTTTGCCTGAAGAAGGAGACCGATTCTGTCCTCGAAAGATTGTTTTAATGTTGACGTTCAACAGGGGAGGATGGACGGAGTTGAAATGACGAATGATGTCAAGCGTATTTTGTTTCTTAGCAGCGATGTCAATATGTGTAGACCAACTGTACAGTGCCGATACATGCGAATGCGGAGCGTTGCTGGATTGATATCGGAGAGTGAAGACCAAACAGCTTGGAAGTTCGTTTGTTTGTTTTTAGCGCGGCAGCCCTCAATGGGCCTTAGTCTCCTTATTCGCTAGGTTTCTAGATCACACACAACGACGCACCACAGTCGGTAGGACTCCTCTGGATGAGTGATCAGCTCGTCACAGAGACCTCTAACTGACAACATACAACACTTAACAACAGGCAGACATCCATGCCCCCGGTGGGATTCGAAACCACAATTTCAGAAGGCGAGCGGCCACAGACCTGCGCCTTAGACCGCGCGGCCACTGGGACCGGCAAATAACTTGGAAGGAAACTGCCCACTTTTCTTTTCGTCCACCACAGGTACATCTGTAATTAGTATGTTCTTTATATATTTAATGACACCGTATTGTATACAAGGAGTTTGTGTCGTTGAGTGATACAGTGATATGAATGACAAATTGGAAAACCCGTAGAAGGAGAGGACCAAGACTTGCTTTGTTCGATTCTCGACTAGGGCACGAGGTCATTTCTTCTCGAAAATGTCCAGGCCTACGGAACCGGCGATGAAGCGGCCGGAGTGTGTTGTTGGCCATTAACCTGCATTTAGTGCCGAGTTTGTGTTTGGATCTGAAATTCGACTGCCCAATATGCCTTTATGGGATGCAAAGGGACATGCCGACCTTCACTTCGCAATACGTAACGATCACGGAGTAACATGCATATCATGTCATTGATGTTTATAGGGATGGTGGAGATGAGGATTACCTTATAATTAATGTCTAGATTTGTGTGATTTGCTTCACGCTCTTTCCTCCTCGTCCCAAAGGTAAGAGGCTGGCTTGTCTTCAGATTCGGTTTGCTCTCCGCCCTTATTTGGACCTCGATCATCTGGCCCACGGCTGAGTATCGTTCTTTAGACACGAAAAGAAAAATCACGAACATTCTCGCTCCGCGCAGAAGTTGTCAGGGCTAAGACAGGGAGGTGTGACTTCAGGTTTTGCAGCATAGGGCCTTGACGTCCATGTCCGAAACCTCAGGCGATCTGATCTGGAGATTATAAAGTTATTCAATGGTAATTTAAATGAAAGTTGCAACCTTCACAGCAGTTGTTTAATGGACTTCACTATGAAATGACTGATACGTTGTTATCGTTTCCTGTTTTGTGCTTCTGGGCATGATCGTAATTTGATGGTGTGTTATGGTCCTGACTGGCCTTCAAATGTGTTAGGAGTCACAAATTTTCTTTTTCTACAATTTATTTTAATTTATTTAATACTCAATTATATACCGCCTTCAAAAAACTATTCCCTGTAGATCTTAATGTGTTTGTTTGAGACCGTATCGGTGAAGGAGACTTTCTCCAATAGATTATCTGAATTTCCTGCTGCGTATTTGGCTTCTAAGTAATGAAAGTCGTACGTTTTCAAAAACTAAGACAAAAGTAGTAGTTTGCTGTGTACGGAAGGCTGGATGGAAGAGGTTAAAATTGAAAAAATAATAAAAGAACAAACATCCACCATCAACCCAGCTAATCTGTTAATTTTTGTTATCACATTTGAAAGGTATTCACGATTTTTCGTGTTAACTCTGGAAATTAAGTCCTGCTTAAAAATTGGTTAATTATGGGTGTAGCGAAAAAACTTAACAGGGAGTTCCGCAAAGAAAACAAATGCCACTTTCCCACTGCATGCATTTATACAATTATTGATATCCAATCAAATCGTAAGGATCTTCAAACAAAACTTTTCATTTAACTCTTAGAGTTACTAGTTTCATCATTCATGCTTCGTTTTAGTTTTGTGACAAACTTAAGTGCTTAAATACAGATTCAGTGTATGTTAAATTTGTCTGACGTCCTCACAGTTTCGCGTCGTAGTCACGATTAGTTTACAGACTTACAGGGCGTATTGGTGGTCTGCGAGATTCGGGGTGTCGTATTGGTGATGAGATTTCACCTCTTTTGGCAACTGACGTCGTATCGACTGGAAAACAGTTGCCAACCACTGAGAAGAGGTCGCTGCCTGAAGACCTGTATCTGCTTGTCTAGGATCCATCACCATACCAAACGTGGAGCTGTAACTGTTCACTAGTTAGCTCCATGAATCCGAAATGCAAAGGAAATAATTCCACTGTCAAGTTATGCTTATCCTATATTCTACGCCACCACTTAAACAAAAGTTGCGAATTTTTCCATTGTCTGTTACGTATCGTTCATTATTTAGGTTATTTAGGTCCAGTGTATGTGGCTTAACCGGAGGGAAGGAGACCACTGGGGAGACCTAGGCGTAGATGGGTGGATAATATTACGATGGGTCTCCAGGAGGTGGGATGTGGGTATATGGACTGGATTGGGCTGACCCAGGATAGAGACAGGTGGCGGACGCTTGTGAGTGCGGTAATAAACCTTCGGGTTCCGTGAAATGCGGGGAATTTCTTGACTAGCTGTAAACCAGTTAGCTTCTCAAGAAGGACTCTGCATCATGGAGTAAATAAGGAAGTGTATGTGGCTCTGATTTGGCACCATGCCTCACAATTTCGCGCATTGGCCGTGTTACTTCTGATTGTATGAAATTACAATATATGATGTTGGATGATTCTTCGTTGGAACAATATTTTTACCAATTTTCGTGAAAATTGGTCAACTTGTTCCGACGATGAAAAGGGGTAGGCTCAGACAGCATGGTGGTATCAGAATCATACTTATTTTTATTTTCAGGAGAAATTATGGCAAAGAAATGATTAGGTTAACGCCAGGGAGTGCAGTTCTTTATTCATATTAATCGGGATTCGAAGTACTTCCTTTCGGTTTTATACGTTCCATCTTCCGTGCACTGATAAGACATATATATATATATATATATATATATATATATATATATATATATATAACATTTTCTAAAAAGACCAGCAAATTCACTTTACTCTAGGATCAAATGTTTATTGTATAGTAACCACAGACACGTTTCGACCACTCATGTGGCCGTCTTCAGGGTTGCTGTATGCTTGTTCTTGCCACCGTGAAGATGGTAAAATGAGTTGCCGAAACATGTCTGTGGTTACTATATAATAACTGTACATTTGTTGGTCTTTTTTTTATGTAAGTTCTTTCTTCGGTTTGAGACCTTTGAGCGAGGAACAGCAATGACAGAAGTATATCCCCTCGGCGCAGCGAACTTAAAACCGGTCTCTGGACCGCTGGGACACATTCCCCTATTGTTAACAGACTACAGTCGTACATACATTTCACTTTCATGTCGATTGCTTTAGTTAACGCTTTCCATGAGGAGTTTCTTGAAATCCAAACTTTCTGTTAGTACATCACCATGTTAATGTATCATTTCTGTCTAAAATCCACGAGTAGCTGTGAACTATTGAGAAATAACGAGAAACATACCTTTCACCAATCTCTTCTACCACTAAAAAAAAAAATTCAAATCAGAAGTGCCAGCAATTCAAAGCGTTAAATCTCGTGCCAGGCGCTCTGAAGGGGTTCAACATGGGCTCGTTTTGAGAATCATATGAAAGTAACACGAGGGTTTTAGTTGTTTTTGATGGGATGAATAGGCGAAGGGGTAAAAATATTTAAAAAATCCATTACAGTGAGAGGATATCCCAAACTCTATTACCGACCCTCTTTCTGTAATCTTAATTTCGAAGGTATTTTCCACTAAAGCCAAAAGCCGAATCAGTAGGCGCATAGCGTTGCAATCGAAACACAATGCTGTAGGTGGCGGCTTGTGTATAAAATAATAGCACTTTGGGGACAGTGATTACAATTAAGAGGATTGGAGTCAGATGCAGCCGTGTAATGGCGGTACCGTGTCGTGTGACGTCACGCGGGAAAGAGGGGGAGGGAGGGAGGAGAGGTTTCCTGTGCGGTACGCTTCCAAAGAGTTTCAGTGTTAAAATACGTGAATGTTTATTGTATTAAATTAATGTAATAGATGTCATATTAGGCTGTTGATAAATGTATATTTTGGCTGATTAATTTTTTAATTAAGAGATTTAAATTAATATTATTCAGTTCGTGTATTAAAACTTTAAGTGCTTATTTTAAAAAAAATGTTTATTAAACAGGTGCACATTCTTTCCGGATATGGCATTGTAGTGTGTCAGGGTTAAATATTAAAATGGGTAATGGTAAAGTCGGACGAATCGAGAGCTAGAAGAGATGAGCAAAGGAGAAAATATAGTCAAATGGAAAAAAAAGGGCAAAGGATAAGCTGGTTAGGTCGCCTAGAGAGAATGGAGGAGGATAAGATGCCCAAAAAAGATCTTCACTCAAGAATTGGAAGGACAAGAAGAAGGGGAAGACCCAGGAAAAGATGGAAGGAGGAAGTAGAAAGAGATCTTCAAGTGCTGGGAGTGAGAAGATTGAGAGAGTTGGTGGCGGATAGAAAAAACTGGAAGGACATTGTTCGATAGGCCAAAGCCCACAGTGGGCTGTAGTGCCAATGGAAGAAGAAGAAGAAGAAGAAGAAGAAGAAGAAGAAGGTCAGGATTGGTGTCTCTTCGTTTAACTCCTAGAACGTTAGGCTTCTTAAATTCTCGTATTTTCTTCTACTGCCGTCGCATGTAGCTTTTTACAAGTCAGGTGGTGACAGACCTACCTGTGGTCTGGCTTGCTTACAGACTTTCCGTAAAATCGGTTTGTGTGAAAGTACTTTCAACTCCATATTAGTTATGTTTCCTGTGCTAGCAGGTGTATTGTTATCAATAGTGTTTCCAGATGTATAACTTTCAGAATGCCTCATATATGGCATGAATGTCATACTGATTTTCCTTCCTATTAGTCACACAGTTACAACGTTGGTCGGCAGGTAGCCGAATACACATTTCATCGCTTAATTTTCCTGCGGTATGATGGCGATTAACTGTTCACTGTTCAATGGCGACTGTATGTACCACCTGCTTTGACGTTATCGACCTCTACGTTCGTCAGATAATGCCTTTATGTGATTTATGTGACTTCCACAATAAATATCGATTAGTTCCCTAACCCCATCAACTGGTTGGTCTTAATATCCGAGACGGGCCATGTTCTCTGTTAGGTAAGCCCTGAATACGACTACGTGTTACCCATATTAATGTCAGACTTCAAAGGGTCAAAGGGATTGTTGACTGAATTCTGTTTCTTACACTTTTCAGTCTGTCGTGTTCATATTACAGAACCATCGATCAATTGTGCATTGAGCTAATGGTGTCAGGTGAGACTCAGAAGGCTGCGATTGGTTTGTCATACAGCTGGAATGAGAGAGAGTCAAGGCGTGTGTACAGAAGTTTAGTGAAGAGGCTTTTTGGAAATGGCCATTTGGAAGAAAGATAAGATGGGAGGATAATATTAATATGGATCGTAATGTACTGCATCCTGACAGTGGAAGGGGATGTAACTGTGTCCGAATCGTGTCCAGAGGCGTACAGTTGTTGTAGTGGCGGTATTGAGTCTGGGCTTCTAACGGCTGGAAGGTTGGTTCGTTTTTCTTCACTACTGCAACTCCATGCAAATTACTGTGTTGTGTCTTGGAACAGGCCGCGAGTATTTTTTCCGCTTTTTACCGATTTATCCTTTTTTGTGGGCTATGGCCTCCTCAGATTCATAAGGTTTCTAGATCTCACACAACGACGCACCACAGTCGGTAGGACTCCTCTGGACGAGTGATCAGTTCGTCGCAGTGACCTCTACCTGACAACACTCAACACTCACAAAGAAAGTCATCTATGCCCCCGGTGGGATTCGAACCCACAGTCTCAGCAGGCGAGACCGCCTTAGACTCGGACCGGCTTACCAATTCGTTGTTCGGATAAATTCTCGCATTACAGCTGTACGCAATAAAAATGTTTTTGGTACAGCCTCAAAATATTCTAATAAATAATCAACTGTGAACGCTTTGTTTGAAAGTTCCTTTTCATTTCTTTCTTGCTCAACCGTCTGGCTTTATCGATTTCATATGCAGTTAATTGACCCAGCGTATTAATGGCGCGGTGTATAATTGTTAGCAGTTGTAGGAAATTGTTTTCCAATGCGTTCCGCCGCCTAGTGAAATGGGAACTTAAACAGTTTGAGAAATTTTATGCTCCGCCTCGTGCCGTTTCTCCGTTGATCAGAGAACTGTGAAAGAAAAGTAATATTAATCAAGTTAGAAAAACCGAGGTAAGTTGCAAAATGTAGACAATCTCGATACGTCGCTTGCAAAAAATAGTTTATAATAAAAGAAACTGGTTATTGATCTGTTGCTTGTTTAGTTGTTTAATTACCTGTTCTCAGTATTATTCAGCACCGAAACATTTTGACATGTTTAATATAGAATTGTTGTGCATATAAAACAATTTACAAATTTGGGAAATTTATAGGGCGCTTTGTAATCTCCATTACAATCTGTGAAACTATTTGTAACAGTTTGGCTTCTCATGGCAACTGTGACGTAAAGTGAGTAGCACGTGACAACAAAATGCGATGAACCTAAAAATATCAGCAAAAATTTTGATTGTATGTAATCGATCGCTTACTCAAAATTTCAGAATCATTTTATATCAGATTTGTCGCAACTGCACACGTCGAATAATAATAATAATAATAATAGCAACTACGTAGGAAAATACTAATGTAGAAGTAAGAAACATTCCACATGGGAAATGACATTACATGTACCATAAATTGTAACGACAGAATATCTGCAAAACTAGAAGCTTGGTTTGTTTCAGGTATATAATTGTAATCACCGTGAATAAAGGTGATGATTATGATGATGATGACGACGACGATGATTTTAATGATAATGATGACGATGACGACGACGATGACGATGATAATAATAATGATGATGATGATAATAATAGTAGGGAGTCTTGTTCGTGTTAAGTCTCTCATACACAGAGCAGATGTGTCATCATTTTCTGTCAACTAATGGCGGCTTTCCGGTCTGCTCGCAACACAAGATGAATTTCTTCCAGTTCTGTGCTCTTTGTCCTCAACACCCACAGATAACGGTAAAATGCCCAATTTAAAAACCAAACCTACAGTCCCAACTTACCAATTACGTTCATCGCAGAAGTCCTCGGATGCGCTTCGTCATGTCTTCTGTGCCGTCACGTGACAAGAGTAGAAGACTGCCAGAGCTGGAAAAAATCTCCAACAGTTAATTAGTCGCCTGTGCAAGTTTTCTACGGCGACCAGGCGACCATAGCTTTCGATCCCTAAACATGTCGATGTTGATGATAATGTGGAGATGATAATTATGATAGTGAAAGTGACCGACTATAAGAGCCTCTATAACGAACTTTCTAAGAACGCTGGCATAAGTTACCGGTGATGACGCATCAGATGCGAGACGTACTGTGAACATGAAGTGCAGTTTCTTTGGGCAGTGGCGTTCTTTGGTGTTTCCATGCTGCCACCCTCGAGGAGATGAAAATGTTAGCAGGCAGAACAAGTGGCTGGTAGATTTCCCCTTGTGTCTCATTTCAATAGATTGCAGCGAAACTTAAAAGGGCCGCAGAACAAACTGGAAAACCGGAGATACGATGTGAGTGTCGTTGGGTGCCTAAGAATTTGTGTTCTCTGTCAGCACGCTTTGATTACGCGAGATTTGAGAGCCTCGCAGAAGTGTAGTTGAGGATTTAGGTGTTCTGCGGTGCGACGCTGTATCGTCGAGTGATTGCATCTTGACTTTTCGGCACATCCCGGAAGATGTAAACTCTTACGCCTTTTTAGTTTCTATATCAGACTAGTCAACCACGCGGCTCGAGGGCTTTATGATGCCCCTAACGTAAGGATCAGCTTCACATCCTTCACTCGTCACATAATATTCTGAAACTAATTAGATTTAAAATGTGAGATAAATTTGAGGTTTTCAAAGAGGTGTAATCGAGGATTGCCGTCTTACGAGATGTTAACCCTGCGTCGCTGGATATGAGGTCCTCGGCGATATGAAGGAACTTGTCTTCAGCTTCAAGCAACCTTGAACTTTCGAAGACAAAGGTGACAGTTCGAACGAAACGTCGGGACTACTCAGAAAGTTACAGAGAGTCAGATTTCAGATGACCGCAATCGAAGAGCGAGATAGTCGATGCTTTGTGACACCTATGGGGAAAACCATCTAATTAAATATTTGTATAATAATTTAAAAGCAGATGAATCATTTGGATGACCACGGCATGGTTGAGGGGGAGATTGACCTTGTATTGCTTATTGGGAAACCAACCACATAAACACTTTTGCTTGGAAATTTCACAGGAAAGAAATCATCTGTGTAACCTTGATGTATACTTACTTACTTACGTACTCCATGGTGCAGAGTCCTTCTTGAGCAGCTAACGGTTTGCAGCTAGTCAAGAAATTCCCCGCATTTCAAGGAACCCGAAGGTTCATTACCGCACTCACAAGCGTCCGCCACCTGTCTCTATCCTGGGCCAGCCCAATCCTGTCCATATACCCACATCCCACCTCCTGCAGATCCGTCATAATATTATCCACCCATCTACGCCTAGGTCTCCCCAGTGGTCTCTTCCCCTCCGGTTTCCCCACCAAGAACCTATACACCCCCTGTATATGCGATTATAATACACATGTTGAAGCTGATAATAGAGTAGCAGGTTATGAAGGTATGGAATAAGTTGCGGTGCTGCGAATATCGAAGTCCAGTAGGGGGCACTGCTGTGTCCGTGTATAGCATTCAATTTGTTTATGTGTTGATTAAGTAGAACTATCAAAATCTGAAATGAAGCCCTTTAGAGTGGCATTCATTACTGATGTTAACTGAAGAGTTTGCATTTGACCTTGGCATTTTTGTGCTGGCGAAAGCCGACCTTTCCTTGTTTGTGACCAGTAACCGATGCAATCCAGTTACAAGCACATTGAAGTGCAGTCGTGTTTGGTGCGTGTGAGAAAATAGGGTTATATTGTATAGTGTTGCATGTGGTCAGAGCCGTGCATAAATTAGACTTTAGTCTTGTTACAAACGAAAACACCTGACAGATGGCGACCAGTGGAAGGAAGGCCGTGCAATGGTAGATACTATCTATGACACATTCTATATGTATGTCCAGTCCGTCGTCGCGTATGATAAGGGGGTTTACCCACTATGCAGAGCAACTACATTATCTTGAGTAAGGGACAGTAGTTAGTCAGCTACCCAGTTATGTAACGTACATTGTACTTTGGAACTTTGTTTTTGCGTGGGAGGAGTGGAGATCAATGTAACCAGTGTTGTCCATATATACGGCAAAGTTTTTCTGACCACCCGGTGATATCAGTCATGTATAACTGCAGCCAAATCACCTAACTACTGTTCAGTTGATGTGTATGTGTGTGTGTGTGTGTGTGTGTGTGTGTGTGTGTGTACTGAATACAAAGAAACAGAACATGTGTGCAGTGTTCCGTGACGACAGTGAAGTTACAACGAAGAAAGGAGGACCCGTGTAACGACATCTACCGGTAATAATGAGATCTAAATCACATCAGCGATCAGAAGAGAAAAGAAATAGATTAAATTATAAAATAAACAAGATTTGTCTATGGTTTTTGGTCTTCCGTAATAGCAACAGGACGAAAAATAGGGGAAGAGAGAGAGGGAAAACTTTAAAACACCGAGATGAAAAGAAACGTTTCTAGTAATTCGAACCGGATCCAGGTGTCCTGCTTTGAACGTGCCCTTGGGAGGGGGGGAATAAAAACCGTGTATAAAGTGGTATACAGTTTGTTAAATGCACTTCGTATGAATAATTTATGGTTCGGAATCACGAAGCCCTTTCATCCGTTTATTGCAGGTTTTCTTTTTCAAAATAATACGGATTTCGTATTCTGGAGCCTCGTAAAGGCCCAGTTGTGTAAACTACTCGTCAGTACATACGAAGAATTTGAAGTATCTAGTATACAGAACAGATTTATTTTCTTTAGTGCTACAGGATGTTTCACAAGTGTGCGTAATTCGGAGTTGAGCTTACAGAATACAGCTGACTCTCCGCTATTACGAGGAATCGAAGGTTCACGTTCTCCCTCCATTGGAAACTACCCTCGGCCACTTACGTGAATCCGCCATCCACAAAAGTCTTTCTCTAAGATCCATATTAGTGTTATTTTCCCCTCTTCTTGGCTTTTAAGTCAGCTTTCGTCTGTTTCATTCTATCCACATGTACAGCCCATTGCAACATCTTAGATTGTGATTATTATGTTACGAAACCTGTGGGATCAGATTTCTTTGTCTTATATAACTTTGGGCTTCTAGGCTACGGGCTGAAAGACTGAGGAATCGTGGTTCAATTCCCTGCTGTGACAAGAGATTTTTTTCCTTCCCCAAAGGTCCAGACCGGCTCAGGGCCCCAGGCGCTTGCCTCAGGTATTAAGCGGCCAGGGCGTGAAGCTCATAATTAATTTCCATTTATTTGCTAGATTATGAATGAGTGGATCTGTACCTCCAGTCCCGTATATTTCTTCATGACGTGGACAGTGGTTTTTATGACTTTTAGCTTCGTATAAGCATGAAGGTTTCTGTAGTTTAACCCGTGAAATCGACCGACTTGACGCAGCGAGTGATATAGTCCAGTATTCGGGAGACACCCCGTTCGAATCTTGGTCGGGGCATCGGCTGTTGTGATTTGCCTCAATCCACCGAGGGAAATTGTATTGAGAGTAAACTGACATTCAGAGGACCGTGCATCGTGATATATTCTTGTAACAGAAGCCAATAAGATGCACTAGTTATGCTGACTGTCTGCTAGCAGACAGGCAACATAACCAGCATGACAAATACCAGTTGCTATGAATACAGTATTAAGACTCCTGATGATGGGCAGTAAGTGTGTCCGAAACATGTAGAGTTCTTTACCAAAATAAAGTTGAGAAATAGTGCATCTTTTTCTCTTCTGTTATAAGAATATTAACAGTAATTCAGTGAGCTCACTGCGTCCTCCTTCCAAATCTTTTCCAGTTCTTCATCACCATTCATCCTACCATCGGTGTCATAGCCTATAATCTGTGATCCTAAAAGCATCGTAATATAACTTCTAAATATAAATAACATCTGTCCACGGGAATCACAAACTTTAAACCGGTTTACTTGTAGTAACGCTTGCATTTTAGCAAAGTGTTCGTATACTTAAGGTTTACAGAGTATGGGGTGAAGTTTGGAGAGGGTGGGGAGGAAAATAATTTTTCCAATAATCGTGAATTGTTTGGCCACCTAATTGTCAGATAAGCTAGATAATAAGAACGTTACTTCCCAGTAAATATGTTCTAAATTACTAGTTAATTACTAACATCCAGTTTTAAGTCGATATCAGTAAGTCGATTTTGTGAACATATCAGAATTCCAGAGAGTATGAAATCGGAATTTTTTTAAGTCATTTGTACTCCTAGGATAAAGTAAAGTGATCCCGTTACAGGCCCGGTGTGGCCCAGAGGGTAGGTAGAGGTATAGCTATACTCTTAAATGACCGCGGCCGCACTTTACCCCAGGGAAAGACCCGGTACCCATTTTACAGGAGGCTGGGTGGGCCCCAGGGTCGGTCTGGACGGGCGGAAAATCTCGTCCCTCTGGGTTTCGATCCCGGACCTTCCACTCCGTAGTCAGTCGCTATACCGACTGAGCTACCGGGCCCACACTCCTAGGATACTACATACTAGTTGCGAAGTTGTGTACGTAAAACCTGGAGATATTAGTGACGGAATTCGTTTCACATTTTACAGTTGACCAACACATGCAACATATTGTTACAGAGCTGTTCATTTTTCCTTAATACGAGTATTTTACATGCATAGATGGCCTTGATATTAACCTATTACCAACACGAATAGATTATTTCATATACAAATCGATTTCCCCACGCAGACAATAACCACTATTACAGAACTGACATTCAACTGAATTTGTACTTCGAGGGCAGGCGTATTTCTAAATTATACATAAAGCTTTGTTCCCAGCTCACACACAGGACTGTTTGTGTCTAGCACAAGGGCCAATCAGTAAAGGATATTTGGGGAAGTAATCGGTATTCGTTGTGACAATTATCAGGAGTACAGACGCGTGACAGAAACTGGTGGAATGTTGATTCTCAGGGGAAAGCAAAAGTAAAAGAAGTCCCCTCTGTGACGTTGTCTCCCTCCCCCTTCTGCTGCATACCCCACACTAAGTATGTACGATCGAACTCCTGACTTTACGTGACAAGCCCGTGACTGAGCGCTTGAGCTGAGGCACTTCCACAAATGAGGTATTAATCAGTTAATTAATTAGATACCCAAATGATATAGGGATTTCCTTAGACGGTTGACAGTTATCCAAATGGTCAGGAGAGTATGTATTATAAAAGCCACAGGACCATATTCTGAGGCAGCGTAGGCCAGCCCACAACTTCACAAACTATGCTTCTTCTTAAACATTGCAATTTAATTTGTATCCCTGCTTGTGCTTTTTTTCTCGCATGGCGCAACAGCCCCTAGTCGGCCAAGGCCTGCTCATTGTCGAGGATTCATGATCACACTCAGACACACCACACCCGGTGGGACTCCTCTGGACGAGTGATCAGCCCGATGCAGGGCCCTCTACTTGACAGCATACAACACTCACAAGAGACAAATATCCATGCCTCCGGCAGGATTCGAACCCACAATCCCAGCAAGCGAGCGGCCTTAGACCGACGCCTTAGACTGCGCTGCCACTGGTATCAGCCCCACTCGCCCTTAAATCTCTTAAACTACATTGCGATTTACAAGCGTGTTACATGCAATTACGTCTACCCCCATTCCTATTGCGTGTCACATCCATCCATTCTTTTCTGGTGAATAAGTTCTCTTTTACAGTATGGAATAAATAATGTAAACTGGTTGCCTAGAAAAACCATCTGTTTCTGTGCTGCGTACCTTTGTTGGTTAATAATTTTACTAAAAATTACTCCGCTGTGTTGTGTTTATTAATTGTAATTATTTGTGAAGTTGAATTAATTGGAGTTCTTCATCTGCAGTTCATGGTGAAGATGGAGTTTCGTGTTATCATGAATACTGTACACAAACAGAATTCACTTTGCCACATGAACCTCAGCACTGTGTATATACCCTGCTTTGCTCCCTTAAAATAAAGACGTACGTTCAGATGTATCCGTATCTTAAATACACATTTACAGCCTGTCATCTGCGAAATATCGTAAGTGGGAAGGTTAAAAGTCGATGTTTCTTCGCCGTTTACAATTGACCGTCCTCAGTGCCGGATGCTCAACTTTTTCTTCATCCTCAAACCTTACAGTAAACACGGCGCGGCTTACTTATAAAAACTGTTGCTTGTCCCTCAGCGCGTAGCTCACAGAGAACACAACCTGCCTGAATGGTGAAGACCTATTGTGGGAAGTGATCATGAACCTACGAACGTGGCCTTATAAAGCGTCTATTATTGTTATTGCTTTTAACACAAATTGTCTTTTGATGAAAAATTTCAGTAAAAATCCTGAATATGAAATTTTATGAAAATCCTTAATATGTGGGGTCATTATGCTGTATGCGAACGGACATACGGACGGGCCTGATTAAGCTAATAGTCGCTTTTCGTATCTCCTTTGTGAACACGGCTAAAAACTTTGACGCAAAATATCACCATGCTGTTGAGTGTGTTTGTGCTTGCTTGCTTCTTTTGCCGTCCTCTGTCCCCACTTAAAACTCTGAACCTTGTGAATAATTTTCACGAACTTCGAAATGTACAGCCTCATCATAGGCCACATGTACTGCGTACATATAATTTCCTGCATTGTTATACAACAATACTCAGAATACGCGACGTTTTTATGTGGTAGCGACTCCAACGCCATTGGATATACGTCTTGAAATGATATTTGATAATACACCTAAGAAAAATTTACAACTGTTACAAAGTTAATATTTTGTAGAATGTGAATTGATAATATGGCAGCCGTGCGAAAAGTGTCTTCAGCTTTCGGTTTGGTGGCCCTAATTACGAAACGAACAGAGCGAGGCATGTGTATTTCGGTGTGTATGTGGATCACACAGTGTCGGCTGCATACATAAGTGTACACTGTATGTGAACACAAATATGGCGTCGATGCGAAGCCTGAAGTCTTGACGAAGGGTGCACAGATCCCGGCTGTCAGGTCGCCGTGTCTACTAAATACTGTACAGTGACGGCTAATATTTGTAGATCGTCGGTATGGACCTTTCTGCATGTCACACTGCTGGCGCGTAGAATGTTCTGCTGGCTCATAGATTTTGGAAAATTTGTGCACCCTTGGTCTTAACATAACCAGAATCTGTATTTAACTAGTAGGTCTACTTCGTAAGAGTAAGATGAAATGATGATGGTGACGTTAAGTCAAATTCATTTTATTTCGGTAATGTTCAGTAGCCTGCTAGCTCAACAGCTCAAGTGTCAATTAATGACAATGATGATGATAATGATGATGATAATAATAATAAGTACTAATGTAAAAGTACAATAGATTCAACACTGAAACTAACGATATAAGCACCATGAATAGTAATAACAGAATAGCTTCAACACTGTAATCCCTAGGGACACAGTTTGTCTCAGGAGTATTTGTATAAATACCCAGCATAAAGGTGATGATGAAGATGATGATAATAATAATAAGTACTAATGTAAAAGTACAATAGATTCAACACTGAAACTAACGATATAAGCACCGTGAATAGTAATAACAGAATAGCTTCAACACTGTAATCCCTAGGGACACAGTTTGTCTCAGGAGTATAAGTATAAATACCCTGCATAAAGGAGAAGATGATGATGATAATAATAATAATAATAATAATAAGTACTAATGTAAAAGTACAATAGATTCAACACTGAAACTAACGATATAAGCACCGTGAATAGTAATAACAGAATAGCTGCAACACTGTAATCCCTAGGGACATAGTTTGTCTCAGGAGTATAAGTATAAATACCTGCATAAAGGTGATGATGATGATGATAATAATAATAATAATAAATGACATAGGTTATGTGTAAAAAGGAAGAAGGAAGGAGGAGACTTGTAGCAAATTGAAGCGACAATAAAGCATTATTGCAGAGTATCTGAACACAAAGTATAAAGGAGATCAATTTGTGAATTTTGTTAAAAGCCGAGAAATCAATCAAATAAACATGAATTCGACAATTAAAATCGTCTAACATTGTAGAAGAATTAAACCAAAAGAATGAAAAGAGTGACACAAAAAAAGGAAGGCATGCAGCATACAAAAGCAAGATTAGGAGAGTCCTTAAAGATAAAAATGAGAAAGCAAAATAATGTATGGCCAGTATATTAGAAGTATAAATAGCTAGCTTATTGGTGGAGAAGACACGTATTATTGGCTGTTGAGGGGAGATCTGAAAACGGAATATGGAAGTGAAATAACAGCAGTACAAGATCAGACATTACAAACAAAACTTTATGCAACAAAAATATTTCGAAACAGAAGCAAATTCAGACTATGGCAACAATTTGATGAGACAGTAGAACACGTAATATCAGCATGCCTAATGATGGCACAGGAAAAACATGTAAAGAGACGTGATAACGTGGGTGCTCAACTACACTTAAAGATGTGCAAGGCAATATGGGTAAAATCAGACAAGTAACATTGGTATAAACATGTACCAAAATCGGGAGAAACATGTCTTGAAAATAAGGTGACCATATCGTGGAATAAACAAGTGACATTTGACAAAACTATTCATAATAATATACCGAACATCGTAATCCGTGGTAATGGGAAAAGGAAGATGATAGATATTGCAGTTTCAGGAGGTGGAAATGTGGTGAGTAAAGAAGCTGAGAAAATTTAAAAATATAAGGACCTTAGAATAGAAATACGGCGCGTGTGTAATGCAAAAAACGAAAGTGGTACCAGAACACGGACAACTTGAACCATCTCAAAATCATTCAGAAAAACGTACCGGGAAAACACGACATCAAGCATCTACAGAGAATAGCTATATTGGGCACTGCGCACATTTATCCAGAAGTATTATTCTAAAAGTATAAAACTTATGTCGTGGGAAATAATGATAATAATGTGATGGCACTGTAAGAGTAGAAGTCTGTGAAACAGTAGAGTAGACTTTATGCATTATTCTGAATACAAAGACCAGTTCAGTGGTTTTGTTCGAAATTCTCTTTCCAAATATGTTTCCCAAGAGATAAGTAATAAGTATGGACTCGATATCCTGAGTTTGATAAAATACGGTAGTGAACTGCTTGGCAACACGTTTTCACTTTGTCTTTTATAACTGGTTCTCCATTTTCCGGTGGAACAAACATATTCCAACGCTGATCGGGACATAGTTCGAGGCAGTTTTGTGACAATACGTTCTCATAATCGGATTGTGTAACGCTTTCGGCCTAATAATAATAATAATAATAATAATAATAATAATAATAACAATAATGCATCCAATGAACACTTCCCTTTCAATTTAACCACCTTCCCTCTCCGTTTCCTGTTGGATAGAAGAACGGTCGATCGGACAGTTGCAGCCCATAAGCGGACTGTAACAATCTGATAACACTTTTAACACAGTAATTGCTAACTGATAAAATATTCAGACTTCTATATCTCTACCGAGCGGGTTACCTTTGCGGTAACACGTCTGCTATAAACGCACGAAGTGCGTGTTCGCAACTCGATAATTATCAGAGATCCTTCGCCGGTTCGCCTCGCGTTGAGGATGACGCTGGCGGCCGTCCTTGCTTTCCACCTTCCTTGTGATTTAAATGTCTGGTAACAATTCCGAAATCTCGTTTCTGGCCACATCTTGAAGATTTTTTTTTGGTCGCAATCAAACTGGCTACGACATGTAACAAGAATGAACAACAACAACAACAACATTCGAAAAGTGATGCTGAATTGTAGACCGAATGGAAGAAGACGACGTAGAAGACCTTCGAAGAGACTAATAGACGAGACCGAGACAGGTCTAGTAAGGACTAACTCGTGACGATTTATGGTGGTGATGGTGATGATGATTATGATTATAATGATGGTGAGCTGCCTAAGTTACACATGCTGAGGCCACGTAACGGTGTTTGAACAGCAGAGATTGTACGACAGAGTGAGATGAGGATTTAGAAAGTGGCTATCGTGGCTTGCTTCAAAATGCTTTTCGACCTTTACCTGCAGACTGAAAAAGTACGAAAAACTTTGGTCCATAATCTCCCGAATTCTTGTTTCACGTCTGAATATAAAAATGTTAAATTTACCTGTTGATTTGTACGGATGTGAAACTTTATGGTCGGAATTTAAGGTGTTTAAGAAGACGAAAAGCAGAAGAATGTTTGGATCCACTGTAGAGACAGAACCAAGAAAATGGAGAGAAGTACTGAATAAGAACGTGCTTAAATCAAGGATATGAACAGGGGCGTAAGGTGCAGCACACGTCGAACGAGAGAAACAATTACAAAATTTTTGTTAGCAAACGCCAAGGGAAGAATATTCGTACATGTGGATTCAGTGACTTGAATGTGTGGATAATATTTCAGTGGATGTTACAACGTTGTGTGTTGGTGTGGACACAATCGTTCTTAAATCAAGTGGCTCGAAATAGGATAGATTGTTGTAGGGTTACCATTTACTATTTTTAAGCTTTCTCGGTGTGTCATTGTTAATAAGGATCCTGTTTAATATAATTTCCTTTTAAAACGGAATAAAGCCCTTTCGTGCGATGATCCGTCTCTGTGTGTCTCTGTTTCCATTTGAACTGCTGAACCAACTTACCGAACTTCGCGAAAATACGTGTGAGTGTTACGTCATTGGAGCCGCCCCCTCCCCATTTCAAAATCGTGCTATTTAATATTCCACAGTCAGTCACAAGAACATGGCTTGCGTGCGATGTGATATTGTGATTGAAGCTTATATTCATAGGTACCTCGCAAAAGGTTACGACTACCTGCTGTTGTTTGTTGTTAGTGAGTGTTTGAATTTGAAACAGCGTGTTTTAATTACCGAAAGTTCGATGAACCTGCCATTTTTTTTACACCTCTATTAGTTTTGTTACGATCGTAAAAACCAAAACTGTCAGATGGTTACGATCTAAGTTCGGTTGTGCTTTTCAGGCTTCTTTCGTCGTTACTTCGTTTCACGTTTATTCGCCGTGTAAGGAATGTGAAATGTAATGGATAGTCAATCGAAAGGAGGAACGCTTTTACAAGGAGCACGACACACAGCGAACAGATCTCCCAATGTGCTAGAGCCTATTAATAATTTGTATGTATATACCCACTACTGCCCTTCCTTTCTCACTCATTTACTCCCTCATCCCTTTTTCTGCCTGCCATATTTCTCTATCACACTCGTACAGGGGTCTGTATCCTCTTCTCTTTTTGTCGATGATCAATGGCTTATACGCCGCAAGATAAATGGTTATTGATTATCTACAATCGATTTATCGTAACGAAATGCAGCCAAAGCAACTACGAGGTGACCGGTACTTGCGACTGTATCTGCCCCCTCACCCCACCCCACAAAGGCCCCCGCCAAAGGAGGATTACGCCCCCCCCCCCGCACCACTCTTTTTA
>Ga0123354_10004987_pt1 | contig 19089 bp, 13 predicted proteins | sample TergutLab28metaG_2_FD_97872 | JGI IMG/M metagenome (GOLD analysis project Ga0123354, IMG submission 97872) | Labiotermes labralis P4 segment gut microbial communities from Petit-Saut dam, French Guiana - Lab288 P4 | ecosystem: Host-associated > Arthropoda: Insects > Digestive system > Gut ...
TATTGATTTTAAGAATGCCTCCTGTGCCGATTTCTTGGCTGCAAGTAGCTGCTTGGATAGTTGTTTCAGTTTCTCTGTACAGTGTACTCCTAATTTTCTTCTATTATATTCTTTTCTGACCTTAGATTTTAATCTTTTAATCTCCTTGTTGTAATATTCGGGGTGCGAATTTTTTCTAAGTGTTTTGTGAGGCACAAAACGTTCTATACTCTCGTGTACTATATTTTTTAAATTATTCCAAATCTCCTCCACGTTGCTGCCGTTGCTTGCCCAAACTACAAATTTATCGCGGAGGAAGGTTTGTAAGCGTTTGTTGTAAACCGGGACTACCCTTTCTACCTGGGGTTCAGTGCATGTGTCCTCCCATTCCACATCCAGAATCACTGCAAGATGATCACTGACCGCCTGTACTATACCGCTAGAAGTGACTGAACTTTCCGGTCGGACAAAGTAGACGTCCAGAAGAGCATCCCCTCGGGTTGGGCCGTCTGTTACCTGACTGTAACCGTTTTCCCATACCAAAACTATTTATAAGTGCGTGAGTTCCACTATTTCCACCCGCGTTTCCATTCCAGTCTGCGTAAGGTAAGTTTAAGTCACCCCTAATGATGCTACGCTTAGTAGAGTTTCCTGTCAACCCAGTCCGGGCTGCTAATCTTTCTATAAGTCACACGTCCTCATTTGGAGCTCTGTAAACCCCTACCAATTCCCATGAAAATGTTGGGTTTCCGCCTTTGACTTCCACTGCTATCATCTCAAAAACCTCATCAGTCCATAGCACCCTGCAATCGATGTAATTTTGAACGCAAATGAATACTCCACCACCCGTGAACACCTATCACTCCTGAAAGTTATGTAGTTTTCCCTAAAAACTCCGGCGTTGTTAATTTCCTCACTAAGCCATGACTCCGTGCCTATTACAACATCAGGGTTGTATGTATCAATTAAATTCCAGAATTCTAAAATCTTATTGCAAATGCTCCTGCAGTTTACCTGCAGCAAAATCAGCGGTTTACCCTCAGCTATGTGCGCCACTGTCGCCGCTACACATTCGTCCTTTGTAGATGTCTCAGCTGTAGATTTAAACATTGGCCCCATTTCAACTTCCCTACTCATCAAGATACTAGTCACTGGTCCATCTTCCTCATTTAAAGTTTTTTGTTCCTCGATCGCTGATCGTCGCGTTTCCCTGGAATCCCTCGTTCTGTGATTTCCAACGTTCAAAATTTGGCACAACTTACTCTCTGCCGATCCGCCAACATCAAGTCCACTAACTCTAGCATATAGTTGTCCAAGTCGTCTCTTTCCTCTTCCATTCAGATGCAGTCCATCTCTGGCGAAGTCCCCGTCCTCTATCCAGCTGTTCGGATCAACGAAGGTAAGTCCCAATGCGTTGGCTACCCAGTCGAATCTATCATTAAGCGCCCCAATACGCCACCATGACACATCTCTACGTCTCAGCACTCCACTCAGGACAAGTCTGCAGTTCGGTAGCTTCTTCTTTGCCGTAGACACCAACGCATACACTTCTCCCATTACAAAATCTAGATTTCTCATTGTTTTCAAGACAGTAGTAACCACGTGAATAATAACCTTGTCTGGACTAACTAGATTCCTCTTTTCTATTACTCTGTGTAGCTGTTCGGTTTTTATCCCCGAAAAGCACTCCTCCTCCATATCTGCACATTCTGCCCCGACGTCGCGCACTATTGAGTCACCGACCACCAAACACTTTGTAACCTTTTGCTTTGTAGTCATTGTGTCTCTCTTCCCAGTTCCCGCCATTTGTAACGTTGCCTTAAGCTCCCTGTTACTAGCCTTCAGTTCATCAATTTGTCTAAGCGCGTTTTGCAGTTCCTCTTGTAGCATTTTCACCGTTTCCGTCCCACACTTATCACAGTTCCAATTCTCTCTCTCAGCCGCTTGAGCCTTCACGCTTCCACAACTGTAATGATACCATTGTCCACACAGTTCACATTGTATTCCTGACTTCAGATTCCTGTCGCATCCAGTACATAAAAGTCGCATGGTGTTCTCCACTTCCACAACAGGACCAGAATTCTGCTCGACTCCACCAATTACTAGTAACACCGCTAAAACCATGGAACTTTAGCACCGTCAAACCCAAGCAGTCACCAGACGTTCCGTTAGCGTCACCACGCCTAGACACGCCACGCCATGTGAATCTCCCAGCCCAGGTACCAACCCTCGCTCGCTAGCCCTCCAGGTAGCAACCCATTATTATACCCTTACTCAGGAGCTCACAACACACACGTCTCAATCCAACGACACTCCAAACCAGACTTCGTTAGTGTAGGTCACGCCTCTCCGTTTACAGATTCTTACTTACTCATTATTGATGAGAAGAATTGCACGGGAATTTAACTCTACATAAGACGGAAGCGTTTAGAAAAACGTCGTCAAATAGGCTGGCTGAAGTGAACTGAACTTATTTTATTGACACAAATAATTTAACCCTAGGACAGGCCACGAAGGCCCAGAGGGTGCGTAGAAGTGTAGCGATACTCTCTCTCTAACCTCGGCGCTACATAGGGTGGGTGGTCAAAGTCATACCACGGCCGCTTTACCCCGGTATTGACCCAGTACCCATTGTATTGGAGACTGAGTGGGCCCAGGGCCGTTCTGGACGGCTGAAAAAATCTCGCCTTCACCGGAATTCGATTCCTGGACCGTCCAGCCCATATCGAGTTGCTATACCGGCTCATCTATCTCGGTCCACACCGACAAGTAGGCCTGATACTATTTTTCAGATTCCGCTTGATTGAATGCCAATCCTTAATTTAGTTTACCGGTTAATGTGCAGACATCCTGAACTTTGAACTGGCAGCATTGCTGCGCATACACAGTGCGGGCCAAAAGTTTTGGGACTGATTTTTTTTTAAATCGAAGACATATGAGGAAGACAGTACCTTTTTATATTCAAAATAAACTCCATTTGGCATATATACAGGCCTTTGCGCTGTTGTACAATTTCTGAAAAGCTGCCGAAAATTCTTCTGTTTGGACCTTCTTTAATTCATCAGTTACGGCTTCTTGGATCTCAGCAACATCCGAAAAGTGGAGTCCTTTTAACTTCATTTTCAGTTTGGGGAACAGAAAATAGTCTGGCGGAGATTAATCTGGAGAGTATGTGGGGTGATAAAGGGTTGCAACATTTTTTGAGGGTCAAAAATTGGGAAACGCAGCTTTGTGGGTGGGCACATTATCGTGCAACAACAAAAAACCTCCAGAGCAGACCGCAGCTGGACGAACCCGTCGAATGCGCCTCAGCAGGCGATCCATTACTCCTTTATAAAATTCTGCATTTTCTGTTTTTTTCCTCTGGCACGAATTCTTTGTGCACTATGCCTTGAGAGTCGGAAAAAATTATCAACAAGGTTTTGATGCGGGACATTTGGAATTTCAGTTTCTTCGGCCGAGGGGATGTCTCACCAACCCATCCATACTTTGTTTCGGGGTCATAGACAAAACACTAGATCTCATTTCCCGTAATAATTTCCTAAAAAAAAAAATTTTTTGTCTGCATCGGCCATCGCGATAATGTCTTGGCAAGATGTGACTCGATCTTCCCTTTGCTTAGGTGTCAAGTAGTGTGGAACACAACGTGCACACACGTTTCTCTTTCCTCTTTCAGAATCCAGAGAATTACAGTCTTGGGGATGTTCAAAGATTCTGCTATCATTCTTGATGCGATTCGACGGTCATTTTTTGACCAAATCAGCAACAGCAGCAAAGGTTACTTCAGTTCGAGTCGATTTTGAACGGCCACCTCTCTCGTCATCTTCTACCAGCTCCCTTCCGTCTCGAAATCGAGAATACCACCTAAAAACGTTTGATCGGTTCAGAGCCTTATTCCCATAAGCCTTTTGCACCGACACTAGTGTTTCTGTCGCAGATAGACCGACTTTGAAACAACATTTTATGGCAACTCTCTGTTCGTTTCCGCCATCCATGACGTATAAAGAAAACTGACTTTACAAGACAAGTTATAACTCGTACACCGTAGAAGATAAAAAAACGAAACTCGGTGTGTGAGAGCACGTTGTTTGATAGTACTTAGTTGGTGGGTTAGCGGATAGATCGCTGTAGTTCTGTTATTTATAAAAAAATTAGTCCTAAAGCTTATGGATCGCACTGTGTATGTCAACCCTCTGTACATATCACACACTTGACTTAAGCAATGATGTTGGTGTTACTGAGCGTACAGCGTTGCATGTTGACTAAATGCTGTGCGTCAAGTATTTTCTGAAATCGAAGTTTCGTCTTTTTGTGTATATCTCTGGCAAAGTGTTCCGCGGGCACTCGAAAATTGCCCAGCTCTTCGAGTCTTTCGTTTTCAGTTGTGAATCCGTAATTCTAACTGTGTGGTCTGTAAAACCCAATGCTTGATGTAGTCCTTTGCCATGTAATCCAGAGCCACTCCTCGCACAATAGCTTCCTACGTTGCATTACCTTGCGATTGCTTTACGTATCACCATCAGCTTTGACTTTCAAGAATTCTACATGGTACTCACATTGCGCTTATGTTTTGTGTACGGACCTCAGAACAAACAGCGGCTTTTACCTCATACAGTCGATCAAGACGCTCCACTTACAGTAACTAATATAATCCGAATCTGTGCTTGTTAAGCCACAGGAGGCGATACGAGATACAAAAAGCCAGAACCCCCCGCATGTTCTACGCACGGATAGCGTAAGACAACACCTCATATCCGTAACATACAGTAATTCCACAAGATACGCCCCGCTTCTCCGAGACTGGCAGATGTTACTTCCAACACCAAAAAGTTCACGCTAACAAGCGACAACTTCGACTTCCTCAGAAGCCCACACAGGCCCAAAGTGAACTGTTTTACCATAACCGTGATGTCTACAACACTCAGCCTCTATTTTACCTCTTAAATTTTAAACAATCACACCTATTTTATGTAATTCAGTTGTTAGATATGTTGTGTTTCTGCTATTTGTAAGCATAGTTGGGATCCGAACTTGTAAGCAGCATTCACTGACTTGATTCCAACGAAGGCCTGATGATGACACCATAAAGGGTCGAAACATGTAGCCTCCATACAATAAATGATGTGTTTGAAGTATACTGTTTTTATTGTTTAATATTTATACAGCGTTAACAGAATGGTTTTGTATAACCGAGATGGAGAGTATTTACAGCGCGGTACGGACTGAGTCCTTATATGAAACAGAAACGTTTAGTCTTTAGAGGGATAAATTAAAGCTCACTTTGTACATAAGTTATGCTTGATATTTAAAGTGGTCTCATTTGCAGCGATTTCCCAATCACATTATTAACTTTGGGTCTTTCTTATGGATGGTGCACACGTGACGCCCTTCCACCTTTGGTAATTTAATCACTTCAGTAGTAAATCGGTAGTAGTAAGAATACCGCAGGGCTGCTGTGGTTGTGCTAAGTTGTAGCCCACTCAGCGTTCTACTTTTCCTAATGTAGCGTGGGAAGTATGGCACGTGGAGTATTATACAGGGTGTTTCAAGGGGAATGTGCCATACGTCGGGAGGGCGTTGCTTAGCGTAAATAACATCACATAACAAAAAAGTACCTATGCCTGAGGTTGAACGTTTATGGAGATATTATCGAGACATGTTTTAAACAACGAGGGTTCTTGTACACTTATTGATTACCAAATACTTATTAAAGCTAGGAGAACTTTCTAGTTTCTATATTGCTAACACATGTACTTGACGTCTAATTAGAGTTTGAGTGACATAAGGACATTGATTAAGTAACAAAGCCTCGCGTCGTTTTCGTATAACCTTCCTTACTGTACCAAGTACTTTACACAGCACACGTGCCGCATGGCTTCGCTGCGGCTCAAGGACGGACCTGCACAGTACACGGATAACGCATCACGTTGTACAGGTACAGTACGTGTAACCACAAAAAGATAGTGTTTTATTTGTGTCATTATCTCCCTAACATTTTAACGTCGAATATGAGTGCTTTTTATTGTACTGATGTATTTCAGTGTAAAGAACGCCCGTATCGCATATCGACTTATCTGTAAAATTTAGTCAGACGTAAGGGGGAAATCAATCTGAGTAATTTTACAAAGAAAAGAGGCAGATTTTTGCTTGCAAAAAGAGAGAAATTTAAGAGTGCAATATTCTCGAATGCAATAGCATGTATACTTTTACACATTTGCAGAAGTTTCTGAGTAAAAAACAACGGGAGAATGTGAAATATTTTGTGTATTTTGTTATCCTTACAACGAATGATGCAAGATGTGTACGAAAGAAATTAAATCAGGGATTTTCATGGCGAGAGCGATATTAATCACGAAGTCTGCCTTCACCAGCAAATGGGACTTAAATTTAAGGAAGAAACTACTAAAGTGCTACGTTTGGAGCATAGCTGTGTGTGGTACTGAAACTTGGACAGTTCGGAAAGTAAATCAGGATTACCTGGAAAGTTTTGGAAGTGTGTTGCTGGAGAAGGATGGGGAAGATCAGTTGGACCGATCGTGTGAGGAATGAAGAAGTATCGCAAAGAATCAAGGAGGAGTGGAATATGCCATACATACAATAAATGGAAGGAAGGCTAACTGTATTGGTCACACCTTGCGTAGGAACTGCCTTCTAAATCACGTTACGGAAGAAAGGATAGAGGGAAGAACAGAAGTGACAAGGAAGAATACGTAAGCAGCTGTTGGATGACCTTGAAGAATCGAGAGGATACTGTAAATTGGAAGAGGGCGCACTGGATCGCACTCTGAGGAGGACTCGCTTTGGAAGACACTGTGGACCTGTCGTAAGACAGAGTACGTGATAATGGTTTTGGAGAAACTTAGTCATTTCAAGAAGATAAGTCTGCTGCCTCTGCCCCAAAGTGGCACAAATTTCAGGGCTCCTTCGTAGTTGTGCGGAGCACATTTAAGTGTACGTAAGTGTGTGGCACACCTCGCGTTGAGCAGTTCGAAAAAGACAATGGTTGCGAATACAGACAGACTCCTTGTCTGCTGGCAATTATTGCTAGAGCAAAAAGAAAGAAGTGCCAAGATATGAGGTGCTGCGTTCCGATGGGCAGGAATAAGAGAGAACAAACGATATTAATTTGAATAGAACCATTTCAACTGTACGCCACAGTACTTACTGTTTTAACTAATAATTTGCTTGAAAATGTATCAGTAATTAAAACAACTAAGACTTGTCATGTAGGAAATAAGAATGTACAAAAGTCGAGTTTAACGGATCATTGTTGTTCTTCGGTCCGGAATTTCTTTGTGTTCGGCATTCCAAAAAATCACTCAGATTTTTAAACAAACACCTGTGTAAGTAACTCTAACAAGCATTGAACTTAGCGATAAGTTGCCTGTAGTTCAGATTCCTTTTATTCAATCATATTACAAAATTCTGCCAGTTAACCAGCCCAAAGCCTCACGTCCTATTTATATCAACACGTACACTAATCTGATATCTACGCCTCGGTCTAACAAATAGTTTCTTTCCTTCAAGTTATCCGAATGTAACACCACACTGATATTATAGTTATGCAGGTCATGTCTTGCCTGTTTTATATGTTTTGTATCGGTGTGTGATAATTATCTTAATCGCTTATCTTGGCTATAATCATTGTTTTTCAACGATATGTGGTGAATAGTGACAAATAATTTGGAAGGGATGCGAAAGGAAGCGGTGGCGAAGCAGTTGATGCATTATCCCGGCAGGTGCTTGGAAGAACAGAGGACGTTACTGAAGTATGAGTAATGCAGATGCCCGGGCCTAGTTTTGAACCGAAGACTTTAACATTTCAAGAATGAAGGAATGCTGATACCTGGACCGCGACGTTGAATTTAGACACTCATCAGGAAAAATCCTTGTTTCAGTTGCCGGGTATATTTCTTGTTGAAATTGACACAACAACTTCAGTAAATGTGCAAGTGTATCCAGTGCTATCTAACATTCACTAACATCCCACGCGACGCGACAGAAACTGTGAAACACTTCAGTCGAACTGCGATCCTTTTCATCTCGTCGGCAGTAAAACAGTCACTCCCTCGCGTTATGTTGGTGAACTTTACACCATCGGCTTGTGGCCTTACAGCCCATTAAGCAGAACAGGAAAGCGAAATGCACGCTGGACGCATACAGTTTGCCTAAACCCAAGGGGAGGATTGTTACTGGCATCGGAGGTGACGACAGTTGAGTGACGAGTTTTCGGTCTGAAAGAGACGGAGGAGGTTTCTGAGAATTTGCTTACCCCATACATAGGAAAGTTGTTTACCACCTCTGGCTTGTAATGAACGCCATGAGGAAATAACTGTGTGGTTTGTTTGAAAATGACATGGCCCTTGAATATGTGGTATTACATGTTTAAACGGGTAGCCAATCATAATCCAACCTATCTTGCTTGTAATAAAAACGGACGCTAAGTTCTGAAACAAATGACGGACTGTTTAGAGTAGCAGAATATATATATATATATATATATATATATATGCGTGTGTGTGTAAAATATTAATATTTAATATATAGTATGAAATAATATATAATACAACATAACATAACATAATATTAAAACTTTTTAAATGGCTTACTGCGTAACCCACAAATAATCTGCCACAGCCATCTTTACTGTCCAAATGTCATACTGTTCAACGCTATACCTCCAAATAACTTTTCGTAAAAGGTAAAGCAGTCTCATTACAGGCCCTGAGTGGCCCAGAGGCTTCCAGGAATTCAAGGTCCCCAGATTTCATGACAACGGCACAGGATGGTGATAAGATTGTCAGTCTTACTTACCGGCCACCTTTACCCCCAGGAAATGTTTCTGGTACTCATTTCTGTTATAGGCTGAGTAAACCCCAGTGCCATAGTGAGATCGGAAGGATTTTATGTCAATGAAAAGTTCCAGTGACACCAGCTGGGATCGAACCTTCCGATTTGTAGCACAGCACCTTAACCACTGTGCCACCGCGGTCCCACCTAACGTTTCGTATACTCCCATAAGAAAGCACGACTTTCTCGCTACGATTTGTCGAAAGTCACTGAAATGTACACCATGCTGTGTAGATTTCTGGCACTGAATTTGACACAATTCGGACAGTCAGTGTGGAAAATTGCACGCCCGTAACGTTCATTGTGTCTCATTTTCTCGAAACTCACTACCTTATTTTGTTCAAGTTTATACATCCCCTGTGTTGTCGTTCGGTCAATGAAACAGATAAAATCGTTAAAAGAACTTTGTAATTGTGCAAACGGGTTTTATTTATTTATTTCGCGAAACTCACTACTACTAAATCATGTATCGCGGTCGTCTTCTGTGCCGCATTTTATTCAAATCGGACGAAAAGTATGGAAATATTTTCTTTACACATGTGTGCACAGTGTGGCTCTCACTAAACACGTTTTTACAACACCCGTAGCTGTTAAACAGAATTACGTCTTAAGTACTACGTACCAAGTGGGCCGGGTAGCTCAGTCGGTATAGCGACTGACTATGGACTGGAAGGTCCGGGGATCGAATCCAGTTTGCTTGCAGTCGCTGAGCGTGAAGGTTTTGCAGTGAAGCAGTGCCAGCGAGCGTGAAGCGAGTGAAAGGAAGTGACTTGCGTAGTGTGGTTTACCATACTGTTAGTGTAAGTGCAGAGAACTGGAGTAGGAACAAGGAAAGGCCGACATAGCGGTAAGTGGAAATAGGAGTCCGAGATCTGATATAGGGGTGAAGGAGAAGGAGGCGGACCAACAGAGTATACAGACGGGCTACGGCGAAGAGCACCAAGCAGAAGATGAGGAAGCAGTGCAAGAGGACAACAAGAATTCGACTGGTGTAGCTTCGGAGCACCGGAACGGGATGCGGTAGGCGGAAGCGACGTCCGGAATAATGCGAAAGCACCGTGCATTGAGGGGACACCGGGCGTGGAGGAATCAATGGATTGCGGAGAGGAGATATTTGGAGATACAAACGCAACTGTGGAGTACCAACCCCTACTTCGGCAAACACAAGAAGACACGAGTACCACAACAGAGGCGCGGGAGGAAGAGGAACGAAGGAGAGGGAAGCAGGAATTCAGAAGTGGGGGAGTGGTGGAGGATCGTACTCAACCAGTCGAGGAGGTGAGGACGCGACCCCGTCGAGCAGTCCCAAAAGGACAAAAAAATGAGAATAGAAAATATCGGGGAAAGGTCGCATGTACGTAAACGTAGTAGGACGAGAAACTCACTCTCCAAGTAAGTAAATACAAAAGCGATCAGCCTCACCTACGTGGGATGGACGTGTTCAAGATTGCGACGTTAAACATCAATGGATTGGCTTCAAGAACAAGGTAGAAATGTTAGAGGACTTCCTCCGACGAACATTCTTTTCCTTCAGGAAGTCACACACTCTACAATCGACACCCTACGCAGTTATAAGACCTACACCATTGTGGGGACGGCAGGGCGGGGCACCGCCATGGTGACGAGGAACGAGATAAATCTCACAAACATCACAAGGCTACCGTCGGAACGAGGAATAGCGGCAGAATATAGAGGCATATGGTTGGCCAATGTTTATGCCCCGCCAGGAACAGCCAAGCGACAGGAGAGAGAACGTTTCTACAACAGTGAACTCCCCTACTTGCTGAGGGCCTCCCCATCCAATATGATCGTCGGAGGAGACTTTAACTGTGTACTTAGACAGACAGCACTTCAGCTATAGTAAGGCGCTCGACGGACTAGTTCGTGGTCTTGAACTACAGGACATGTGGCGTGCGGACCCATTAAGGAATGTTTTCACGCACTACTCCCCGAAGGGAGCAGGAAGGATTAACCTGATATGCACAACGAAAGAACTGAGTGAAAAGAAGATAGGTGTGGAGACTGTGGCAGCAGCTTTCACCGACCACCTATCAGTGGTAATGCGGCTCTCTGTAGATGTCCCCATCGTGCGACGGGGCAAGGGATTCAGGAAAATGAACACTTCCATACTTAGCGAGGAGGCTTTATAGAGATTGTGCCAGAAGTGGGCGGTTTGGAGGCAGCAGAGAAGGTTCTACCCTGATTAGCCCATGTGGTGGGGGAAGGTATACAAAAAAAAAACAGATTCGTCTTTTCTGTATTGAGGAAGGGACCGAACGTCGGCGGGACTTCGTGAAGATGGAGAATTTCCTCTACGAGTGCATTTATGACGTTCTGCGGAACACCTACCCACACGGACTGAAGATGATAATGCTGAACTGTCTGAAAGCTAAGATAAGTAGCCTACACGGAGACAAATTGCAGCGAGTAATGTTAGACAATGACGAGCCGAACCGGTTAGCGGGAGAGAGACCAGCGTAATGCGAAAACGACAGGAAGCCAGAGTGATCCGAAGTATACAGGACGAGTGTGGGAACACCCAGCAGACAATGAAAGACATCATACGAGCATTTACGTCCTTCCTGCGACGTAAATATGAACCAATCGCGGTGGATTAAGAGTGTGTCGCGTACATGACCGAAGCAGGACAGTGCGCGTTACTGACGGCTCGGAGAGATCTGTTGGAACAGCCCATCTCACTGGAGGAAGTGCACATCGCCGTGAGAAAAGGAGGGAAGAATAAAGCGCCAGGGAATTATGGTATTGGGTTAGAGTTCTACATGGCGAACTGGGCAACGATCCAAGACGACACTGCTGCTATGATGAACCAAATGTTCATGGAGAGAAAAGTGTCCGCGCAACAGAAGCATAGAGTGATCGTGTACCTGCCCAAGTCAAGTGACCCGACCACACCGGCGGACTTTCGGCCCATTCCCCTGTTGAATACGGATTATAAAATGGCCTGAATCATCGCCCACCGATTTCGCCCCATGATGGAGGAGCTCTTACATCCGAGCCAATACTGCGGGGTGCTGGGGAGGACCATCTTTGAGGCGATGGAGACCGTGCGTGAGGCTACTGCACAGGCCGAGGTGACGCGCGTGCTACTGTGCGTCCTTTCCTTAGACTTGCAAGAGGCTTTCGATAGAATCTCCCACCAGTATATTTTCACCATCCTGCGAAGCTATGGATTTAGAGACTGGTTTGTGGAACGAATCAAGAGCATGTATGAGGAAGCCGCATCCTCCATCCAAATTAACGGCCACATATCTGGGCCAATCCCGATTCACAGCTCAGTTAGACAGGGATGACCCATGAGCATGCTGCTCTTTGCCTTATGTGTGGACCCGTTGCTCCTCATTTTGGACCAAAAACTACAGGGTATTCGTATTGGAAAGCGAGCCCGAAAAACAGTGGTTGTGGTATACACTGAAAATATCGCAATCTTTGTAACGACGCCGACCGACTTACCTGTCATAAAATGACGCGATACAATGCTACGAAAAAGCCACGGGAGCTCGCCTGAACACACGGAAATCGAAGGCACTGGCGGTGGGAGGATGGAGTACATCACGGATACGCTGAACATACCATACCACGCTGAAACAACGATTCTAGGCATCACCTTCGCGAGTACCATCGAGCACTCAATAAACAAGAGGTGGGCGAACGTAATAGGCAAGGTAAGAGCCCAATCAAGGGATACATACGAACGAGACTTAGGCCTCTCACAACGGATTCGCTACGTGCAAGCATACCTCCTAGCAAAAATATGGCATACTGCCCAGGTTTTCCCGGCACCCATGACGTGTACCCGACAATTTACGACTGCTATCGCGTGGTGCGTATGGAAGGGAGCAACGTTCCGGGTACCAATATCGACTCTACAGAAGCCGAAGAGACCAGGAGGCTGGGGCTTAATTGGCATCGAGGCGAAGTGTCGAGTTCTCCTGATCGGCCGTATGTGGACACAAAACATGAAAAAAGAGCTCTGCAACAGCGAAATGGTTCCGGGAGTGGAACCTGTATGGTCCAGGGCGAACCCCCTCACATAGGACGGATACCGATGACGTTAGGGTATCTATATCGATATGCGCTAGACATGGCCTACATAGCACCCCCCGGGAATGACGACACGCTCCGGACATTCAAACTGTGCGTCTACAATACTCTACATACAATGGCGGCAGCGAGAAGAGAATCCCGAGAAATGAGGATAAAGCAACTACATCCGGACACACAATGGATGCAGGTGTGGAAAAACCTACATACGGCCTGGGTATCGGAGGAAATCGCATCCATCCATTTTCTGCTCGTTCAGACCGGCCTTGGGGCCCATCCAGCCTCCTGTAAAAAGGGTTCCGGTTCTTTCCCGGGGGTAAAGTGCGGCCGGGGCGTGCTGCTGACCACTCACCCCCTTCTAGTGCCGTGGTCAAGAAAGAGTAGAGCTATACCTCTACCCACCCTCTGGGCCACACCGAGCCTGTAACGGGATCACTTTACCTTTTACTACGTACCAAATTTCACTCTCTCAGCCAAAGAAATAGTGAAAGGTGCGGTGGAGAGATTCAGTATTCCCTACGTAAATGTGGCTGCCATTGAACATATTTTGACGAAAAATAATCTTGCTCGAAAAATGTTGTGATCAAATCCTTTGGCGAATTTCGTGAAAATCTTAGGAACGTTTCAGTCGCCGATATTAAGTAAGAGACGGTTCGATGTGGGATCCATGTGAGGTGTAGCGTTTACTGCGTAAAGTTTAGACAAAGGAAAGTGCGCACTGAAAACAGGCTACCTCAGTAAGTCTAACTGAGATGGCGAATTGTTTAAACGTACATATGCGTTTGACGTTTGACATATGAACTTACATACAATGTGAGAAAACGCTGGGATTCCAATTTCTTCTGTTGTAGAAGTGAGTTTTTTCAGGTAGTATCATTTATTTTCATAAGTTTTTCCTTATGATATTCTGATTAAAAAGCCAAAATTAAGTTATTGAGGATCCCGATCTTCTGAGATGTGATTGAGGTGTTGGATGAATGGTTACCGACCTTTCGGCAGCATGAGGCCTAAGCATGGAAATTTTGACCACTGATGATGATGATGATGATGATGATGATGACACTACATAAGACGAAACGTCAGGTATCACGCACCCCACGACGCAGGGCCGCCTCCCACAATGCCGGAATGTTGCATTGCACAATTGTAACAACCTCGAAGGAAACTTGTGTCGCAACACAACGCGATATGCCGAATAAAATTTTGACCGGCATATGTCCGCTATCGGAGCATTCATTCACAAATATACTGTGCAGTGATTCAATACACATCATGCAGCGTGTTTGGCTTTAACGAGAGGGCATCCTCTTCTATACATCGTGATACAATTTCAAGTGACTGAGATCTCAAACTTAAATTATTTTAAAAGCCGAAAATAAAGCCGCCGCAAAAATAATGGAATATATGCTGGGATATTGCCGATCTCAGTGGCCGCGCGGTCTAAGGCGTGGGTCTACGGCCGCTCGCTTGCTGGGATTGTGGGTTCGAATCCCACCGGGGGCATGGGTGTCTGTGTTGAGTGTTGTGTGTTGTTAGGTAGAGGTCTCTGCGACGGGCTGATCACTCGTCCAGAGGAGTCCTAATGACTGTGGTGCGTCGTTGTGTGTGATCTAGAAACCTGCAGAATGAGGAGGCCATGGCCCCCGTTGGGCCGCAGCGCCACAGGAAAAAATGCTGGGATATTATTAAAAATTGTATAGTACTTCAGTTGATTAAAAAAATGTTCTGTATTGAATCCCACACTAAGGATCAAAACCTGTAAATGAGAAAGTTTACAGTTTAAGTAGTTGTGCATTAAGTATTAAACCCTTTAATAATATATATAATTGAGAAATTTCGAAGAGGTGAACTCGAAAGATGTTGAATAATATATATTAAATCACCGAAAAATATTGTGGTGATTATCTGCATTCCTATCATCACCAGTTTACCACAACGGAATGTCAGAAATAATGATCTCCGCTGTACTTAATGACACTGGACAGCTCCAAAACTGAAGTAAGGTAAGATTTCTCATGCAATTGAGCACTATGCTATGAAGACATGTTGTAAAGTAAAGGACAAGTCCAGCCATTGTAAAAATACTTACTGGATGGAAGCCAGCTGCACCCATTCACTAGCTGAATGTTTGTGCGAAATTGGAAAAATAAGCTAAAAATAATGTAGGGCCTCCTGGGGATAGCCCATTAACCACCTCTTTGTTCTTGCGAATACAGACGGACATTTCGAAGAGCGACTTGATTTTCAAACTTCGTTGCATATGCTTCTCAATCGTTGGGACGGATTAGGAAAGCTTAATTACTTCATTGTGCAAGAGAATGTCTTTCGGGAACAGAGAGGCGAAATCTAGTGTACAGGGATGTTCTTGTAAAGAAGTGGAAAAATAAATGCATTCTGCAGGTAAGAAATATAAGATAGAAGCACCAGCCGTCCAGCGTGCCAGGTGATGGTTGGTTCCGTGAAATGTGCGCAGAGATTTCGGAGGAAAAAAACGATCCAATGCATGTTCTTTTAGAAACGAGTAAAGGGGATATTTTTTGTTTCTACTGCAAAATGCCTTTTTTGGCATGTATTTCTGTTCGTCATTTATCTTGAGACTGGGTTTCTGAGTTCATATGAACAGGTGCTACGGGTTTTGTTAAAAATTACGCCGTAATGACTTAAATAATTACTCATAAACCGTGACTTATAATGTGTTTCCAGTTATGTCAGAGTGCTGAAAGGACTTTGCCGATGAAATCATTCGAACATATACGTGATAACGTATCAGTCATGTAATTCTCTCCATATTAGTTTCAGCGATTTGTGTTTGTGCCTACCACAACAAACAAAGAACGGTTATGCGATTGCATTGTTCTCTTTATGACATCCATCTGAACGGCTAGAAATGTGGTGGAAACAAATGCGCATTACTTCTAGCAGTTCAATTGATGGAAGGGACCCTGTTGCTGTAAATGGACTACTTTCCAGATTAAATGAAATACTGATTTTGAACAGATATCCATGCATGAATATTGTTCGGGTGATCAAATCGAGAAGAATGAGATGGGTGGGGCATGTAGCACATATGGGGGAGAGGACAGGTGTATACGGGGTATTGGTGGGGAAACCTGAGGGAGAGAGACCCAGGAAGACCCAGGCGTAGATGGGAGGATAATATTAAGATGGATCCTCAGGAAGTGGGATGTGGGGGTATGGACTGGATTGAACTGACTCAGGATAGGGACATGTGGCGGGCATTTGTGAATTCGGTAATGAAACTTCAGGTTCCATAAAATGCGGGGAATCTCTTGACTAGCTGAGGACCTGTTAGCTTCTCAAGAAGGACCCTACTCCATGGAGTAAGTATTCACGCATGACATTTCCGAAATTTGGCTCATTCATACAGAACAGCATACGGCACAAAAATAATATTTTTTTGACGCGCCATCATTTTTCCTGTTACTGCCGACAATGCTGACCTAGTCCAACGAAGACAACCTTATTCTGTCTCTGCGGTTGATCGGCTGTGTTATTCGTATTAATATCTAGGGATCGTGTTTGAGAAAGTGGCACTGAGGAGTGGAATGGGTGCGAGAATATAGAAATAGTGCACGGTGATGAAGTGCAAAACTAGTGCTCTTCACGAAGTACTCTCTTTTTGTTTCTGAGGCGACTGCCCTCAGTGGGCCAGGGCCTCCTCATTCACGAGGTTTCTAGATCACACACAACGAAGCACCACAGTCGGTAGGACTCCTCTGGACGAGTGATCAGCCCGTCGCAGAGTCCTCTACCTGACAACATACAACACTCACAACAGACAGACATCCATGCCCGCGTCTCAGCAGGCGAGCGGCCCAGACATACGCCTTAGACCGCGCGGCCACTGCGACCGGCTTACGTAGTAGTGCAATAAGGGTGACGAAATGAAGGAAGAGATGGGTGCAGAACACGGCACTTACGACAAAGCAGAAATGCATACGAACATTTTGTCGGAAAGCCTAAAAGTCACTGACCTTTTGTGAGGAGCAGGAACATAGTGGTAGACGATTCTGACTGGACTGGCGTGGCTAGGGTTATCGTGGCTCAGCAACGGGTCGCCAGTGTTCCCTTGTGAACCTAATAATCAGGTTTCAGTTCGCGTATGAGTTGAGTAATTTCTTGACTATTTGAGTAACCGTTAGCCTGTGTCGTGAGGTTAGTTTGTAGAAGTGTGCATATGTTCTGCAAGGCATGTCATCGGCTGATCCGCTACGCGAACATACCGCAGTGTGCCATAGCATAAAGGCCTATCAAGTACAGTCAAAGATCGCGAAACATTAATAAAGCCTTTGAAATACGTACAGCCTATGTGATCCAAATTCAGCTACCATTTCACCTTGAATGGTGTAAGCGCAGTGTGTGTGTGTGTGTGGTGTGTGTGTGGGTGTGGTGTGTGTGTGTGTGTGTGGTGTGTGTGTGAGTGTGTGTGGGTGTGTGTGTGTGTTCGTGTAACAATTGTTGCCGTGGAAAAGCAGTATTACAAGTTCTGAGTGTGTATTTGTAGCCTTATTATCCAGCATGCAATGCGCTTGCGCCGTATTATTTTGTCATCTGTGGTATGTTCAGCTTTACAATATTTTTCCACATTATCTCACAAACGGAACGATTTTCTAAAAAAAAAAAAAATCACTGAACACAAAATGTGTGTTTTGATTTTCTCTACAACTTTTTTCTGAAACATTTCCCATTCTGAAAATAGCTGAGCGAGATATGATATAAAATGTGTATTGGTCTTCATGTAAAGTGCCCGTTATTCATGTCAGGTTTTAGTGCACCTAGACGTTTCTTGACGGATTGTCGAAAAATCTTCAACATATCAAATTTCATTTAAATCCGTCCCGTGGGGACCGAGTTGTTCCATGCGGAGGGAGGGACGAACGGACAGACAGACAAGACGAAGCTAATAGTTTGTGCTCACAATTTTGTGAACGCGCCTAACACCGTTAGAATTAGAAGACATCAGCTTCAGAATGCTAAAATATACAATGCAAAATCGCCACATTTTTTTATGCATACACAAAGCTATGTTTAAAAGACGACAGTAAAAGATGACAGGTTGTTTAGGGGGCCTGTCATCACAGTCATAATATCTGTGTAGGTAGAGTATAAATAGAACCATAGACATTTCTGTTGTTTGCAAGTTAAAACGTTGAATTTCACAGCATTAATTAGTACTGAAATCAGCAGCGCAGTAATGAATACCAGAACTATAAAAGTGATCACGTCTTCTGCACGAATGTCGCGCAGTGCATCACGGACTTGACGTGAACGTGGCTGTTTGTTTTTGTAAGTGGGAAAAGGTGCGAGGCGCACCGATGTATGGGACTGACGGCACGGCACAGATGGCCGTGCGCGAAGCGAGTGTGAGTGACGTGTTCGGAAAGTCACGTCTCCTGGTAGTCCTGAAGGTCGCGAAGCAAAACTGCAACAGATGCACATAAGTAACTTGTTTTGGTTGTCGGCACGCTCGTTCTGCACTCGGGTCAAACGGACAGAAATACGCATAAACATTTCAGCCAGCGATGATCTGTTTGGTCTGAGGTAACTTCACGGATGGCATTGACTCTGTCTCCCTATCGCAGCTGTTCTGTCGTCTCCAAAAAAGCCGTATGTATTGAAATTAATATTCTACTGGTCGTGTTCGTTGGATTATTCTTACACGGTGTTAGATTTTCGCACTATGAATAGGATTATAATCTATACTTACGGAACAATGTGCGAGTAATATAATACAAAGCCTGGAAGCCGTTACAATTACAAATTAGCACCTTGACGTTAGCCGTTATCTACACGGTGTTTGAAAAATGGCATTTTTGTAAAATTATACCTAGAATAAATCCAGTCAAAACAAAACACACATGATTCTAGTGTTTTGAACTGCGTGTTTCGGCGTAAAAGGCCATAATCGTCAGTTTGAATAGAACAATAAAAGAATATTCGTAAACGGTATATGGAATTGCATATAAACTCTCTACATGTATCCATTTAGTCATGTGTTCAACGTGGTGATAACCATTTAGGCCAAAACATATAGTTTAAAAATAATAGAATAACTAGGAAATGGTATGTAGTCAAACACAACTGTGTCACTGAGGTGTTTTTAATGACTATATGATGGAACAACTACATGTTTCGGCCTGTACTGGCCATCTTCAGGTTGTCTTGGGGAACTTAAGA
>Ga0123354_10004988_pt1 | contig 19087 bp, 9 predicted proteins | sample TergutLab28metaG_2_FD_97872 | JGI IMG/M metagenome (GOLD analysis project Ga0123354, IMG submission 97872) | Labiotermes labralis P4 segment gut microbial communities from Petit-Saut dam, French Guiana - Lab288 P4 | ecosystem: Host-associated > Arthropoda: Insects > Digestive system > Gut ...
AACCCTCCCCTTTTTCTTTCAAACCAACCCCGGCGGGGGCCCAGCCCTTATCCCAATTGTTTTCCCCCCCCCCCCCCCACAACTCACATCTTTTCGTATGCTTGGTTACCGGGAGTGCAGATGTGAAGGCTTCAGTGCGGACTCTCTGAGCCACAATTCACGTCAGCTGCGAGTGACAGCTGCAGCAGCTAGGAGTCTAACCAAAATCCGCAAACTACACTCGCATGTTCAACGCCAAGCCACTTCCTCGTCGACAACATCTCTTTCTCTCCTTTTCATCCAGTTCTCTGCACTTGAGAGAGAGAGAGAGAGGGAGGGGGGGAGACAGACGGACAGACAGACCGGGGACAGTACGGGAGGGAGTTTGAGTAGGACAGATAACGACAGACAACAGGCAGCTTCGCCCGGCATGAAGACATATGAACAGGTTGTCATCAGCATACCAGCACAACTCAAAATCAAACGAACGAACTGAAATGCTTATATTGTCTCGAAATCTCGATGGTGGATCTGTGCTAGCTGTATAGCTATAGTTCAAATACACTACACACGTAGTCACTACACCCAGACGATCACACTGTGGCACCACGTGTCATCACCCACAGATACCAACAGGTGGATCAGCTTGTAAGACGCTGCTTTACCATCCAGCAGATGTATTCACACACAAAGAAATGGAAAGCAATTTCATTATGTAGCTATACACAAGCAATGTTCTAAGCTCTTTTCGCAGTTGTACAAGATGACGAGTAATCTAGCACGACCTGACCGACGTTTCAGGGTAAACCTACCGCATCATTCTCATCTTCAGGACATCCTCCGAAAAACTGCAATGGTTTTGGAAGCACGAATATGTGTAGTTTAAATGTCATGTTTTATTTATCTCCATTGCTTCTGTACAAAGGCTTCTAGAACTACCTCGCTTTCTCTAACCCGAAACAGAGAATGAACGAAACTTGGTCCGAACATGGTGCCACCCGAGGCCATAAGACCGTGTTTCTAATTTACTACAGTCACTAACAACAATATGGCAGACATGCGAAATTTTGAGACAGGATCGACAATGGTTTTTGTTAGTACAGGTACTTGAAATGATATATGGCAACAGATCCTGAAAAATGGGAAAATCTTGTTGTGTTCATTTTTTTGTAGAAAATACAATGAGAAGACACCGGATGTATAAAAACTGTCTTCAGCTTTACTTTTGATGGCTACGAAGCCTTGTTAGCGAACGATTAGCAACTTGGTGATAATACAAGTGTTTTAGGTTGTAGCTGCATCAAAACGTAATACAGAATTTTATTAGGACTTCTTCTTAAAGTTTAAGGAAAAACACAGTAATAATAATAATAATAATAATAATAATAACACATTATGTAGAAATATACAATATAACTATGCAATAGGAAGGTGTGTTTTCACTTGTGTCCTGGATTTATTATTAGTGTTATCTCAGATATGCCGACTTCAAGAATGGCATAAGATATTTAGTGCAAGAAGGAAAAAAGCTTGTTATTCAGAAGAACGGCTGTCCCCTGACTATAGTTAGATAACTGTTTGTAGCCCTTATTGTCACACCGAAGTCGCATCGGGTCTCCACATCCTTAGTCATTAAGGAATGGAATAGGTCTTGTTTTTAAACTTCCTGTTCTTGTTGCAAATATAAGATGGATAAATTTCGACGACATAATGATCGCAACACATCATCACTAACCTCTGGAAATTATTTATTTTAAAGATTACAGTCTTCTAGAATGCAAGCCCTTTCAGTCTGTTGTAAGTGAACTGGAGTTCAGCGGATACTGAATACACTCACGTTCGACGCAACATTTTTTTCCTAAAAGGTCGGTAAACTTCAACCAGACTACACGGCGTTCCAATCCACACGTCTTCTTCACATCATACGGCTTGGTCTTCCGTCTGACCAATACAAGACATGCAGGGTCACTTTATACTCGTGTTTAAGTAGCCAAGCAAACATTGACGGAAATTCGTACTTTGTTTGCATACATCACAAATCACGTAATCTAAATGAATATATAAGGACGCAAATTAATCGGAATTATAGTTATATACCTAGTTCGTCAAACTCTCTCCGTTGTAAATGGTAGTCTATGCTGCATAGAGAAATATTCCTTCTTTGTTCCGAGACACGTGCAAAACACATATATTTATCTCTGTGGGCAGGATGTACGCATGGTTGTGCGCAAAGAGTCACCACTGGGCTTTAAAGTGATGGTGCATGGTAACGTAACTCGTATACACACTGTAAGTGTGTTTACCAGTGCCAGTTCATTTACAAAGGTATAACGTAGCAGAACATCGTTCTCAACCGCCCGACTATTTACACTGCTTGGCTCTCTCATCTAGCAATCTGTTTTCGTTCTCCTGTCTGCTTGTTTACAATCGAGGCATTCAGTAGAAATCCTAACTTCGCTCGGCAAGCTCAACATTTTATACTATTCTTTGTCAAATTATGTGTGAATACCAATACACCACATGCACAGTTCCTTCATAATAGTTCACGTGTGGCCACTTTTTCATTAGAACAAACCTACTCTTGTGCGAATTTAATTTGGCCTGGTCGGTCAAAACGTATGGAATGTTTAGCCCATTTTCGTGATTTATATATGAGCGGGCTAATTTGCAGTCTAATTTAGGAATTCTGAACAAGTTGAAGCTCTCTGTAAAGTTACTCGCACTTCATTACTCATCATTAGCAGACTCCCTATTTATTTTGTTAGAAATAACATGAAATCATCAAAGTGAATGTGTGCTCTATAACTTTTTCCTTCCTTCTTTCCTTCCTTACTCAGTGTGACATATCTTCTACCCACTCATTACAGGTGTAGAGGTTTTTTGTTGCAACTGATCACACTCAATGACACAACACCCTCGACAAAAATTCTCTGAAGGAGCGATCAGTCCGATGCAGGGACCACTGCCTGACACCACACAACACTCAACTATGCCCCGACGAGATTCTAACCCACAATTCTAGCAAGCAAGCAGTCTCAGAACTTCATCTTAGACAGCGCGGCCACTGAATTCGGTGCCTTCTTTATCTGTACATCTGGAGATTACTACTCTATAAAATAACACGGTGTTGTATGATGCTGTCTGTAGCTCAGACTATAGCGGGTCTACGGTATCAAGAACGAAGAACCAGACGTAACTTTGAAGGAAAAGGCTCTTGAGCCTAATCCAGGTACTATACAGACACGTGACTGGAGACACAAAGAATAATACCAGTAACGATAGACCGTGTGTCGTGCGACCCGACCTGGGTCTATACAATTGCCTTTATAGGCAACATATCAAATAGTAATTCTATGAAGAACGGCCAACAAAACAAAACAAATTAAGTACGTCTTTTAAAACAATAACTTTTCAAACTCGACACTAGCCAGCAGACCCTATCGTGCCTCTAGCCACAGCATACCACCGCATATAGAAATTACACTATGCAATAAGGCCCGTATGTGGAGATCTCTGCATCACGTGCGCGCACAATGTGTATAGTAGGACCTTAAGTTCTCTTGAAGACAACCTGAAGAAGGCCAGTAAAGGCCGAAACATGTAGTTGTCTAGTATAGCCATTAAATACATCTTAATTGACATAGTTGTGTTTGACTACATACCCTTTCCAATTTACACACACACACACACCGGGGATGACACACTTCCAAGTTTTATAGCTACATTTTTCAAAATTTCGTGACTCGTAACAAGTGGTATTATAGAGACAAAGACTCTTTGCTTAAACAAAATAATGTTACACAAAAGTGAAAAAACAAAGCACATATGACATCAATTATGTAAAAAGAAGCACAGATACCTCTTATAAATTCTGAGTGTATCAAATACACAAACACAAAATGAATTCTAAAGTCCTTGACAGTGATCTGTTGATCGCATAATAACTACTAATTGATAATTAAAAAGTTACATAAACAAACAGAATTTTGTTGATAATCGTGAGTAAAATAACTAGACACAATTTGTACCGTTGCAATTACTGTACAACCTACAATACCAAACGGTAAGTTTGTATACCACAGATATTTAAATAACAGAATTTTCTTGAAATACGATATGAACGTTTCATTCTTTACCCTCTAAAATGTATCGGGTAAAGTACTTCCCACATTCCTTCTTAATGGTGTCACAATATTTGAGAATTCATTCCGTTCTGAATTTTATCGCGAATGCAGTTGTGTTCTGCTCTAACATTTAACAAGTATTTAAATTCTGCTAGTCTTACAAGATATACTTCCTCCTTTTAAATTGTGTTTCTCTTTGAATTCTGAAGACGCGATAAGTACATGTTGGCCTTGTCGGTACTCGTTTCAAACCTGCCTCCTAATTGGCATCCACGAGCAGGTGCAAGCTGGACCGCACCAGAGGTAACGGAGGTATTGTAGTAGTCGGAATGTTTATTGATTGAGCACCCGGCGACCGGCTTGCACCAGATGGACTGACCGATTTCACTTCACTGCAGATTTCTGATTAGTGAATAAAACGAAAACTCCGGAAGAAATTATATAAAAATTACTATGCTGGTTTTTTACTGTAGAAGAACAAGAGCATAAAAGGAAGAGAAGACAATTCAGGATGCTTGATATTTACAAGAAAACAGTGTTACATTTCCGAATTAATTTTTTATATCTTCATTTATTTTAAGACAGGGCAACTTTTTAAAGTAGATTCAACAATTAATGTAAAGTAAATAGACACCGCACAATCTTAATAACTGGATAAACACAACTTTTCTAGATAGGTAATGTAAAAATACATCGTATTTTTAACAATTCTAACAACCGGACAAACATAACCTTAAAGATACAACAACTAATCAGCAATTTATACGATTTTGTGACTAAATAGACTCAGCAAACATAAATGTAAATAGACGTAGTACCTTTCTAATAAGTTTTAATAACTGGATAAACTTAACCTCTACACGACATAACATGTTTATAGTAAGCAATACACAGTAATCACACCCAAAAAATTTACACAAAAAATTTTACTACTATGAGCTTATATTTATAGAATGTATTTTAGTAATTTAAGACCACTCACTTATTTCAGTGTGATGATACCAGAGGCTGTATAATACAATTTTGACCTCCTGATGATAAGCACATGTGCTTGAAACATATTGAGGCATGAAATAAACTTATTGTAAAACAAACTTTTGTGCATCAATTTGGTTAATTACTAAGATAAATATACTTAGATGCACGGTCAGCATAACGTCAAAATTTTTTAAGTAGGTTTACTTTCTAATGACTTGAGAAAATTTAACGTCTTACCTCGGTATATTTTAACGGGCTGATTTATCAAACGAAAATGGATAATCAAATAGTTTACTAATGAGTCATCACTACACACCTACCAGAGTAAAAATTATTCTCCTCCGAAAATCCGAAAAGGAAATGCCTAACAACGTTGTGTCCGGTGCGGTTCAGTGTACTCTGACACGTAACTAAGAATGTAAAGAACATTTCTCTCCGTTCCGTGCGTCAGTCAGCTGCGTCTGATGCAGTGCAGTGTCCGCGTTACCTAATGGAGCTTCCATGTTCAGGTACTTCCTAAAAGCTTCTCGGCAGAATTACATAAACCGATAAGGAGGGTAAGACCGACTGTTATATTATAGCTCCTCTATGCCAACATTGTGACAGGCTGCAAAGAGTACAATTGCCCACGCAATAAATATGCTTTGAGAGTGAAGATAGAAAGCACGAGTATACTTCTTCTCGAAGCTAGTTGGACATGACTAGTCCAGTTCCTGCTCCGGCCGCTGTTCTCAAGTAGCGGGGTTCATTTTGCCCACTGAGCAGAAGGATGTGTGGAAGGTGTGAAAGGAATATCGTTCCTCTGACTGTTACACAGACTTCTTTTGCCATATTCATTTCAGTGAAAGAACAATTTCATATCGCAAGTAGAGCTCAGTTGAAACCTGATGGCACACAGTGACGCACGGTAGGGGAAGTGAAGGGGGAACATGCGAGTGGAGTGGTTAGCCAGTAGTCTTGCACTCTACCTCAGAATATGGTGTATCCAACATTACTACCATTACTACCGATGATGCGCATACCTCGGCTGCCAGGAGTCGACTAAACTGACCCCCCGCCAATTTAAATGGACTCGTCCGTTTCGCTGCAAGACCAAATCTGGTTTCTGCGCGTGTGCCATCACGTTTCAAACGTGCTCTACTACTCATCATTAATGACATCATCGTATTAAGATGATCAAATTTGGAGAGTAGGTCCATATATTTCCCTGAAAGACCGAAGTCTTTTGGCGGTAACAAAATTTTATGGCTTTTCAGAATATAAATGAATATCTCACTGGGCAGTATTGGGCCACATACTGAGGCAGGACGCAACTTTATCATCAATTTTTATTAACACAATTTCAGTATTCACATCACATCTAGTACTTGGAGCTTCAAGTGACCTGCCAAGCAGATTTGACCTTCCAATCATTGTGCTCATGTCATATCACGCTTCACAATTCTATTGAAGTTAGATCTGAATTTAGAAATGGGTCGTCCCTGTTTTTCTCATGCATATTCGCTTTTCAGGAATTAAAAGATATTCTTATTTTAAATAAACCATTTACTTTATTTGCATGTCATAACGTCGTCAAAAACCGTTAAATGGTTAAACCACTGGGATTACTGAGTTATAAACGATGCCAGAAAGTTAGCAGGAAAAAAACAAATATTTCTATTCAAGGCCCTGCAAGATCAGGACGAAAAATACACTTCTTTTTTCCATGGTCACAACCGGTAATAAAGCTGGGTTTATGTTTACGACCCGGAAAAGAAACAGCACTCTCCACAGTAAAAGAGCCCATCATTTCTACTTCCAAAACAATGAAAGGTAGTTCAGGTAAAAATTTCAAAAACATGTTGATTATTTTCTTTGGAAGTGTAGGACTTCTTTACAATGAATTCGTTGTTCAGGGCACAACTATGAATAAATGAATGTCGAGAGATAACGCTCAGAGAAAAGGCGTACTCAGAATTGGTTTCTGCATCCTGACAATGCGCGAGTACATACTGCTTTTCTGTCCAGCAGTTTTGTTTTTTACCGAAGACAAAATGGCGGTTTTTCCTCATCCGCTAGTACCTCCGAAATAGCTCTTTATGACTTCTTCCCTTTCCCAGCGATTACAAGGCAGACAATGTAAATGTAACATAACAATGCTACATAACACTGAGGCGCGTTTGCAACCACTGTTGCAGAGGGAAAGCAGTAGGTATTACGTATTATAAGTGTGTATTTGTAGCCTTAGGTATCCAGTATGCAATGCGCAGGAGCCTTGTTTTCATCCGTTGCCTGTCTGGCTCTACAGCGCGTTTTCACGTTATCTTACGAGTATAAACAGAAAGATTTGCGGGAAAACGTTATTGAACACAAGATGTATGTTTCGACTTTCTGTACAACGTTTGTCGAAACATTTTTCATTCTCAGCAGAACTGAGCGAGATATGATCATAAATGTATATTTGTCTTTGTGTAAAGTAAGAGATTTTGATGAAACTTGTATTTTCTCGACAGATTTTCGAAAAATCCTCAAATGTCAATTTCATTCAAATCTGTCTAATGGAAGCCGAGTTGTTCTACGCGGACGGACAGGCAGATGTAACTAAGCTAATATTCGCTCTTCGCAATTTTTCAAACGCGCCTTAAAACCAGTCAAAAAGGCGAAGTTGGAGAATGCCGTGGACATTCAGCCGGAATCACATTCGGTGCTGGAGAGAGTCAAGAAAAGGTGTTTGCATAGATGCTTCCAGTAGTGGGAGAGGCGCGGGACCAGGCGAATAAACTCCGAAGGGGCTACTTGACACGCAGTGCCACTGGTATTTAGTGTCTGCCTATAACTGTTACGTAACTCCAGTCCAGAAATTTTGCACGGCAGCTTGCACGTACCACAAATATCAAAAAAATAAAACATCTTTATTTGACACAGATTTCATTAATTGCAAGCTTCGTAGCATTGTTTTTTTTTTGTCTTAATTTTAGTACCTACTTGCCATTGTTCTGCAGTGTACAGAAATAACGTGTACGGAGAGAAAAAAAACGCAGCTTTCAAATACGATGCCTCCGCTATATTAATTTCATCTACCTGACAAAAGCAGAATACGACGAACAAAGTACGCACCAGCAAGCCATGGGCCTTGAATTTTGTATATGATCCTTTTGTCTTTTTCCATGCAGAGAAAATTTCATCAAATACTCGTAGATTTCGCCAACTGGATTTGAATTACGCCCCATAGAGGGTCACATTCCTTTTACAAGGGGACACAGAATATCTGGACGCCATTAATAAATAGTCCTACGTACTGAATTAAGGACTTGACAATTTGTTTCATTCTCAGTGTGTAAGCTACTAAATATTGCAATATTCACACTTATATCACCAAACAGAATGTTGTAGATCAAAACCTCCTTTCTTGCGAGAGGGTAAATTTCAGTTCCTAAATTGTGCACATTGCACACAATCCTCCTCTCGTCAAAATGTACAACTGCACACAATAATGCTTTCGTCAAGACGTACTAAATTTCGCTGCATGCATCCCTCGCCCACGTGTACCTTCTCGGTCAAATTTAGAAACTCAGAATTTCCTTGCTATTTGACGCCCACTTCTCTAACAATATCAATATTTACGAATGGTTGATATAAGGTCTCAGTCTGTTCGCCTAAGATAATTCTGAAACAGAACGCGTATACAGCTTGCGGCACAAAACGAAAATGAACCAAACCATAAGCGGTGCCACGACTTAGGCCTATAATCTCTGGGCCTTCTCTGCGATGGAATGGGTTCTACCCCAGACCTGTACATGTAGGATTTATGGTAAACGAATAGGCAATGTAGTAGGTTTTCCTCCGAGCACTTCCACTTTCTTCCGCCAGTAACATTCCACCAATATTCCGAGTTTTTTCATTCGTTTATAACCGACGTTGTAAAACCTTGGCAACTGCCAGCGTCGTTGAACAACTCACTTTGAAAAACGAAGTTAATCATCGTTCTGTACTAAAAATTACACAACATTTATACACATACGTATATGTATTGTACACGTTGGTAATTGCAATAAGTGTGTTAGGTATGTCGCACTACGCAATCCTTACTCTGCGACTCCTTAATGTAAGTGCTCCCATTAAATTAAAAAATCCTTTTTTAGCCACATTAAGAACGGTGATTATCCCATTCCAAATTCTACTCTTGATTTAACGCAAATTTTTCCTTACGTAATCTTATATATGTGTATTTCTTATTTTCCTTCAGGATGATGAAACTCCGAGCACATCGCATATTAGATCAAGTAATTCTTCTTCTTCCTCATAATACAACAACATTTTCTCTTTATTTCACATGCAGTCAGGTCCAACTGCGCTCATCTGTTTATACACCTCCTCTTTGACGTTCCACAAATACAATTTCCTAGTAAAGACGATTGTACAAACTTGAAAGCACTCAAGAATTTCTCTTTCTTTTCATGCGGCACAAAATTTGATCAATCCAATAAGAGAAGACAAAAGAACGCGTACTACGTTTATCTGTGAAAACATACCCTGGCATTATTTCGAACTAAATATGTTTATCCAGCCCTTAAATATATCTTTAAATTAATCCAGGTTAAATTCAGTCTTCAAATCGTCTCATGATGAGAAACAGGCACACTAAATCTCATAAACTGCTTACCTGCCTGCACGGCTTACAGCTGTCTGTTTATAACATGTAAAAAGTCATTTTCCAACTTCAGATTCGATAACAAAATAACCATCACATTTAAATATATAAAAGTAATAACATCCTTCCACAGTGTTTCTGCAAAGACTACAAGAACTGTGCAGCAGTTTCTCAGACTTACCTTATCTCAAACATTTTTCCTAAGAGAACGTCAATTGGTAGCGCAGCAATTCTCGTAACAAATCCTTGTCTTGCTGGCTATAGTGTACTTCAGCAACACCACTGTATCGTCAATTCCAGTATGACTTCCTCAAAACGCTACGATCAGAGTATTTGCTAACACATGCACACGTTGCTGTACACAACGTCTAGACACTTACTCCAAACAACCAAGTCAAACACAGACATCCGTAGAGACGCTTTCTTTCTAAATTCAAAAACAACAGATAATAAACTCTTTCCACGTAGTACCACAAGCCCATGACAATTTTACTCCCATTTCTGGCTCGTGGTTCCTAAATCCTGTTACTTACTTTGCAAATTCTGGCTTACGCCCGCTTGAGAAATTTACAAATCATGCAGACCCTTCACTGTATTGTAGTACAAGAACTTCGCTGGGAGCAGTATTTGACGTGTAACACAACCCAGGCTTCTCTTCTAGACAAATGTGTTAGAGGAAAGTACTGTAAATTTTAATCCCGATTTGTTTCCTTCCTCATTTTTTAATTCCTATTTCTTTTGTTTTCAAAACAAAGGCCTTCATTTAATTTTTCCAAAATAATATTTCAGAGATCATACATCGCCATTCCTAAATTTCCTCTATTATTGCATCTGCATAAAAATCACATATACTTGTAGATCTGTAACATTTCGTAGATAAAATTTGAGGCAGTGACTGGCTTAAAGTTACGTCCAAATACTGCTACAGTAGACTCATTTCGATCCCAGTTTCTCAGTGCCATGAATTTAAATTAAATTTAAATTTGTCTATCAAACCACCACTACGCATATAAATAATTTATACAAGCTGTAAAGTTCTCAAACAAACTTGTTACATTTTTTGTTTACAAATCTACAAGTACAGATATTGCCACTGACGAAGCATCAAACAATAACACACAGCACTAGTCTAGATTTATAATTCGTAAGACGACATTTCTAAGCCACTAGATCTGTGAGACTGATCTCCCGTATCATACATTTGGAATACACCTAAGTTGGTCTCTTTCTTGCCTCACAATGTGATATTTTAAATTTTCTCTAGCACTGTTAGTTGTATTAGGATCGGGCTCTCATTCTGAGCCAAATTTCGCGGTGTTCTCAATTGATTCGTTGTATTTTGACCTCCTGCTTATGCGCCAACGTTTCGGATAAACTATTCTCCTTTCAGCTTTAAATATCGAGGAACAGCACATGCATATTCAGCTCTGCGAAAGCCTAACACAAAATAAATAACAAACTCCACGGAACGGTGCCCATCTTGAGGAAATAACAACCAATCGGCTAATCGAGAAGTTTCCCTCAGTTCACAGCAGCTAAAATTCAGTTGCCTTATTCGCAACAGTCCGACGCCCCTCGCTACAATTAATCAAATAAATCTCCTACTTGACCCATCCCTATCTTTCTATTTCTTTCACAATGAAGTAGAATTTATTCTTATTCTCTCACTTGAACTTAAATCTTCCAAGTTGTCTGTATCATTCAGTTTCCTTTATGAAATAAACCAGAGCATGAAAATATTAAATCCTACAGGGATATCTTTCATTCGGAACACTCTATGAAGATTTTCACTGCATTGACCAGAAAATTGGCAACATGAAATTGACAGGCTTTTATCATATTGCCACTAAACCATTCATCTTGACGAGGCTTAATATCGTTTCAATGTATATAACCTGCTCAAATTTCTGAAAGATTTTGTATGCGGAGTTACTCTCCTGATGATGATTAATTGAAAGATTCTATAGCTGTACATTTTTAAACTCAAGAAGTTTTCTTCGACTATGAGGGAGACACGTCCATGGAAGTAAGAGTAACAAAGAGACTTTATCGGCATGTGAAGAGCGGGTTTTCCCTAAGGACACTCAGTTCATATCCACCTATTAAACTGCGTACATATTACTATAAAATAAACAACTAGATGCAACAATGACGGTTTATTAATGGTTTCAATCAGCTCAACATGTTTCGGGCGAAATTATTGCCCGAAACATGTTGAGCTGATTGCAACCATTAATAAACCGTCATTGTTGCATCTAGTTGGTTGTTTATTTTATTATATCAGTGACGCACGGTCACACTAATATCAAATTTGCGTGCATATTACTACTCTGTAACTAGTGGTTAGGGAAGGCTTTGCTATGTATACTAAAACACTGCAACACAACAGAAGACGAAGCAGTCACAATTTGACGTTCTCATAGCCCTGTCGATCAAGATTACAGTTTACTGGGATGTTACCTCATTTCGACTGGTTATAAGATTACGGAAGTTTCGGAGAAGCCTACAGCCATATCTTCAGGGTCAAACAGTCCAACACACTCTTCTGGGACACACTTCACCACTCACCATGGCAAGGTCTCCAAGAAGACTTGAATTTTTTAAATAACCCGTAAGTACTTATGATTTTGTTTTTACTTCCATTTACAGTCCAACAAATTTGTAGTATTTTATTTGCCTTTTTGTGGTTAACTTTAGTCTAAGTATAGATTTCGTATCGTTGCACATCTTGATTTTCGCAAAAACCTACTTCCGGAAAAAATTGCTAAAAAATGTATTAATTTTCTAGAGCTGATATTAAGAAGTCGATCCCGGTGGCCGCAAGGTCTAAGGCGTCGGTCTGCAGCCTCTTGATGGCTGTGTTAGCTGGAGGCATGAATGTTCGTCTTTTGTGGTTTTTGTTTGGTTTATGTAGCCGCCTCTGCGACGAACTGATCACTCGTTCAGAGGAGTTCTACAGGCTGTGTGCGTCAACTGTTGTGACCTAGAAACCTCAACAATGGGCCGTTGCACCATAGGAAAAAAAAAACAACAAACGCATCTGAACTAAGCGAACCACATAGCTAGATATATTATCAAACTCATCTAAAAATACTTAAAACGTGTAATAAAGGAACCAAAATTAGTCCAGTCATCTGACAAATATGTATATTTCTGCAACATTTATTAGTCAGTGCTACTGCACAAACTGGACAATGGGTCAGAGCAGCAGGCCACGTGAGTTACGTCATAGGCTGCCCAATCCTTTTTTTTCTTGTTCGGCACTATAGGGTATTTCCTTCTGTCTAAAATCTACTGACGAAGTGTTGGTCAAAAGTTTGAAATGGGAAATAGCACATCAGATGCAAATAACGTTACTCAAAAAGTAAGGTAGCAGTGTCCGGAAAAGAAGGCCAATATACGTAGGCAGAACCTCACAGGTAAAATAGTGACATAAAATCGTACTTTTAGAAAATTAAAAAGTAAATTTCGCCCCGTAACGGGCCACGAAGAAGCGGAGGGGGAGTAGTGGTATAGCTCTACTCTTTCTTTAACCTCGGAGCTAGATGGGGTGGGTGGTCAACGCCACGCCCCGGCCGATTTACCCCCGGGAAAGACCCGGTACCCAATGTATAGGAGGCTGGATGGACCACAGGGCCGGTATGGAAGGGTGCGGAAAATCTCGCCCTCACTAGGATTTGATCCCTGGACCGTCCAGCTCATATCAAGTTGTTATACTAATTACGCTATTCCGGGCCACTGTTAGAACTTTTTTAATACAAAGGATTATCCAGAGGCGGTATCCTTGGCGATGGTCTATTGTTACACGTCTATTGAGGAGAATAAAGTGAGGCGGAAATACAGCCAATGACTCTCACGTTGCACTTGCCGTAAGGTTTTCATAAACAATATCAGGCCCAACCTCCTGCCCTCGTCACCTTACCTTTGCTGAAGTATCGATAGGAAAGATCGACTTCTAAGCAAACACACGTGTAAAACACGAACACTAATCTTTTCCCTGAACTGTCACCATCATCTCTAACACATTGATATATTAAACTCAGTCATTCTTCATGGCGCTTCCGCTCCCACATCTGAAGAGTCACTTCTGGTCTCACCACGCCGTGTCATAATTCAGCCTATTACACGGTGGCTTCTCACCATCAAGGCCGAGTTTCAATTTCAGAGCAGTCCATTTGGGATGTCTCGTACATCAAGTGGCACCAGGACACGATTTTCTCCGATTACTACGATTTTCTCCTTTCAGTTATTTCACCGGTGTTCAATAGTCATTCGTCTTTCAGCCGGTACATGGTCAATCGGACCGTTACAGATCACCATTCCTCATACAGGCAGTCTAAGTCTATCACGAGAATAAAAGGTTCCATGACTGTAGTAAACACTTTATTTTGGCAAGCTTTCAAAATGCATGGAACAGACAATAGCACACTCCACTTCCAAAATATGCAGAGTAATACAGGGAAGGCTTTCTCCTGTTTTTGTTAAAGGTGCAATATGATACGTTTATTTAAAATTAGACTCCATAGTAGCGGGAGTACGATGTGTGACGTGGTCGATTGAGACATTGCACTATACGCAGAAAGTTTGCGGGTTCGATTCCAGTTGGAGTCATCGATAATTTTCATATTACTGATCCTTCCGGCCGCATAATGGCCCTGGGGTTGACTCAGCCTCTAACAGAAAAGAGGGGTAAAGTTAGCCGGTGAGTAAGACTGACATTTCCACCTTCAGGTGCCAATTGTTTAGAATTCCTAGCAACCTACCCTCCTGGAAACCTCAGGGCTTGTGCAGGGATAAATTTACATCTTTAACTTTTAGATTCCGTAGGAGAATTTAATTGCCAGACATTATCATGTTACAGAATTGATGTGCCACAAAATAAGGAAAGGGGGTGACACCGAAACGCTTCTGTAGCTCCAGCAACAGCTGAAATTAATTAACATCTGCAGTACAGTCATATTCCGATTCAGTATTCCTGGGATTTTTATTTATTTTTAAACGGTTAACTGCAATCGGAAATTTGATTCTCCAAGTGTGTATGATGCGAGACATGGCAGGAGGCGCCTCTTGGTTGTTTTGATGCTGGATACTGCTTTTAAATTCATAATGGAGTCATAAGCTGTAACACCCGGTCGGTTCTATTAGAGCCAATGCGTATTAAACAGACAAAGAAGATAACAGATGAAGACAAAAGGGAGAATGAGATAGAAACTTTGGTATTTTCTTCTTTGCAGAATGTGAAAAGCCGAGCACATTGCATGGTTGGAATTTCTCAAGTTCCTCTCGTACAGTGAGTCCCCTTCTCATAACCCAATGGGACACGCATTCCTGTTCGGAAGGACAAAGAAAGAGAAAGACAGAGTGTGGATGAGTCGTTTCTCGCTGGAGCCACTTTATTAAAACGCAGCGGTATAGGACGAAAATAAAAAAAGGAGAGATTATGGGAAAAACTTCCAGTTAAGGAAGACCCCCACTCAAACCTTCCACATCAAGGTACCATTCCAAAGAATAACGAGGAGAACGTGAATGAGAAGGAGAGGGGCGTGAAATGTTTCTCGGCTCGGCAATTTGAAGATGAGATATTGCGTCGAGTTATGGGAATAGGTGAAATTCCTCCACTTGCACCTCCCCATCCCCCAAAGCCACATGTTCTCCTCGTCTCAGGCTTCACGAGAAGGAAACCCTCAATTTTAAATCCATAAATAATATTGGTTGTTCCAAAATATTTTTAGCTTATGCCTAAGAATTAATTTATAAAAGCAATAATAAATAACTATATACTAGGGATTAAGTTCTTTGGGAGACAATGTTGTCTTTGATTTTTGGGCAAGGCATTCCCGTTGTGTTATAATTCAATACATAAAGTAATAACCAATAGAGTCTAGCACAACTTTAATTAACTATCGTCTTAAATAATTTAAAGCAACATGTTTCGGCCCCTGATAGCCATCTTCAGGCTGAATATAAAGGATATACTTCTTTGTATTCAGCCTGAGAATTGCCTTTAGGAGTCGAAATATATTGCTTTAAATGGTTTAAAATAAAAATTAATTAAAGTTGTGTCAGACTGTATTTATTATTACTTCATTTATATGCTGTCTTGGGTCATGAGATAGAGGAAGAATGCCGAACTGTCTCTTCTTTTCAATATGAACTCCATAGCAGTAGATTTAACATTCATAGGTCCGTGCATCCCTAATATATTCTCAGAGTACAACCAAAAGATGCAGCGATTCTCTAATTTATTTATTTCTGTAAGACGCTCTGCATGTTTCAGACGTTTTCCCGTCCATCATCAGGAGCAGAAAACTGCAAATGCATTTGTCAGACCGTTACTGCTACCTGGTGCTAGCCTGGTTGGGATGTCCCATCACATCCAGGCTAGCAGCAGGTAGCAGTAACGGTCTGACAAATGCCTGACGCTGTATGTACAGTTTTGTGCTCCTGATGATGGACGGAAAACCCGTCTGAAACATGTACAGCATCTTACAGAAATTAATGCATTAGAGAAATTTTGCATCTTGTTGGTTGTACTCTGAGAATCCATAGCAGTAATTTTATTACTTAATAAAAGGAATTGCAAAACAGAGGCTAACATGGACTGCATTCAAAACGGCGAGTTTCAAGTATTCGCGGTGTTCTCTTTATGCACATAATTTGGGTCATATATCATCTGGTTTTAACCAGCGCACAGACAAAAAAGGAAATGGAGCCGTTCACTGAGGCAGGGGCTGGGTAGGGCTGTAAAAGTATCTTACATCACATTTCTAGGCTATAAGTCTCTTTGTCACGCATTGCATGCTCATATCGCAGGCTAAATTTAATACAAATATCTTTCGCTTAGTAACAGAAGAGGCATCTCACCTTGTGATGAGTGTTAAAGGCATCCACGGTTTCCTCAATCCCCAGATTCTCATAATGTTTTGGTCCTGCAAAGCGCGGTTCTGTTCAAGAATGTAATATTTGTTGTTGGCCATGGATTTCACCATTCATATTTTTCAAGCGTAATTCAAATAGGCTTGTGTGTAACGTGGTCTGTAATTAGTCAGTATATTCATTCGCTTTTATGATCCTGTACAAACGTTTTTAACTCGCGTAAAACATGCCTTAAATAACAAAAAGGGGAACCTACTGCCACTTGCCAGTCACGTTCTCGTACCAAAATCTGCAATTATTCATAAGTAATAAGGTTTCCTACTTCACAAACCTTATAGTATAGCACATTAGTAATGACATTCTTTTCAAATTTCCTTACATCTGTGCATTTAATTCCTAAATACCTGGTCATGAGCTGGAATAATATTACGTCCATATTTCTCATTTTTAAAATTTCATTATTGTATAAATATGCGTTATTCAGGAAATTACTAGGACAGTTGACTCTGAAGATGAAGCCAAAGAATTACTGCGGAGAATCGGTAAAATTTACCTGACATCCCAGAAGCAACAGCACTGCGGCTAAAAACTCAAATTTCGCAGCAATCAGAAATATCTGAATTCGAGATCTTTGAAGTTTACATTTATATAGCCATTACTTTAAACGGTCGCAGTAACTGGTCACTTCCCTTTGACTGCTTATACTACACGGCAAGCGCACTCATCACTTGGTTGACACGCTGCTTATCAGAAAGGATGCCAGGTCCTAGTGAGTCATCTGCAGTAGCGATACAGATTAAGGTTCACATGCTAAATACAGTAGATACAAGAAGCTTTGCCTTCAGCTCAGATTAATATTTCTTGATGGGTCAGCTGCACACAGGAAAATCATTCACATATTACAGAAATATTTCGAGCAAAGAGTTCCATTATTGACACTAATGTAACACGCCGAAAGCACGTGATAACTCTAGGAAAACTGTACCAAATTCAGGTTACACTGAATACATCTCAAGGAAGTGTTTGGTCCGAATTGAACAAGGGCAATAGTTCCTGAGGCACAAATGAAGTAAATATGCTACAGTTTCATCCATATGTAACATCTGCCTTGTACAAAATATATGACATACAGCGTGAAGCAAAATTTAACTTTGTGATGCAAATAAAGGAAAGAAGTTAGATGACAGTCCATGCACAACTTTCACATGTATGTTAAAAGTTGTGTATAGACTGTCATCCTACTTCTTTTCTTCATATACATCTACTTGGACACAACGGGGATGTTCTGTTTAAAAATTTATTGTGTGAGCTGTTAACTTCATGTCGTGTATGATTGAAATATCGAGGCTGCGCTCTATCGCTTTACCGATGGAGCTTGGTTTCGATCGCGTATACGTGAACTCTCAAGAGAGGCACTGGTCTGCAGCAAATCCCAAGTCAATCCACCCAGTTCCGTTGTGTGATGTTAGAGTTGGTGTGTGGTGTGCTATGAGTGCAAATAGGATCAATGCGCCTGTTTCATTTCCAAACCTCTAAATTTACATGTATATGTAACACAGATATAACAAATTATTTTGTATTCTGAAAAATTCCCAGCCAGTTTTCTTTTCGTCATGAAAGTAGTTACGACACTTCTCCATTCAAACGGCTCATAATAAAATAGCTATCAAAAAAGTTCCTGCCTCCACGTCTTCAACAATGCAAATCTGAAGAACTAGACTGCAGCTAAATAATTCACATTTAATTAAAACGTCTCACATATATATGAGATGACTTTCCAGTAGTTCAGGAGATCTGACTCAAGGCGATTCCTTTAAAGAAGTGGAAAGAGAGGAGAGGTGCGGAATGTGTTATATACACGTACCTGTAATTAGAAAGTACTGCTCAGTATACGACATTTCGGCTCGGGAGGGAGCAGTAAAATCAAGTTAGAGTTCAAATGGAGGTAAGCCTTGAAGAATTCAGAGCAGTGAGCTGAAATGTTGCTTACGTGACTTCGTCACCTAGCTAAATCCACCCAGTTACAACCGACACAATGTCACGCCTTTCTTACAAAATACGGCAAATATACTCACATTACACCGATAAAACTTATTATTAATATATGGGAATTAATCAGATAAATAAGCAACAAATCTTCTTTTCTATGTACTTGATACAGTAAAAAAAGGTAAAGTGCACCCTTGTACAGCCACTGAGGCTCTGTACAGACCGTACGGCCCATAGGGGAGTAGAGGTATAGCTCTACTCTTTCTTGACCACGGCACTAGATGGGGGTGAGGGGTCAGCTTCACACCCCGGCCGATCTTTACCCCGGGAAAGACCCGGTACCTATTGTACAGGATGTTGGGTGGGCCCCAGGGCCGGTCTGGACAGATGCGGAAAATCTCGTCTCCCCCCCCCCCCACAATTTGAACCCCCGGACGTTCCGCCAATGGCCCCTTCCGTTTCCCCCAAATCATCCACACCCCACCCTAAAACAACCCCCACCAAAAATAAA
>Ga0123354_10004989_pt1 | contig 19084 bp, 24 predicted proteins | sample TergutLab28metaG_2_FD_97872 | JGI IMG/M metagenome (GOLD analysis project Ga0123354, IMG submission 97872) | Labiotermes labralis P4 segment gut microbial communities from Petit-Saut dam, French Guiana - Lab288 P4 | ecosystem: Host-associated > Arthropoda: Insects > Digestive system > Gut ...
CGGCCACGAACTCCTCAACCATCGCCGACGCCTGATCGGGCTTCAAAAACGTTTGAGCGGTTTCAATCCCCGCCGTACAGACGCCCCTGACGTCCTCCTGGGGCACATCTGAAGCCCCTGTCATGTACGGCGAACCAGGGTCTGACCAGCGCAAATAGAGCGCCCGAGCCTTCGGGGTAACGTTTGAACAAGCTACCCTTGGGAGCACCATCTGCGGGAAGGGTGCCAGTGAAGTTCGTGACGGCTTTGCCCTGGCGCTTTGTCAACTGCGAGGAAATCATGAGCCCCAACACGTTGCTGCTCCACCCGGTATCCACCATGTTCTCGGCAGACCAGTGCTGATCCGAAGGATTGTCTCGCTTGTCGTGACGGATCATCCAGCATCCACCGAAAGACTCCTTACAATCCGCAAAGTGGCAAGTCTTTTGCTATATTTGCCACCTGATTGGAGGGGTTTCTCCTAGTCCATGGGGGGTGTCTACTCATACAGTGGATCGAGGAGCGTGCTGAAAAACCATGTCCCGGCTGCGGCGCACCGGACGAGCGACATTCGAACCCCACATCTTGCGATGTACGTCCAGTACGTGTACAAGATGCGGGGTGGTGAATCTTCACCCGCCCAGCACGTCCTCGCTCGGAACAGCGTATTTCAGCACGCTCCTAGCGAACCGAGATGTGAGGCCAATACCGTCACATCTGAAGGAGGAGACACGCATGGAAGGCCAACCTGAAGACCTGAGCGGTTGCGCACGAGGCGGGATTGCTGCCACCCTTGGACTCCTCGATCTGCCGATGACGAGCTATCCCAGGACAGAATGCTGAGGCACTCTTTCGTTGTTTTTTGGCGGTCGAGTTCTGCCAGTCTTCCTCCTCTGGTCGTACGCCGAGATACTGCGGGCTCGCATGTCGTCGCAAAAGAGTGGCGATTGTAAAGATGTCTCTGTTGTTGAATGAGGCAGATATCCTTATTTCTCCGTGATATCTTTGGCTTTGGAGGTTCGGCAGTGGTGATTCGTCCAGGTTCAATCTCAGTTGTGATCAAGATCGAGCCTGATCTGAATCCCCCGATTTATTGTGCTGCACGTCCCCAAATGGGCATCCTGGCCCCATCGCCAACGCTCAACAGATGTCCAGTCTGTTTTCACGTTGTCGGCGTACCCAGGGCACTCATCTGGGAGCGCTCGCGACGTAAACAATGGGTGGATTCAGACTGAAGAGGATGCTGGGGCGATTGACCGTACGAATCGATGGTCGCGAAGTTGATGCGCCGTGTAGTTTGACAAGGGGCGATGTTTGCAATGAGCAGGAGAGGAAGATCAATGACGATTCGGATGTTTCGAGTAGGGCTGTCATGGATAGTTGGCGTGATGGTCATGGTAGCGGCGGCATTGGGCAGTGGACTGATGACCTCTACAGTGCGAGCCGATGACGGCACTGGTGTGGCACTTGTCGGCGGGACTGCTCCGGTGTCGGTGTCAGCGGATAATGGCGACGGGGTTGTCGTAGCACCAGGTGATGTGGCTGCCTCGCCATTTATAGTGGAACTAGGTGACAGAACAACTCCAGTTCCTATCGAGCCAGTTACGATGCCAACCCCGGTGAATTCCGTGGACATGACTAGTGAAGTCGATATCACTCCAGCCGTCGTGACCTCTGGGGATACCCCGAAGATCACGGTGACAGTGGTGGATGCGGACGGCCACCCGATCCCAGAACTACCAGTGACGCTTACTCTGGGGGGCGGTGCCACCTTCGGTGGTGGTATGACCACCTATACCGTACTCACCGATGAAAACGGTCAGGCGTCGGTCGAAGTCGTACTGAACCCCGCTGAATGCACTGAGACCGATTTCACCGCATCTGCCGTCGCGGTACCGGATGATACAGACATTCCCATCACCGACAACCCGACCGTGGTACCAGTGATCCCCGAACCGGAACTGTGTAATCCTCTGGAGCCTGCCCCTCCGGTTGAGCCGTCTGAGCCTGCGCCTGTGATTGAGCCGAGTGAGCCTGCGCCTGTGGTTGAGCCGAGTGAGCCTGTTGAGCCGGAGCCGAGTGTTGAGCCGAGTGAGCCTGTTGAGCCGGAGCCGAGTGTTGAGCCGAGTGAGCCTGTTGAGCCGGAGCCGAGTGTTGAGCCGAGTGAGCCCGTTCAACCGGTGCCGTCTGTCGAGCCAACCGAGCCTGCGCAACCGGAGCCGACTGCATCAGAACCGACTACTCCTGAGCCGACGGTAGCTCCGTCTGAGCCTGTTGAGCCGGGGCCGACTGTTGAGCCGAGTGAGCCTGTTGAGCCGGAGCCGAGTGTTGAGCCGAGTGAGCCTGTTGAGCCGGAGCCGAGTGTTGAGCCGAGTGAGCCTGTTGAGCCGGGGCCGAGTGTTGAGCCGAGTGAGCCTGTTGAGCCGGAGCCGACTGTTGAGCCAACCGAGCCTGTTCAATCGGAGCCGACTGTTGAGCCAACCGAGTCTGCGCAACCCGAGCCGACTGCTTCAGAACCGACTACTCCTGAGCCGACGGTAGCTCCGTCTGTGCCTGTTGAGCCGGGGCCGACTGTTGAGCCAACCGAATCTGCGCAGCCCGAGCCGACTGCTTCAGAACCGACTACTCCTGAGCCGACGGTAGCTCCGTCTGTGCCTGTTGAACCGGAGCCGACTGTCGAACCGGAGCCAACTGTTGAGCCGAGTGTGCCCGTTCAGCCGGAGCCGACTGTCGAGCCGTCTGAGCCTGCGCCGTCTGTGACTTCTCCCACACTGGTTCCTGAACCCACAGCCAGTCCCAGTGCGTCGCAAGCAAGTCCGTCCCCATCCAAGGGTAACGGGTGTGGTGGGAAGGGCCGGCCCACATCGGCACCTGCTCCCTCGGCCAGTCCAAGTGCGCCGCCAGCCAAGCCGTCGCCGACTAAGGGCAATGGGTGTGGTGGCAACCGAGACGCGTACTATAGCTACGGAGATTTCTGGGCTGCATATGCCAACTATGAGTACAGCTACAACGGCGGATGGTGATCTTCGCTGAACTACCGGTCCAATCGGCGATGGACTATGTTGATTCAGTACGCGTGTCGCCGTACTGTTCCACACTCGTTCGAATAGAAGGCACTCAGACAATGAATGCATTCCCTCAGCACCAGAGATCTTGTCGCGTTCGATAAGGCGGCGGCTTCAAGTGACGACTCATTGAGACCCATTGAGTCCCGACAACACAACTTATGCAATGCCTCTCGAAAACAGAGGGAGCCAAAGATACGGAATGACTAAATGCCGTCGTTATGATTGGCTACTGTGTCGAGTCTCATCAGGTGGTGACACACGGCTGTCCAGCCATTGGTCGTGCGCTGGGATTGACAATGGATCTGCGGCACGCAGATACATCCGATTGAAGACATCATGAAACTTGCCGGTGGAGTCATTCATGTCCTGGCCGAGCAGATAAACCAAGTGTGACCCGTTCACCACCGTGACTTTCAGGCCGATCGCGAATGTCCGCGATTCGCCCACTGCTTTCTGTGCCCAGTCGAGCGCCTGGACTACATCGGCGCCCACCAGGTCGAATGTTTCGACTGGATGGGAGTATGGAAGTCCAGAGAGCGTCTCGAAAAGAGGACTCGAAATATTGGATCACTGTCCTCTGAGGTCGTTGATGTCTCGTTGGCGCGTATGGCCTTCATCATCGTTGTTTCCAATGCTTAAGTGATGGTCAACAGGCAACAGCTCGGTTAGATGACTGCTGGCCGATGTTGGATTGGTTTCCGAAGAAGTCCTCGATATGGCATTGAGCATACGCGCTTAACCACATGCCTGGGGTGCAAGTCACACCGGATGTCTCGTTTTTCGGCACATACAGTGTTTTCACCATTCCTTTCCCGATATAGACAACTTTCCTGGGGCTGATAGCGGTTGCCCGACCGCCAGTAGCAGACAGCTGTATTGACATCAATGGGAAAACGTCCATACAGGCTGCCCTTGGGGCACTGGACAGTTGTATACCGTTCTGAATGTGGCAGGAGAAGTACAAAGTTTTCAGTCTGCGTAGGAACTACCATCAACAATCGGAAACAGGAATCGGGAGTGGGGATCATAAAGACGCCCACTCCCGAGTGGTTTCAAGAATCTCAGTGAGGCTTCACCATTGGCCTGGTTCTGTTTCCCTTACCCCGAAGAATGAACCCAGCTACTGCGAGCAGTATCGCTGGGACCATGAAGACAATAGCGGTTAGTTCTTGCAGTGATCGAAGAGGAAACGAGGTGAATGGACCCCACACCTGATAGTTATGCCAACGAACAACCATGACTATTGCCATCCAGACAACACATGCCAGCGAGGATCCGATGCATACATTACCCACAATAGTGTAGCGTTTTGACTTTTTACCCTGAATCATGGACACCTATTTTAGACAGTTGCGGTGATGAGCGTACCGTTTGTTTGAAGCCGTTTAACGTTCACAGCTGTTGTTGAAGAGAAGGCTGTGTTCGTGTAATAAAGCGACTTGCTCTTAATGCTAGTCACCAAACCTGATGGTGTGTTGATACTTCCCGCTGAAACAGTGTTATTTGTGACGACTGCGTTCCAAACCTTGCTTGCGAAACTTGAACAGTTGTTAGTATTACTCCATGAATTGTTGTTGGCAATCTGCGAATTAAGCGTGACGAGCTGCGAAGACGTAATACAGGCCGAAAGAGAGACTCTGTCGGGGTATGCTCCTGAGCCCTGGTATGCCTCTAGATTTAGGTAGACTCCTAATCCGTTACTCCTAGTACCCCACGTGCCAATGGTCACTTGTCCACCGGCTGGAACAGTCAAGCCAGCCACGGTAATCCCTGACACGAAATCGTTATTGACAATGAGGAATGCATGTCCCGAATAGCCGCCACTGATGACAACTGAACTCAATGGATCGCCAGCAACGGAAACAATGCGGAACGTCGTACAGTCGGATAATGCCCGCGTTTCGATGGGCACTTGTGAATTATTCTGAGTGGAAATAGGCGCAGCCTGCGCCATGTTGCCTTGGAAGCCGAATAATCCACCAAAGACTGCAATACCTAATAATATGGAAACCAGAAATGCTGATTTTTTACGTTTGATCATTTTAAACCTCTCTTTGGGTGTATCCCATCTTTGGGAGTAGAGAGAGAGAGAGCCTGGGCTCTCCCGAATGACCCAGAGTCAACCATGTCAGGATAATTCTGTCAAATTGTACTTGTCGTAATTGGTATCTCGAATTTGTTGGCTATTTAGTCTGGCGTGGTTCAATCCGCCTGACTTGGGTGTCGTGTGTCACACTGGAAGCGGATCAATCGACTGTAGTGACGCGTAAAATCCTTGGCCAGGTCTCAGGGTCGCACTGGTTGTCATGAGGAGAGTATCGATGTTCGTGAGTCCGATTCCTGGATTGGGGCCTACTCAGTTTTGGATAATCGGCTGTTTCGGATCACCTTGCTGCGATGGTCATCGCTGACGCCGTGGCATCCAGATGACGCCGCTGCGGTTCAATGTCGGTCACACTGATGGTTAACCGGGTGATCCCTAACTCTGTGATGGCATCAAGTCGCAAAGTTGAGATGGTGCCTGTGCCGATGCATCAGTGTTGCGTGGTTTGGCAGTCGCGAACTGTGTCCCAGAAGCAACGAAAGTGGCAGAAACGAAAATGGAGGACCGACAGCTTGCCACTCCTGCACGATCGTGTATAGATTGTGAGGCGTGTTGCTGGCTGGTCCTGGTCGGGTTTCGATCTGTTTCTGCCTTGGATGACCAGGATAGTCAGGAGTGTCAGTACACCCACACCGAAGAAAACCAACAAGAGTAATCCAGTTAGCCAGAGTGTCATCTTGTGCTCCTATCCGATGCCTAGAAAGCTGATATGCAGTTCCAGCCACCCAGTGCGGGGGTCATAGTTGGGCAATGAAATGATCATTGTAGGTGTCATTTCCGACATTCAGCGTCAAGGACGCGATACCTTAGCGTAAGTCGTCCGGCGGGTCGAGCAGGAACTGGGTGAGGCTAAGGTGGCGGATACCGTCGTGGTCCTGGGGAAAAGGGTCTAGGGAAATGACGTACTTCGGATGGTTATCTCGGATCGGGGCGAAGGCACCGAACTCACGTGCGACGACGTTGTCGCCGGTTATCAAGTACGCAGTTTGGATGTAGCGGGGCCGCTGGTCCTTGACGGCTACAAAGTCGATCTCGGTATGCCCGGTAACCCCGACGTACACGTCGAAGCCGCGGCGCACCAACTCGACGTATACGCAGTTTTCGACCAAATCGCCTTGTCCGGGTCCTTGTCCGGTGCGCCGTGACCAGAGCAGCCCGACATCGGTCGCGTAGTACTTGTCGAGAGTTGACATGACCCTTTTACCGCGCAGGTCGTAGCGGCGTACTCGGTTCAGAAGTAGGGAGGCATCCAGGGCGCGCAGATAGGCGTAGACCGCGTCCGTGGATAATGTCTTACCGACGGAGGCCAGGTAGCCCGCGAGTGAGGAGGGGGACATGACTCGCCCCATGTTGTCGATGGTGAAGTCGATGATGGCCTCCAACCCGACCACGTCGCGAACCCCAGCCCGTTGGACCACATCGCGCAGGACGACGGAGTTGAACACGTCGCGCAGGTAATTACGTTGCAGAGCCGGATCGACGCTGAAGCGGAATGGCATCCCTCCCCACGACAGATAGTCTGTCACCAGGTCGAGGCTGGCCTGGTCAAGGCTGATCCCGCGCAGTTCCAGCGACTCAGCGAAGCTCAATGGCCAAACCTTGGTCTCGATATAGCGTCCGGCCAGGTACGTGGACAGGCCGCCGTCGAGCAGATGGGAGTTTGAGCCAGTGATGAACACGGAAAGGTTGCCGCTCGCCCGCAGTGAGTTGACGGCACGCTCGAACCCATCAACCTCCTGCACCTCATCAAGGAAGACGTAGTGAAGTTGTGTGGGGTCTGTCACTAAGCTGTGGACATGCCGGTCGAGTTTCTCGGCGTGGGCTATCTCGGCGAGGCCAAGGAACTCGAAGTTGAGGCAGATGATCCGCTCGGCAGGCACATGAGTGCGCAAGTCATCCTGGACCTGAGTCAAGAGGACGGATTTTCCGCCGCGCCTGACCCCGGTGAGAACCTTGACTAGGTCTGGCACGTCGTACATGGGGCGCAACCTGGATAGGTATGACTCGCGGATCAACACCGAACTTTCCTTTCTCCGATGTAACAGAAGAATACACCAGAAGGTCAAGATCCTTCTGTTACATCGGATTCTTTCTGCTCGAGTCCCACCGTGGTGGATTGTGGGGTTGTCCGGGGTGGCTGTCTGAGTTGAGTGGTCATCGGCGGAACATTGGTTGGTTGCGACACCACTATCGACACCAACGGCGTCATGCTCGGACACCTCGACCGACCAACCGGCAACGTCGACGACCACCGCAGATACCGGCTCACCGAATGAGACATTAAACTCTATGAACTGCTGAGACGGTTCCCTCTACTGACTCAGCGTTTCGGTCCATGATTGCCCTTCGACGATCAATCGGCATGGAGCGGTGGGGAACTCGGCAGTGATCGTAGTAGGAGTTATTGACCACTGGCGGAAAAGAAGGCGTACCCGTACCCGGCCCCGTACAGGCAATCGTTCGGCCCATCCGCGTAGCGATCAAAAGGGAACTTGCTCTTCGCCCAGTCTTGAGCGAAATCCTCGACCGTATAGTCAACGTCAACAAAACTGCCCTTCCTCAGGCACTGAACCGCCACCAGTTGCGGATCCGCCCAAAGGTCGGGGTTGGCCTGCTGCATCAGATAGAGGCTTGCCAAAACCGCATTATCCTGGGAACACTCCGAATGCGCTTGATCGAGCTCGTTCTGATCGCCGGAATATGCATAAGGTAGCTCGATATAGACTCCGTAGGTTGCCTCACGGAACTCCGGCCAAAAACCCTGCTGATTCATGCACTGGACGTATCGAAGATGGGCGGCCTCATAATCCGCGGGATCAATGTGTCCCACAGTGATGGCGCGTTCAATCGCCTCACGCTCCACCTCCGACGGATTAAGGACATTGAGAGAATTCTCCAATACTTCCGTCATACTGTTAGCTATTTTCTCGTTCGTCACCTGAGCATCCGGTACAGACGTCGAGCAGCCACACAACCCAATCAACAAGACGACCGCAAGTAAACAGACTTGAGGTTTCCGGACCATCGCGCGCCTCCTTTACCGCTCACCAGCCGCTAGTTAGTACGTACTACCTACTGTATTCCCGACAGAATCTTCTCGTATCAGGTGATTCATGCGGGAGACGCATCATGCGAATAATATGGAGTACTACTCCATATTATTGCATTAGTGATCGTGATGTATATCACCCGTTCTGTTGGTTCGAGATCAAGCTGAGTGCGTCACCGCATAAGGATATGGTGCGCAGTTTCCGTGTTCTCGACGGCCTGGGAGTACCAGTCGGAACCGGCGCCTTGATCTGCCTGGCCAGTACGAGTGGGTTCGTGACAACAAACGTGATCACGATTCCTGTCGATCTGATATGACCATAGTGATTGCGGTGTTCGTCACAACATCGCCATGCACCTGACGCACTGACGCGGAAGGAGCAACGGAAGTGGTCGATGAGCGAATGCCTCTGATGCCTTGAAAGTAGGAGTTATCAGCACGCTCCTAACTAATCAACCTCGGCAGGTGAAGTGTTGGATGACAACGCCTTGAGTAGAGTTGAACCAGGCCCGATTACTGTCTCCGCTGTAATAATTATTGAGAAATCAGCGTGCTAGTCTTGGCATATGATATGGATTATTATTCTCGTGATCGTGCTAGTTATCGGAGCATTGTTAGCTGTGTGGTTACGATTGCGGTACATCGATCATCTGGAGGCGCGGGGGACTTTACACGGCGGGGCGATCGGGCCAGTTTGGGTGCTGACCTGGGAGGATGGGGCGTATCGGGCGACACGCATCATGGGACGTGTGGTGCATGACGTACGGATAATGATCAGCGGCAGCGACGCCCCTGCACCGGTAGAAGTGGCCAAGCTCGGCCCGGGGGAGTGGGTGGTTCTCCCCACGTCGTCTGCCCCTGGTAGTGACGTCACGATCACGTGGTGTTGGGACGGGGAAACCGAAACCCAGACCTGGCAGGGGCAGTTGCCACGGCATCTCTAGGCGCTTCCATAGATTGGCATTGTTCGGTCTCTCTTCACGGCTTCCGTTGCGTCACCGGATCTGTACAGCATCGTTCGCCGTAGCTGTGAAAGTACCGGTTTGTGTGCATCCTGAGTGTGTGCGGTTAGCGTCTCTGGCATCATGACCGAAGTAGGTTATTTGTCAGTATTTCATAGAAAATGATATTTGACAACCTAAAATTATGTATTGACTACGCAAAGTAGCACAGATACTCTAAGAAGTACACCGCGCAGTGAAGCAAGAGGCACTACTTGCCCTCGGCTATATTCCATTGGTCTTAGCTGCGCTGCCACTAGGCCATGTGTGGGGTGGCAAATCTTTTGCACCCGTTCCCAATGACAATAGACATTTTCATCATTATCGGAAAGGTACCACAGTGATGCGTACTCAAGGACTTGTGGCCACAGCCACTGTAATCATGCTCAGTTGCTCCTTTATCCCATCCTCTTGGGCTAAGCCCGTACCTGAGGAAAAAGACGACATCCGTGGACTGATCATCAAAGCATTTGATGGGACAATGACCTCAGATGAGAAAGACCTCTTGGTCACGATCCATCCCGATGTCTCCGCCTTCATTCCGGACATGGGCAGGACTGGCGAAGGTAGCCTCATGGCAGCGTCCACTTTCGACGAGATTCCGGATTCTTTGGCATCAATGAGCTGTTTCACGTACACAGGCTGGAACACCTATTGGTCCCTTCTCGGGAACTCCATCTACCGTTTCGAGCACAAGGCTACGGCCTGTTCCAACGGTTCGGTCATGACCAGTCATTCGACACCCACATACACGATGTCCAACATCGATCCAACAATCGCAAACTGGACTGTTGTTGAACAAGCGGTTTCCGGAGTAAACACCAGCCAGTCCACATCTAGGATTCAGTTGCGGGTGTCCCACTGCATCCTTCAGTACGGTTGCTTTGAGCACAGTTATCCCACAGGGACGATTGTCGCAAAGTACAACAATACGGCCGACATCACAACTACCGTGCCGAGGAGAGAGAGAAGTCAACCATGAGAAACCCTGGACCGCTCTCCCCAGCTGTCGTCGCTGTGGTCCTTCTCGTGGGTGCTCTTCTACTTCCGCTCCTTGTCGCTAAGTTCATCTCACTGTCTGGCAGAGGAGTCGGCGCAGCTGAACTCGGCATCCTCTACCTGATGTCTATTTCAGGGGCGTATGTGACTTGGAAGCGATGGGGTGGCCGAGGTCAATTCACAAAGAACAACGGATGAAATCAACCTACTTTCACCGCCGACAATGTTCACAACGACTTATGGCAGGCGTACCGGGCGACACGGATCATGGGACGCGTGGTGCATGACGTACGGATAATGATCAGCGGCAGCGACGCCCGACGAGTCAGCGTGCCTCCACAGGGTCGCGGAGCAGCAATGGATCGGTGGACTCGGGCCACGCTCGGCCCGGGGGAGTGGGTGGTTCTCCCCACGTCGTCTGCCCCTGGTAGTGACGTCACGATCACGTGGTGTTGGGACGGGGAAACCGAAACCCAGACCTGGCAGGGGCAGTTGCCTCGGCATCTCTAGCCCGGGTCACCTTGAAGGAGTTGAGCGGGAATACCTTTTCGCGGGTGATGACCACCGAGTAACAAGCACTCTGTACGTTGACGCAACTCGTGCTGCTCGTCGGAGCTTTGATTCAAAAACAGATATGTGTTAGGGTCACGCAATGAGGCGTGGCCATCCAGGGGGTTTCCAACCGCTTGACAGTGCCCAAATGATCCATTCTGACTTTGTCCCTGCCATGGTGTATGCCTTTGTGGAGTTCGAGGGTCGAATCAACCGGGATCGCTTGGTCACTGCAGTCGGCAAGGTATCCGACATCATCCCAGAAATTCTCTGTGGAATTGACGTTGAACGTTGTGAATTCATCCCTGTGGGTTTCGTTGCCGCCGACATCGTCGAGGAGGTGTCGCCCGTACCTGACCACGGACTGGAGTTTGATCCCAGAGACGGGCCCCAGGTCAAGATCCTCATCGGCCACGGACCCGAGGGTGACACGCTGATTGTGTCGATCAGCCATGTTCTCTCCGACGCCGCAGGGCTTTGGCAGTTGATCGGTCTGCTGTCCGATTTCTACAATGACAAGAATCCTCGCGTACGCAATAATCGTGCCCTCACCTCTGCGCTGTTGAAGCAGAAGGTGGGCGGCCCAACCCCCGCTGAGACGGCTGGGTACAAGATGACATGGGGCCGGATCCCCATGGGTGGTTCTTCTGCAGGTCCCAAGGTTCGCGTACGATCCTGCATTCCCGCTGATGCAATGGCAGCCATTCGCGCCCGGGCGAAAAGGTGTGGAGTCACGTTGAACGATGTCTTCGTCACGGCGTACGCCCGTGTCGCAGCCCGCTTGCAAGGGGTGGACGCCGTCCATCTCTCGTGTCCGGTCGACCTTCGCCGACTGGCCGACCTGGGAGAGTTGACGGTGGCGAACTTGACGGGTCGTTTCCAGATCACCGTGCCGTTCAACCGGGAGGATTCGTTTTCGACCACACTGGACCAGGTCCACGCGGAAGTCGCTGAGTTGAGATCCCGCAACCGGGCGATCGCGGGTTTTCGCCGAATATCCGACATGTGGACCTGGATGCCGGTCCGCGTGGTCAAACACTTGATCGGCCAGACGTACCGTCTCAACTCCATCTCGTACTCCAATGTCGGAGTCCTCGACGAAAGCCGTGTCCAATTTGACCTGTGCACTCCCAAAGCCGCGCACATTTCAGGCGCCTACGTCGACACCGGCGGCATCTTCATGATGATCAGTACGTTCAAAGGCACGACAACGTTCGTGGCAGCCTTCCAAGCCGACGAGCAACGCGCCCACGACGCCCAAAACATCATCACCATGGTGACAGCTGAATGCGAGTCTTGGCTCCTGGGAGCCTGCTGAAATACCATGTCCCGGCTGCGGCGCACCGGTCGAGCGAATCTTCACCCGTCCAGCACGTCCTCGCTCGGAACAGCGTGTTTCAGCACGCTCCTGAGCCGTGAGCAGCTTGGCTCACCTCGTGCTGCCGTCCTTTGCGATGTCAGAAAAACTGGTTGCTCACCGCTGAATGGTGGTTGTATTGAACCTGTGTGCCGGAACCCGCCGTAGAGCAACAGATAACAGTTATTGTTCCGCGGGCCGTTTCTGCATAGGGCATGGGATGTGGGTGCTGCACTTCGCGGGAGAACGGTGTTACACCCGAATCCACCGATCGCCCAGGCTCTCGACAAAGCTCAGTTGCTCTGGCCTGACGTACCTCGTGGAAAGGTCTTGCTTGTGAAACTGGTGACTTTAGGTGCCGACACCCTGGTTGACCAGCGGCAGTCTCGCCTGGAGGCGCTTGACGCGTTGATCGAGGTGAGCAGCGCCGAAGGGGCCTATCCACCAGGTTACCTTGACGATCTGCGCCAGGAGTGGCCGGCATGAGGCGCATCGTCCTTGATGCCAACGTGCTGATCGCGGTGCTCAGCCATGATGACGCTCACCACGCAACTGCTGACTCCTTCATTCGAGGTGCAATCATCAACGGCGATGCCATGTGCCTACCGCAGTTGACCACCCAAGGAACCCCAACCGAGTGGGGCGACTTTGCTTTCAATGCTCTGACAGGGTGACGCAATGATGGAACGTGGATCTTTGTTTTATCGGGTATTGCCCCTCTAAATCCTGATTGTCAGCCCAAAATCGCCATTGAGGTTCCCTCTCCTACACATAGATGAAATTCAATGGTCAACTCAGAAACTGGGACGGGTATTCGGACCAGTCAGTGGTAGCGATCTGCTATCTGGACAATCGGTCAATACCCTAGTCGGAGGCATTGCGTGTGTGGTACTGTGGCGCCTTCGGCAGCAACCGTGCCCCCGGAGTGCGTTTTACCAAGGTGGGTGGCGTGTGACAATCAAGCGTGGTAACTATGAAGCGACTGAATGGCAGTCGAAACCAGGAGATCGCGCCGACGTACTGGTGATCGGAGGAGGGGCCTCTGGAGCCACTGTCTCAAAATTCTTGGCGCATGAGGGTTTGCATGTTGTCTGTTTGGAGCAGGGTACGTGGGTGAACACCGCCGAGTACACCGGCAATCGGCGCGAGTACGAGTTGTCGATGTTCGGGCGATGGCATAAGAACCCCAATGCACGTGGGTTGCCTGAGGACTACCCGCTTGAGGTCAGCAACTGCGACATCGATCCGGTGATGTACAACGCTGTGGGTGGGGGTTCTGTCCACTTCGGCGGCATGTGGCCCCGGATCATGCCGAGCGATTTCCGGCTGAAGTCCACCTTCGGGATCGGCGACGACTGGCCGATCAGTTGGGAGGAACTGTGGCCCTTCTACGACCTCAACGACCAGGATTGGGGCTGCGCGGCGATGGTGGGGGACCCAGCCTTCCCGATCATGGGCACTCCGCCCATGCCCGCGCACCCCATCAACGACTACGGCCGGCGCTTCGCCCAGGGGATGAACAAGCTCGGTTGGCACTGGTGGCCGGCACCCAACGCCATCGCCAACCAGAATCACCACGGTCTGGTGCCCTGCGTCCGCTACGGGACCTGTGAGTCGGGGTGTCCGAACGGTTCAAAGGCCAGTGCTGACATCACACATTGGCCGTACGCGATCAGGGATGGCGCCACCTTGGTGACCCGGGCCCGGGTCCGCGAGATCACGATCGACTCCCAGGGCCTGGCCTCCGGGGCGATCTTCTTGGACGTGGAGGGCAACGAGCACCAGGTCGAGGCCGACGTGGTCGTGATGGCGGCGAACGGGATCGGGACCGCGCGGCTACTGCTGATGTCGACGTCCAACCGTTTCCCGCAAGGGTTGGCCAATTCATCGGGCCTTGTGGGAAGGCGATTGATGCTCAATCCGTGCCCGATGGTGATCGGCGTGTACGACGAGCCGTTGCATAGCTGGATGGGTCCGGCCGGGCAGAACGTTCATTCCTTCGAGTTCTACGAGACCGACGAGTCGCGTGGGCATGCTCTGGGCGGGTCCTGGATGACCATGCCCACCGGCGGCCCCTATGCGGCGGCGGAAATCCTGGCCCAGGACGGCGATGACATCCACGGGCCGGGCCTGCTGGACAAGGTCGGTGAGATCATGGGCTATTCACAGTTGGTGGCGATGGTCACTGCCGATCTGCCCCACGAGGACAACCGGGTCGAACTCGATTCGACGCTGACCGACTCCTCCGGCCTGCCGGCCCCGCGCGTCACATACAAGCAAGACGCCAACTCCGACGCCCTGATCGACTGGCACATCGACAAGGTCGGGGAGGCCCTGTACGCCTCCGGCGCCAGCCGGGTGATCAACTTCCCGGCCATGCCGGACCAGCCTGGGCACCTGCTGGGCACGGCCCGCATGGGCAACGATCCTGGCACCTCGGTGGTCGACAAGTACGGTCGCAGCCACGATGTGCCGAACCTGTACGTTGTCGATGGAAGCGTTTTCGTGACCAGTTGCGCGATCAGCCCCACGGGCACCATCACCGCGCTGGCACTGCGGACTGCTCATCACCTGCTTCAAAACGCCATCGACCAGCTCACCCCCGACTAAGGAGTCAGAAACAATGACAGCACCCGTACTGCCTCCGTACTATGAAATCCCGCCGGCCGAACGCACGGCGGCGCTGCCCCAGGACGTAGTCATGCAACGCTGCGGGCTGACCAACGACGATCTCGAACTGTTACGGGACTATGGCGATGTCTTGTTGCCCGAGAACGGGAGGGCGCCCCGGTTCAGCGATGCTGACCCGGATGGGGAGGTGCTCGGCCTCGCCCTGGCGCAGGTCGGTCACAGGCTGGCGCAACTCCTGGCCGTACTGAAAACAACCCCCGGAGCTGACGCAGCCGAACGGCTCGAAGCCCTCCAAGCCGCCCAACCGGACCGGTTCACCGAACTACGCGACCTGTTGGTGTGCTGCTACCTGAGCACACCCATGATCTGGGAGATCGTCGGATACGACGGTCGCAAACAGCACTTGCCAGAACCCGGCGAGGCTGAGTCCTATCTCGCCGGCGGGCTACTCGACCAAGTTGTCGCCCGTGGGCCGATTTACATCACACCGGACAACTGAATACATCCATCATCACTTGACAGGGGGGACGCCTGGCCACCCAGTCACACCACCACTGAGTTTCGGGGTCGAGATGTCATCAAATACAGTAATGCCGAGTGGGGCGCCAGTTGACGCTGAGCCGGTCGGACGATTACGCAGCGGAGCCCTGGGGCTCATGGGAAACATCGGTTTGGCGCTGGCTTCGGCCGGGCCGACCGTTTCCATCGCCCTCACCCTGGGCGCGATCGTGTGGGCGTCGGGGCAGCCGTCGTACTCCGGGCCGATCACGATCCTCATCATCGCGCTACCGATGTTGTGCATCGCCGCGGCGTTCAAATACCTGAACCGGACCCATGTCAATTGTGGCGCCACCTTCATGTGGGGAGCCAAGGCGATCTCGCCCTACTACGGTTTCATGGTCGGCTGGGTCATCTTCCTGTGCTACTCGGTCGGTGTGATCTCCGTGTCCGTACTGATCAGCAGCAACCTGCTGTCGTTGTTCACCGACGGCGACCACTCGGTCATCCAGGCCATCATCGCGACCCTGTCGATCGGCGCGATCACCACGGTGGCGTACATCGGGATCAAAGTGGCGGCCTGGCTGCAGTGGATCTTGATCGCGATCGAGTACGCGGGCCTGGCCGTCCTGGCGATCCTGTGCTTCATCGCCATCGCCCATCATCACCCCGGAACGGTCCCGATCTCGGCGCACTGGTTCTCCTGGCAGGAATTGGGTGGGGTGTCCGGCTTCATCTCGGGGGCCCTGGTCGCGGTCTTCATGTTCTCCGGCTGGGACTCCGGCATCATGGTCAACGAAGAGACCCAGAACCCCAAAGAGACCCCAGGCAACGCCGTCATGTTGTCGGTGGTCGCGCTGGCGATCCTGTACGCGTTCTTCACCTTCGCCTTCCAGGGCGCGGTGTCGGCAGACGATCTGCAGGAGAATTCCGACTCGGCGATCCGGTTCATCGCCCAGGAGGTCGGCAACATGGCTTTGGCGAAGTACATGGTCTTCTCCATTGCCTTGTCGGCGATCGGGTCCACCTTGGCGACCCTGGTCTCGTCAGTACGGGAAGTGTTTGCGATGGGCTCCGATGGAGTACTGCCGCGAGTGTTGGGCAAGGTTCATCCCCGCTTCAAAACCCCCCAGGTCGCGACCATCGTCATCGGAGTGTTCTGCCTTGTCGGAACCTGGGTCTATGTGCTGGGATCAGCGGGGTTGAAAGACTCCTTCAACATGATCGTCAATGTCGATGGACTGTTGTTCTCGTTGTTCTACGCGTTCACCGGGGTGACCATGCTGGTGTTCTTCCGGCGCGAGGCGATCAGAGGCTTTAAGAAACTGATTCTCTTGTTGGTCTTGCCGCTTCTCGCGACCGCCTTCCTGGTGTTCATCATCATCAAGTCGGTCCCCGACCTCGGCGGTTGGGGCGGAGGGTCCATGATCGCGCTGTACATCATGCTCGGCCTGGGTGTGGCGGTGATGATCTTCGTGAGGACCAAGAATCAAACCGACTACTTCAAGATCAAGCGCGAAGTATTCGTCGAACCAGTCCCAGCCGTGACCGAGTAAAGGAGAAAAAGGTATGGCGCCAACAACACTACAGAACTTCGTCGGTGGCCAGTGGGTTGATTCCTTCGGCACCGACGTCAGCCCGATCGTCAATCCCGCTACCGGTGAGGTGATCGCCCAGGCGCCGCGCGGTACCGAGCAGGACGTCGAGCGTGCGGTGAGTGCCGCTGAGGCCGCCTTGCCCGAATGGATGGAAACCACCCCCGGTGAACGCGCTTCCATGCTCTTGCGGCTGGCCGATGCGGTGCAAGCTGATGCCACCGAACTCTTCCGGCTCGAATCGTCGAACGTGGGCAAACCCCGCTCGGTCGGAGAACCGGAGATCGACGCGGTCGTGGACAACCTACGGTTCATCGCGGGGGCTGCGCGGGTGGTCGAGGTCCCCGGGACAGGAGAGTATCTGCGCGGTTACACCTCGATGGTACGACGGGAACCGCTCGGCGTGGCCGGGCTCATCGCCCCCTGGAACTATCCGCTGATGATGGCTGTGTGGAAGGTGGCCCCCGCCCTGGCTGCTGGCAATACCTGTGTGCTCAAGCCTTCCCGTATGACTCCGTTGAGCATGCTGCGATTCGCCGAACTCGCCCGGGAGATCCTGCCGGCCGGGGTGATGAACATCATCACCGGCGACGGCTCCAGGGTCGGCAATGGGTTGGTCGCCCATCCCAGCATCCGCGTGGTATCGCTCACCGGTGACACCGCGACAGGCAAGGCGGTGATGGCCACCGCTGCCCAGACCATCACCCGCGTCCATCTGGAACTCGGCGGCAAAGCACCGGTCGTCGTCTTCGCCGACGCCAACCTGGAAGCGGTTGCAGAAGGCGTCAAGGTCGCCGGTTACTGGAACGCCGGCCAGGAGTGCGCGGCCGCTTGCCGGATTCTGGTCGACGAGTTGGTGTACGACGACCTGATCGAGGTCCTCGTCCCTGCTATACAGTCGCTGAAAGTGGGCGACGCCGGGTCGTACTTGGATGCTGACATGGGACCGGTGATCTCCGCCCAACAGCGCGACCAGGTGATGGGATACATCACGCGGTCCACCGGCACCATCCTCACCGGTGGAAAGACGCTGCCCGGACCGGGGTTCTGGGTCGAACCCACCCTGATCACCGACGTCGCCCAAACCGACGAGATCGTACAGCGCGAGGTGTTCGGCCCGGTGGTCACCATCCAGAAATTCAGCGGCGAGGAGCAAGGACTGGCCTGGGCCAACGACGTCAACTATGGTTTGTGCGCGTCGGCGTGGACTTCGGACGTGGGCCGCAGTCTGAGGGCCGCCCGGCAGTTGCGCTTCGGCACTGTGTGGCTCAACGATCACCTACCCCTGGTCTCGGAGATGCCGTGGACCGGCATGGGTGAATCTGGTATCGGCCGTGACATGTCGAGGTACGTACTGGACGATTACAGCCAGGTCAAACATGTCATGGCCAGCCTCGCCTGAGCGGGAGCGACAGGGGTTGCCGCTCGGCTGTCAGCATGGCTTTTTTTGTACGAGGTTGCCTGCTGACTCGCCCTGACGGGGATCGTGTCGATGGTGGTAGGTTGGCTGATAAGGCCATATCCCACCGTCGCCGTGGAGTGAACCATGGCGATCACTCGTACCTAGAAGGTTGGTTACATGTTGATGAATGAGTTGGATCCTGCCACAGCCGCGCACTTGGCCCAAGCGCAGGAGAACCCGGTAGCGCCCGATGCGATCGACCCAGAACTGTTAACAGAATCCATCGCTTTGGTGAGGCGATGGTTGGATCAATCGGCGGGCCATCGGCAGACGGGGTCGGTGGCTTTGCTGTCGAAGTTGTTGAAAGACCCCAAGGGCCTGGGGTTCACCGTCGGTTTCGTCGATGGTGTGGTTCGGCCCGAAGACGCTGCCGTGGCCGCCCAGACACTTCAGACCCTGTCGCGGTCGGTGCCGACCAGTTTGCCGATGTATCTTCGGCTGGCCATCAAACTCGGCGGTGCCGTTGCGCCGAGCCTGCCAGGGGTGGTTGTGCCCATGGCCAGGCGGGTGCTGCGGTCGATGGTGGGACATCTGGTGATCGACGCCCGCCCTGCCAAGTTGACGAGGAGCTTGGCCCACATCGTCGACGACCGTACCCGGACCAATCTCAACCTGTTGGGCGAGGCCGTCCTTGGTGAGCACGAGGCTGTCAGGCGACTGGAGGGTGTGGAGCGCCTGCTGGCCCGTCCCGATGTCGACTATGTCTCGGTCAAGGTCTCATCGACCGTCCCTCCGCACGCGCCCTGGGCTTTCGACCACACAGTCGACCAGGTGGTCGAGCGGCTCACA
>Ga0123354_10004991_pt1 | contig 19084 bp, 9 predicted proteins | sample TergutLab28metaG_2_FD_97872 | JGI IMG/M metagenome (GOLD analysis project Ga0123354, IMG submission 97872) | Labiotermes labralis P4 segment gut microbial communities from Petit-Saut dam, French Guiana - Lab288 P4 | ecosystem: Host-associated > Arthropoda: Insects > Digestive system > Gut ...
CGGGAATTGAAGCAAACCATCTACCTTCAGCTAGTGTCAAGATTAAAATGAGTGGAGGTCTACTTCCACTCATTCATATATCTTCATAGCCTGCATAGGGACAACGTTAATTACTACTTTTATTACTATGCTCAATACCGTGTTTCCTGAAAGTCATAACAAAATATAAGATAAGCCAGTAGGTCTGCGAAACTCTTTACTCTCTCAGATGAAGTGTGGCTTCACTTTTGCAACACTGGGGTGCGAAGTTCATATTCTGGGGTCAGTATGATTATTTGCTATAAATAAAATAGTATCACGTGACAGGAATGTGATTTTACTTGCTTGAACAATGTGGCGCAATATCAGAACTGTATTCAAATTTCGCGTATCATACGAACGTTAAAAGTCGTAGTTCACAGGAATTGTGATTGGAAGTCAGGTCGTAAAGATGGCCAAATCGGGTCGAAAATGCTGGTTTCAGTCGGGTATATTCTTAATGGCAATTATTATGTGTATCATCTGTGTCTGTGAAAGCAGATGCACGACCGAGTCCCCACCGGCCACTACTAACGGGGACAGTCAAATCATTTCTATCATTGCCGTACCCCAACGGAAATGCGAACGGGGCATGAAACGGGATAAATTTGGAAACTGCAGGTCTGTGTGGCACTAAGGTGAGGAAAAATAATATAGACTAAATTTAGTCAGAAATAATGGAAAGAAAATGTAATTTGAATATTTCACGTTAGTGTGATTTCAGATTTTGTGTTATGATTTGTTACATCGTGTATTCTTCTATGTAACATATACACCAGGGGTCTCAAACGTGCTTACCGCAAGCTGTACGTGGCTTGGCGGTTCATTACATGTGGTCTTCATACCTTGCTTATTCACAATACAGACTGTGTCCCAACACAGCATCTGAGATTTTTATTTGCAATATTAAACATATTTTTATCACCGGCCATATACAGTCAGAGATGTTTACAACAATATTTGGATGGTAACGTACAGCTTGGGTCAGCAAAGGGATGGCGTGAAGTGAAGTTCCAACTGATTTTTGTTGAAGGTCAGAAATACTCTTAATGACGTGTTTTGTTGAAAATGGGGTATTGTTCCCGTTTATTGCTTAAAATGACGTGCGGCCTGCCAGTATCTTGAAGATTATTCATTTATCCGTGTAGGATATAAGTTTAAGACTCCTGGTATATACAAAGCTCTCGGAGGAACATTATTTGTTCTTCTTCAGATTGCAAGGAATTCATCATAGAAACTGTATATCCTTTCCTACTTTTGGTTACCTTAAAATTTCCCGTCTCTCATGTCAGGAACTTACTGAGTGACCCTTATAAGAAGCAGATTCTCACTTTCCAGTTTAAAAAGAGCGGCTTTGGAAAGGGCGATTTTCTCACAGTTCCCTTTCCGCCATTCTTATTCGACCCGGCTGGACGAATAAGAAAGATACAAAATTTGTTTCCTTGGGCGTTGTTACGCACGACAACTTAATCCCCTCGTTACAGTTTGCCACTAAATATACCGGCTTTCCACAATTTTGTCCTTTATAAAAACCTTCATTCTGGGCCGGTTAGCTCAGTCAGAATAGTGACTGACTACGGGCTGGACGTTCCGGGATCGAATTTCGGTGAGGACGAGATTTTCCACCCTTCCAGACCGGTCCTGAGTCCCAACCAGCATCCTGTACAAAGGGTACCGTTTCTTTCCCGGGTGTACAGTGCGGCCGGGACGTGCTGCTGACCACTCACCTCCTTCTAGTGCCGCGGTCATGGAACAGTAGAGCTACACCTCTACCCACCCTCAGGGCCACACCGGTCCTCTAACGGGATCACTTTACCTTTACTGAATCTTTTATTCTTCCCCCAAAAAATCAGGAAGTGTTAAATGAGGGGGAGAATTTGACCCACAGACAGCTGCTAATTACGCAGTGACATGCAGCGGGAGTGTAACTTACGATTTCAGCGTTGTCAAACTTGAGTTAGGAATCATCGAGTTGGGTGAAACCGTCTCATTTGTGCGGATGTTTAAGTAAAACAAACCCGCACGCTGGAAGAACATTGAAAGTACATCTGCCGTGAAATTTCAACAGTTTCCGGGGAAGAATTGCAGACAGTAAACAGCTCATAATAAAACCAACTAGACGCACTAATTTCTCAAATTTATTTTTGGAATAAAACTCTTCATGTTTCGGACAGTACCTCTGTCCTTAATCATCAGGAGTTTTTCATTGCACACACAGCAATAATGTATGTCATACAGGTTTGCTGACAGCTTAGGACTAGGAGCAGGATGGAACCAGTACCGGACTTATTTTGCACCTGCGTAACTGGTAAGGTAACTGCGAAAAGTTTGGCCTCAGTATGTTTGTCCATTACAATCGGAGATCCATTAAATGTGGTTTCGTTAAATCAAGGGTCTGCTGCCATAGCAATGTTGTGAGGAACCAAAAGACATTTCTGTGGCCACATTAATGTTTCTTCTTTTAACCTACAGTCACTGTTCAGAACATCACTACTCAGCTCGTGAGTGCGACTGGTAAATGACATCCACTATCCGCACTTCATTACAGAAAGTTATAGGAAATTGGGAAAATTATTGTAGCAAATGTCTATTTATAAATTCAGCAGTTACTTTTACCGCTGGTTAAGGTGCTGTGCTACAAATCGGAAGTTCGCTGTTTCGATTTGGGATGATGTCATTCGAATTTTTCATTGACATAATCTTTCCGATCGCACTATGGCCCTGGGTTCGACTCAGCCTATGACAGAAATGAGTACCAGGAGGATTTCCTTGATGTAAAAAGCGGCTGGTGCGTAAGGCTGACAACCTTACCACCATTTTGGGCCACTCTCACGTAATTTGTGAACCTTAACTTCCTGCAACCCTCTGGGGACCTCGGGCCTGTAATGTGACTGATTTACCTTTCCATTTGCTTGTTGTGCTGTGCACTTCTTACAGATGGAAATAAAGCAATATAAGGGTCACAAAAGGTACTGTAGATCTGTGGGGAGCACCAGCGTCACTACTGAAGGGTTTTAGATCTCAATGTCTTTGTCAATATGGCTAAAGCATGGACTTTATACGTATTACGAAAGTATTGTTTTATGTACCACTGAATTTGAATTTAAAACAATTCTGCGTTTTGCTCCCAGACAGTAATTGAAAATTTATTATGGATTTTAGAAAAAATCAATTATTTCCCCTTTTGCATCATAAGATTTTATTTTCCTCCGCGGTAGGAACTGAATGAACATGCAGTTCAATTACTGTGATTAAAACCACGAAGTATTTAATTTAGTGCAGTCAGTTTTCTAAGAATATTGGACTGGGGCAGCTGCATTTTAAAGTCACAAAGTTTACTACTGAAACTAACATTCTCGGCAAGGTAACTTTATTTTGTTAATATTCTATCGAACAGAAGATAAATGGCGATAAATACTTGTTGTATAATGTGCTAGGTTCAGATAAACTCGACCGGGCATAACGAGAGTTTTCTAAACACTCAGGTGTGATATATTACATGAAACTTTGGAAATGTTAGGTCCTAAGAGCGTATTGACGAAGACTTGAGTCTTCTGGGGCGTTACGGTGTGCTGAATGGTAAATAGCTACTGACACTTCGGGGGGAAACCTATAGCATCCACTTTAAGAATCTGTCGTTTGGGAAGAGTGATTAGACCTTGCAGATGGAGCCAGTAGGCTCCTTCGAAGTTTCGGTAATACTTTAAAGGAGATATGGCTAACATCCGTGGAAACTTGGATTTTTTTTTTAAATTACATCAATTTAATGAAAACTTTTTAGATAAAAATTGAAAGAAAATAGAAGATGCAACGGTAAATGTTTCAGTTCAGTACTTAGAGGTTTGTTAAATGACAGCCGGGTTAGCTCAGGCGGTATAGTGCCAGGGATATGGACTGATCGTAGGATGAATTTTGGTTGGAATTCCGCTAGGGACAAGTGGTTTTCCTGGTATCCAAAACGTCCCCAACGGACCTGGGGCTCACGCGGCCTCAAAGTGGCCGGAACCTGAACAAACCATCTAACTTCAGCTAGTGTCAAGATTAAAATGAGCGGAGGTCTACTTCCACTCATTCATATAACTTCATAGCCTGCATAGGGAGAACGTTAATTACTACTTTTATTACTATGCTCAATACCGTGTTTCCTGAAAGTCATAACAAAATGGAAGATAAGCCCCTATATATGCGAAACTCTTTACTCTCTGAGATGAATTGTGGCTTCACATGTGCAACAATTGGGTGCGACGTTCCTGTTCGGGGGTCATTATGATTATTTGCCATAAGATAAAATATTATCACGTGACAGGAATGTGATTTTTCTAGCTTGAACAATGTGACGCAATATCAGAACTGTATTCAAATTTCGCGTCTCATAAGAACGCTAAAACTGTATTTCACATGCATTGTGATTAGAAGTCAGGTCGTAACGATGGCCAAATCAGGTCGAAAATGCTGGTTTCTGCCGGATATGTTCTTATGGTAATTATTATGTGTATCATCTGTGTCTGTGAAACAAGGTACACGACCCAGTCCCCTTCGGCCGCTACTGACGATTTTATACCAGATGTTTGTGAATACCCAGGCCCATAAAATACCCAGTGCCCTCAAGGCATGGAACGGGACGAAAGTGGAAACTGCACAATTGTGTGGCACTAAGGTGATGAAAAGTAATGTAGAATAAATTTAGCCAGAAATAATGGAAATAATATTGTAATTTGAAATTTTCACGTTAGAGTTATTTCGGGTTTTGTCTTATGATTTGTGAGATCGTTTATTCTTCTATGTACCCTATATACCAGTGATCTCAAACGAGCGCACCGCAGGCTGTATGGGACGTGGCGTTTCATTCCATGTGGTCTTCATACCTTGCTTATTCACGTTACGGACTGTGTCCCAACACAACTTCGAAGATTTTTTATTTACAAAATTAAACATATTTTTGATCACGGGCCATACACATTCAAAGTTTACAACAGCCTCTGGATGGTAAGTATAGCTTGGGGCAGCGAAGGGATGGCGAAAAATGAAGTTCCAACTGCTTTTTGTTGAACGTCAGAATTACTCTTAATGATGTGCTTTAGTGTAACTAGAGTATTGTTCCTATTTATTGGCTAAAATGACGTGCGGCCTGTCCATATCTTGAAGATTATTCATTTATCCGCGTACGATATAAGTTTAAGACGCCTGGTATATACAAAACTCTCGGAGAAACTATATTTGTTTACCTTCAGAGAGGAAGGAATCCATCACAAGGGCTGTATCCTCTTTGCTACATTTGTTACCTTAGAAGTACCCGTTTCTAATGTCGAAAACTTACCGATTGACCCTTAAAAGAAGCAGATCCTCACTTTCCATATAAAAAAATCAGAGGATCTGAAAATTGCGATTTTCTCACAGTTCCCTTTCCGCCATTCTTATTCGACCCGGCTGGACGAATATGTATATTACAAAAGTTGTTTCCTTGAGTGTTGTTACGCACTTCAACTTAATCCCCTCCTTACAGTTTGCCCCTAAATGTACCGGCTGTCCACGAATTTGTCCTTTATAAAAACCTTCATAGTGGGACGGTAGTTCAGTCGGTATAGCGACTGAACTACGGGCTGGACGGTTCGGGATCGAATCCCGGTGAGGACGAGATTTTCCACCCATCCAGACCTGTCCTGGAGCCCACCAAGCCACCTGTAAAATGGATTCCGGTTTTTTTCCCGCGGGTAAATTGCGCTGTTTCAGCGTACATTTTTGGGTTGGCACTGTGCGAATTGTACGCAGCACTCCTAGTGTTGATATGTTATTAGACCTGAGACGTGAACGCAAGGGTATGTCGGTTGTTGGATACAAAATCATGTTTTAGAATATCAATCATTTTACTACATCTTCTGATTTGATACGAAAAAATGAACCATAATAAACGAAGTGGCAGCACGCCAAAGGGTCAGTTGATGCACTGATGTATTTCAAGTCGTTGCGATACGAATCGCACTGCAAATAAGGGATTCTGTGTTTTTTGCTGAAATAAAGTTACCACAGGCTCGTGATAAAGTATATTAAAATGGATTGTATTTTAATACGAGCTTTCGTAGGGCACCAATCGGACGAAATCGACCCTGTCCGTCCGAAGAGAGAAAAGTGGACACAAACGCAAATTCAGAAAACGCTGGTGAGGTGAGATTAAAATTCGTTTCTTCATGTGTCTAAATGTTCCCAACGAAGCGGCATGTTTGTGCTTTTTATGTAAGTTGAGAGAGTGGCGCACGGACGTGAAGCTGGGCGTTTCGGCCAGATCTTTTCATATTCGAAACTACTGACCGGCATAGTTATGTGTAACATTGGAGGTTGTGACGGTGTACATTGTGAAGAATACGGTCGAAATTTAGTAAATTATTTGTGGTTTCTACCGACGCTCTGAGGAATTCTTACGAAATAGAGTCGAATTATGGGAGGCCAGCTTAACCAAGCAACTTGTCATGTCGAAGTATGGAGGAATCGAGGTATAGAACCACCCATTCTTAAAGTCGGTAACAGATGGATGTGCATAATTTAAGTGACTCATTTGACGTTCAGGTGACCGTGCATCGTGATAAAATTCTTATAATAAAACAAACTAGTTGCACTAATTTATCAAATTAACTTTTGTAATAAAACTCTACATGTTTCGGACAATTCCTCTGTCCGTCATCAGGTGTTTTTCGCTGTACACAGAGCAATGGTATGTGTCATTCAGGTTTGCTGACAAACTCCTAATGATGGACAGAAAAACTGTCCGAAACATGTAGAGTTTTGTTCCAAATATAAATTTGAGAAATGATTGCATCTATTTGGTGCTATTATAAAAGTTTACGTGATTAATTTGACGTTCAGGTGACCGTGCATAGTGGTAAAATTCTTATAATAAAACCATCGAAATGCATTAATTTTTCAAATTTATTTTTGGAATAAAACTTTACATGTTTCGGACAGTTCCTCTGTCCATCATCAGCAGTTTTTCACTGTACACACAGCAATGGTATATGTCATACAGGTTTGCTGACAGCTTGCGATCCTGCTCGCAAGCAAACCTGTATGACATATACCAATGCTGTTTGTACAGTGAAAAACTCCTGATGATGGACAGAGGGACTCTCCGAAACATGTAGAATTTTATTCCAAAAATAAATTTGAGAAATTAGTGCAGCCAGTTGGTTTTATTATAAGAATTAAGTGACTACTCGTCATTTGCCTGAATGGGCTCAGAAAATAAGAAAACTCTTGGTTATAATTGCTTGTGTACCTTTCGCAATCATAAATCGATAAATCATTACTATCAGACGGACGTTCCTGGACCCCGGATATATAGCTGCGAATTTTAGTTCCCTATTCAAAACTCACCAATTGACCATGCCTCGCGCATTAGGTTATAGGTTAAATATTGCTATAAATACACTTACAGTTGGTTTTCAGAAATGAAAAATTCTTTACTTGCTTTCTTTTCTTATATTTACTCGCATTTCGATGAGATTTCAACACCAGATGTTTTTTACCTTATCTTTATCGTTGCACCGTACATTTCGTACAGTCACTGAATTAGTACACACCAAGTAATGGACATACATAAATCTTTTTTACATAAAAACTTTTAAAATTTTCCAGTCCTATGCATCCATGTACACTTCACTCCGCACACTACTGCGCGTTACAAAATTCATTTTTCGGAAATTCACACACCTGTTCTTTTCAAAGAATTCGACATTGATGTCCTACATTAAAAACAAGAATACTTTTTTTCTGTGCCTTTGCATTTGCAAAATCACTGATAATTTCCTTAATGTTCATTCCGGCTGCTGTTTTGTGTACGAGAGACAGAACAGCAAGATTTCTTAGCCTGATTTGACCAACCGATTTTCTCATGTACTATATTACTTTTAATATATATATGACATTTCAACATTCGCGAAATTTACAGAAAGCACACAAAAAATGAATTCATTATGTATTTGGGAAAACTGATACTTATTGAACCGTGCATCACTGTGTTAACTGAAGAATAAAAAACCAACCGGATGCCACTTATTATTTTATTGTACTTCGTACAGGCTGAACATGTTTCGGGCATTATTATGCCCATCATCAGGAGCTCGCTACTATGACATCGATTACCACATTGGTCGTTTCGTTCTTGGTTTGCTGTAGGTTGGAGATTAGTTGCGGTTAGGTTGGAGTAGTGCTGCAGGCTAAAGCCTGCAACCCGGTCACTACCCCAGCCTACCCGCACCTAACCGCCAACATACAGCAAACCAAGAACGAAACGACCAATGTGGTAATCAACATCATAGTCGCGAGCTCCTGATGATGGGCATAGTAATGCCCGAAACATGTTGAGCATATAAAAAATACAATAAAATAATAAGTGGCTTCTAGTTGGTCATTTATTCTTCAGATATCTGGGAAAATTCACTTTCCATTCAACTGTACCTTGTCCGAAAACTCCTTAATCCACAACTTTCCAGTTAATTATTGTTAAGACAACTTCTTAATACACAATTTACAGTTAAGCGTTTTCTTAACAGGGAAAATGCTTGAACAAACTGACCGCGAAATTGAGGATGTACCACTTACGATCATTTGTCTTAACATTTGTACATAGGTTTAAAATCTCTGCTCCTGTCATATTACTCAGTTTTTTTTGGGGGGGGGGAGGTGTTCATTAAGCCCGAAGCATTTGCTTACTGTTTGCATCCCTAAAACTCTTCTTTTAATTTTAAAATCTATCTCGTCCAATACAGCCATCTTCACCAACATATAAAAAAAAAATATGAAAGTCTACACATTCTCTAAAAAAGCACAGTCGCTTAAAATAAGATATTAAATTGATTGTGTTGTAACCAAACTTGTGTAAGGTAGAAACGCTATATCTAAAGTGCAACAGGTCAGACTACGATTCAGGGACTTCGCCCTAGCAGAGAGTGGTAGAGAGTGGTAGCCTGTTCCAAGCTGCTGTTATGCAGATGGCGATGGAAGACTTCGTAAAATATCCGGCAAGATGGCTGACGCAATAACTGAGTTCTATTCTGGATGGGACCCTTCGAATGGCCGTCTTCACACCGCTTAAAATGTCTGAGGCTTCTCATTTACTCCAATCAAACTTCGGAATAGGCCTATTATATTACAGTAGATCGCCACCGCTTATTTGCACATCCCTTCCAATCGGCTATTGACAATTACCGAATAATTCGACGATGTGTAGGCTGATTTACTATCAGCGCCCTTCAGTAAACCCACACACATGAATTAACCTTGTAAACCCACCTGATAACATGACTGTAAGACGTTGAACTTCTTCTGTTTCCATTCTGCTCTATCAGCAACTACTTTACTATAGTTGCTATGCACAAAGATCGTGTAAGCTTAAGCATTTGTTTGAAGTTCAGGTGACCGTGAATCGTGATAAATCATTATAATAAAACCAACTAGATGCACTAATTTCACAAATTTATTTTTTAAATAAAACTCTACATGTTTCGACAGTTCCTCTGTACATCATCAGTAGCTTAACACTGTAAACACATCAATAGGTATATGTGATACAAGTTTGTTGACTGTTTGCTAGCGGAATCAGGATGTTCCTTCCTGATCCCGCTAGTAAGCAGTCAACAAACCTGTTTGACACATACCCATTGGCGTGTGAACAGTGCTAGACTCCTGATTATGTACAAAGATACTGTCCGAAACATGTAGAGTTTTATTCCAAAAATAAATTTGAAAAATTAGTGCATCTAGTTGGTTTTGTTATGAGAAAGTAAGCATTTGTATCTTAGTTACTTCTGACACGGCATTAAAATTAAAGACGTGTAGCAAAATAGGCGGTGTGTCACAAATTAGCGGTTTTTGTTTAAGCGTTGTAAATTACGTTATCGTTGTGGGAGATCAGTACATTTGGTGGAGTGACTATACCTGTTTGAGTTTGCAGTTCATACAGCAGCAAACAGCAGGACGGCTATGGACATTGTACTGGGAAGGATACAACATGTGAAAGGAGGCTGTCAGTGGCCACATTCCAATATTGCACAGATATAACTTACACCTGAGCAGAAATTCTGATTTTTTGGTTACATATATTCAGTAGCAGAACCCACGTCCGAGTCTAATTAATTCAAATTCAGTACATACTCTGAACCATTTTCGTATGTTATTTTAAATAACATTTTTATTATCACTATTGCGTATTAATATTATTGTTATTATTGCTGCTGCTCCTATGCATTATCGCACTCGGTTCAGGTCAAACAGAACGTTGTTATTCTCAGAGTCTAAGTGACGTCTTTAATCGCCAGATTTCCTCGGAATGTGCATGATTTCAAAGCTAATAAAACTGATGGAGATTTTTCCACAAGTTATTATTATAATGTTTATTGATAATAATAACAATAATAATAATAATAATAATAATAATAATAATAATAGAGATGCGTAGTGCGTAAAAGCGAAGTTGTTCCACAGTCCACATATCTGGGTCATGAATTTCGCTCGTCAAGTCCTGAGCATGTGTGAGGAAAACAAAACAAAAATATCTACTGGTCGACCAGTGGACTTCATAAGACCACGAGATAACTTAGTGTTCCGTAATAATTGGAAATTAGTCAAGGATCTGTATCAGTCTAACGCAACTTTGCAAGCAGAATTATATTCACGGAATGCAGACTGCTTCTGAAGGCCATTTTTAGGCGCTTTCGCAAAGTTTCGACAACAAATATTAGCGCCTTGTTTGACTGCGACAGAGATAGTTCAGCGGCACAAAGACAGGTTTCTGTTACGTTTCCGTGGAGAAAAATGTTAATAGTTGCATAGCGTTTCCGGAAATTTATTCAAGCAAAATAGCGAGACGCGCGTTTACGGACAGGAAAGACTGGAACGCTCCAGTGTTAGGTTACACGTACATTGCGGATCTTGTTATATTAGTTAATGTACTTACACACACCAACACATGCCCACACACACACACACACACACACACACACACACATATATATATATATATATATATATATATATATATTACTTAAGAAGTAGCACATGCAGCATGCTGCCACAGCACCAAAATATATCACTGAATGTTTAAAATCATAAATTTAGCAAGGAACAATATGAGCTCCCTAAGGATGATCGTGTGATCGAAATAAGTAGGAGAGTTTTAAATGTTTTAATGTAATTTTAGACTTCTTAAATAATATACATATATATATATATGCATGTGTTGGTGTATGTAATTAAATATGCAAGATAAACTGAAAAGCAAACTTAATTTTGATTAAGGAATTACAAATGATGGTGCAGATTTCAGACACAAAACTGAAATTTGCTTGGAAGGCCAAACAACTCTCACGAAACCTTTTACTGTCTACAAGGCAGCCATCCGAACGCGAAGCAAGAACGTTAACTGCTCTAAAGCGACGTTCCCTCTCCGACAGTTTATGGAGTACACATGTGACTGACGGTAATCAGAAGACTACGCTACTGTATTCTGTCCCAACTCAGATATCTCCAGCCGACACCACCAATACTTTTACATGCAAGATAATAAATCCCACTGTGACATGTCGGTTTGAAGGGGCTGATGTTACTTCCTTTCGTGTTTAAAATATCCTTTGAGTTTGTCTCACATGATTACTTTGATGATGATGATGATGGTGAGGATATGTTGTTAACTGCAATTGTGTTACCAACCTGTGGTAGCAGTACAGTACACACAAACACACAAACACACAATACACAGAACGACACGAAACAAACAATTTATGGAACAACACATAAATTTTGGAAGGGTGTCGGCCGTGCCCCATCTTTGCGGGTTTAACCCTGGCATTTGTCATACAAATGGGGAAAAAGCACGGAAAAACCACAGTCAGGGTAGCCGAAGAGTGCCAGTTGGCACGATGAATTTACATAAACATTTGTCACAAGTTGTGAGGACACTGCCTTCTAATATATGTTGTTTTTAGGAAAGGTAGATGGAAATGCAAGAAGTGACAGGAGCAGGAAGAATAATACGTAAGCAGCTACTGGATAACAGTAAGGAAACGGGAAAATACTGCAAAGTGAGAGAGAGGGCAATAGCTCGCTCTGCGGGGGAACTCACTTTGGAAGGGACAATAGACCTGTCATAAGACAAACTACGTGAGGGAAACATGAAATTTGATTAAAGTTTTCTCATTTTCTGCTGAAGTGACAGTGTAGAAAAAGAGTGTCCAATCACAAACTGCAAAGCATTTTGACTCTCTGATTCCAGTCTCATCAAATGGTCAAACATCTGATTACAAAAGAGTCACGATATCTGCTAATGCTATAGTTTGTACTTTATGGTTGGCAGCACTGTATGGTTACACACTGTCTAGTTCTTAAAACAGTCTACACGGTGCCCCACAAAGTTCTCACACAGTTCGCGGAGGATACTGATGCCACCTTTAGTTGTGTCGCAAATATTTCTGACAGCTATTGCAGGCTACAGGAAGGTAATCTTGCACTTACAGTTTTGTTACACAAAGCTGAAGAACAAAGAGTTATAAATACGTGGAATTACTAATGTCTAATGTCTAATACAAAGAGATGCTGACGAGATTGAAATTTGAAATTTTCACCGCGGTGAAGTTAGTTGGGGCCCAAGAGACAGGAAGTAAGAGGAGGCTGGGACAATTACATGTTCAAATTCATGACCGAAATGTCTCGTGAAATATTGTTAAGATGATCATATCAGGGGGATGTGATGGGCTGGTCTGTGACGCGTTTCGTAGAAAGGAACTCAGTGAGGGATACCGCCTGTAAGACCGAGTTGTAGTGAAAGAAATGATAGTGAAATTATTGGGTGGTGTGTTGACTGAGTTGCGTAAAGCAGAGTCAATTAGCGGGCTGCTCTGAGTAAAGCATTTACCTTTCGGTTTCCACAATAAAGTATAAATTTTTGACTGACTTCTCAAGAAGGATACTGTCTTTTTGTTTAACTGTCTGGTATGTAGATGTCAGGGTTTAACTGGATAAATGTCATTACGAATGTCAGCGAAGAACATTAAGTCATATGCGATTCTGCTAATTGGAGATTGTTTTGTTCGGCGCAGTGGAAAATTTAATGATGATTCAAACGTACATTACAAGGATGACGCAAAATATCCGTAGTGCTTACTGACATGCATAAGGACAGAAGAGCAATTCTTAGATCGTTATATACAATAACCATAAATAACTGTTTTTACCGCCCAAAATGAAGCTGCCCGACTCTCGGATACATTACGTCATACGCTTATCGGTGAACCTAAATTGATACGATCACACTCCTCGTGTTGATTGCTGTGTCACATATTGATATGAATGAAAGCTTAAAGATTGCCTAACACAATGTTTATCTCAGTATTTAACCAACTTGAAGTACAAACTTTTGTTTTACAATAAGTTTTATTTCATGCCTCTACATGAAATAAAACTTATTGTGAAAGAAATTTTCTGCATCAAGTTGGTTAAATACTGAGATAAATGTACTGAGATGCACGGTCAGCAAAACGTCAGAATTTAAGACAATGTTGTTAGGTATTGTGTCCACCACTCCTCTTGTTTCAGTACTTCTCTCCTTCCTGAAAGATCTTGCTCCGGAATGTCTCTTCCTTTGTCAAGAAAACAGGTAGCCTGTAGGCAAGCCCGTCTGAAAATGTTTTTTTCGAAAAAAGGAACACCTGCGTTCAGCTACTTACAACTATAACAAGGAACAGGATTTAAGCCTTTAATGGAAATGAGGTGTTAAAGGCCTGTACCCATCCTAACGACCTGAAAGGATTAAATGCAGAGAGCAATTAGAGGGTTGAACTGCTAAACCACTCCGCGGGTTCCAAACTTTTAGTACCGCAGATTTTGATTTAATTTAAATTGGCTAATTGCCGGACAGCCAATTTATCGTCTTATCTGATGTTTATTGGACCGTGCATCATTGTGATAACTGAAGAATAAAAAACCAACCGGATGCTACTTATTATTTTATTGTACTTCTTATAGGCTCAACATGTTTCGGGCACTGCTGTTCCCATCATCAGGAGCTCGCGACTATAATGTTGATTACCACATTGGTCGTTTCGTTCTTAGTTTGCTGTATGTTGGAGTTTAGGTGCGGTTAGGCTGGTGTAGTGTCCGGGCTGCAGACCCAAATACGACTGTGATAATCAATATCATAGTCGCGAGCTCCTGATGATGGGCATAGTAATGCCCGAAACATGTTGAGCCTATAGGAAGAACAATAAAATAATAAGTGGCATCTGATTGGTTTCTTATTCTTCAGTTATCGTCTTATCTTCTTGATGTCTAGTCCGAGAATTCAACTACGAATCGTGGCCGATTACACCGTGTTAATAAGCTACACTAAAACACGTAGCTATCGTTGTGTGGTCTGCGTTACGTCACTGGTTTCCTGGGTGACCTTTAGTCTCACGTAAGAGAAAGGCGCATCGTGTGAGTTTCCCAATCAGAAAGTCCATGGTCATTGGTATTTATTATTGAGGGGCTGGAGTACACTAACTGGAGTTCACTTTGTTTCGTATATTAAGATGGAATTAATGTAGAGAAGTATTTTGTTTCTTTTTGTTTCAGGTTCCCAGGAATAAAAATATATGGGGCTGGCAAACGTATCACCGGGACTACATGGACCTTTGTGCTCACTCAACAATAACGACGTTAGTTTTTAATATCATGTTAAGTGAGGTTGTTTGTAATCTGTAAACATATACTGATAGACTCCATATACAATTTCGGAGAGGACGAATATTTACCAAGAAGCGTCAACTGCATTTCTCGATAAAATAATTGGTTTGCAGGGCTATATTTTGTAAAAACACTGTAAATTATCGGCATGTACTTACATTAAGTCTACTTAACTTTACATACTATGTGAACCCAACACACACCAATTCAATTTGGACCGGTAATGACGGCGATGTGGTACTAATAGCATAGCTACATTTTCAGAATCCGAATTCCGAACAGACTGCAAAATTTAGGAAACCTCATCTGTTTCCTTCCCGTGTGTTACCTCTATAACCTTTTAATTAACGCAAGACGCAGATGGCGCTTCCAAAACTTTGTGTTCTGTTCGGCAGTACTGGACTTAATAGAGGAAGCAGATACCAGATACTGAGTTTGCTAAAGCTGGAAGGAATGATTGTGGCACAATTATCTCTAGAAGAAATGCGTTTAATATTGTTACTCAAGAGGAAAAACTAAATTCTTGCAGTAAAAACTGGCGAATGGATTTCTAGTACCAAATGCAGGACTGACGTTCTAAGAAACAACAATCGAAACCAACTGCATTCTTTAATTCTGAAATTTCATCACTTAGTTTGACAAACAGACCACAACATAAAGTAACCATAACGGCTCACAATTTGTGCAGGTGAAGGAAATAAGCTGTTGGTTTTATATGTATTAGATTGTTTTATTTGAAACATTTATCAATACTTTGAATATATAAGCAAGTATACAAATAAAGAACATAAAATTTGGATATTATTTGGCTCTATTCTTTTATTGAAACATTCGACAATACACTTGAATATATTTACCGCAAACCGTGTTAATTCTATTTCGATAGCCTGGTTTGTCCCCTGTTTATGAGTACCTTGAAAATTTAAAGATTTTTTCAAACGAACCTAGTTTGTTGTTATACAGGGTGAGTCTCTCGCTAGAGGTCCCAAACTATTGTCTATAAAAAATTATGTTGTTGAGATAATGACTTGAAAATTTATATAAACATACCGGGAACAATGCAAAACGGAACCGACTCATAATCGATGCTGAAACCGGTCTCCTTTCACATCCAAGCACACTTGAATGCGTTTCTCCAAATTCTGGAATACTTTTCCCAAAATTTCGATGTTGACGGCTTGAATCTCTTGGCGTATAGCGTCCTTGAGTTGTTCGATTGTGCGGGGTGTATTTTTGTACACTTTGCCCTTCAGTAGGCTCCAAAGAAAGAAGTCGGCAGGCGTTAGATCGGCTTCCCCTTGTCTCTAACTTTTTAACCAATTTCTGGATGCAACACTTCGATGGTGCATGTCTTTCACCAAATTCCGTTCGAAATGCCGTCTGGCATGCTTTAAATGAACCTGTTTGCCAGCATTTACGAAAGAGAAAACCGCGTTGTTCGACTCTATTCATAGACAATAGTTTGGGGCCTCTAGCGAGAGACTCACTCTGTACAAAGTTGGTACCCATAATTTTCGCTGCGTTATAAGCCGGAAGGTCTCGGGTCAGGCACTACTATACCCATCATCAGGAGCTCGCTACTATGATGTTGATTACCACATTGGTCGTGTCGTTCTAGGTTTGCTGTATGTTGGAGGTTAGGTGCAGTTAGGCTGGAGTAGTGTCCGGGCTGCAGGCTATAGCCTGCAACCCAAACACTACTCCAAATTAATCGCACCTAACCTCCAACCTACGGCAAACCAAGAACGAAACGACTAATGTGGTAATCAACATCATAGTAGCGAGCTCCTGATGATGGGCATAGTAGTGCCCGAAACATGTTGAGACTATAAGAAGTACAATAAAATATCAAGTGGCATCTAGTTGGTTTCTTATTCTTCAGTTTTTACAATGATGCACGGTTCAATAAACATAGGATTTATGGAAATTTAAATTCTCACAAACAATAGTGTGAACAACTTTGCATAATTTCACTTGTAGCTGCCATAAATAAGAATGGCTTAAGCAAGTTCATGATAAGAAATGTGTTCAGAAAATTTATGCCACTTGTCCGTATGACTTTCTTGCTGTTTTCCTGAAAATATCGAATTTAAAATTTATATGAACAAAAGACAAGTTTTTATAATTTTGTCCTACACCATTGGTCTTCTGGACTGTGCCACTATGCAGCATTAAGTTGTGACACGAACGTATCGACGGAAAAAAATAATTGCTTTCTTTTTGAGGGTTGTTTGACCGCGCATCTTCATTATGAAATAAAGTGAAATGCCAAGTTGATGGTACGATGTATTTTATTGAAGTTTCCTTACCTCGACATGTTTCGGACGCATACGCTTATCATCAGGAGCACTAGATGTTAAGTTGCAGCATGTGCTTTTCTGCACCCAGTTTTTAGATGGGTGGTGGTCCTGAGAGCCGCTGCGTAGTTTCGTGTGTACGGTGCGGATGGTGCCGTCCGTCTTAACGTCTAGTACTCCTGATGATGGGCGTATGCGCCCGAAACATGTCGAGCTAAGGAAACTTCAATAAATTACATTGTTGCATCAAGTAGGCTTTTCACTTATTTCATGCGTTCTTTGTGCTAAGTCAACGTGATGAAGCTGATAATTATACCACCAGTATGAAAAACTTAGATAATTCAGAAGAATGTGTGTGGGAGTGAAATGTGTGCTGCTGTCAAGTTTACGTTCTGTTGGAATTCAGAATACAGCAATCCAGATACTTCAGCCTTAAGATTTTTAATCTGACATATTGATGTGGCGCAACACAAATACCTGTCGGTCGGATATGAGGGCGACTGGCGGTTATCTACAGAGATAAGCGTCTGCTGACCTATATAAACGCTAACACATCAGCGTTCCTGTCAGGTTGGCAATGAAGGTAATAATACTGATGTACCTTTTGTTACTGGGGCACTTGATACAGTGCCGGGAAGTTTCTCACGTCTTCGGCGTCCCAGCACGGTGCCCACAGGGCTACAAACACGATTATTCAGGACGCTGCCGAAAGATTTTCTTATGGAAACAATCTTGGTCCAGGGTAAGTACCAAAATGAAGTTTGAAATTCAAATTTCTTTCGGGTTGCGAGTGGAGAAGGCGTATTTTTGCTTAAGAAGGTTGCTGATTGATTCTTACGATTTTTAAGCTCATGGTTCCGTGCTTCATAATTCAATACTAGCAAAAATCCAACCAGATGCAACAGTATGCAGTCTTATTTATTTTACTGCAAAATCGTTCTACATGTTTCGAGTGTCCACCGCACCCATCACTAGGATTACTAAAAACTGTACCCGCAGCCTAACAGCTACTTCCCTCCAACGCGGCCGATCAGGCCACGTTGGACGGAAGTAGCTGTACCAGTATTATGACCTGTACCGGAGGCTGCGGTTACAGTTTTTAGTACTCCTGACGATGGGTGCGGTGGACAAACGAAACATGTAGAGTGATTTTGCAGTAAATAAATATCTGCATACTGTTGCATCTGGTTGGATATTTATTAATATTGATTCTTGCGTTGATTAAAGCCGTTCCTTCAACTCCACATCATTGTATTAGTGAAAGGTGATAGCTTGTTCGCCGGTCCCAGTGGTCGCGCGGTCTAAGGCGTGGGTCTGCGGCCGCTCGTCTGCTGACATTGTGGGTATGAATGTCTGTTTGTTGTGAGTGTTGTGTGTTGTCAGATAGAGGTCTCTGCGACGGGCTGATCACTCGTCCAGAGGAGTCCTACCGACTGTGGTGCGTCGTTGTGTGTGATCTAGAAACCTCGTGAATGAGGAGGCCATGGCCCACTGAGAGCTTTCGCGCCAAAAAAAAAGGCTTGTTCGCCTGTCATTAGGTACCTTCGTTAGCCATCTTCTTTGTTATTTGAATAGCAGTAATAGAATAAGAAAAAAATGGCAGCAGATTACTGTATGCTTAAGTCAGTGTATGTCATCGTTTTCCACATTATCCTTCTTGCTTCGTGCCTTTACCATTCTGTCGCCTGTAGTGTCTTGGTGTAAATGTAACTGCACTTAGAGAAATTTCCAAGGATTTGAGGTAAGAGATATTTGAAGAAATCTGTTTTAATACCGTTAGCGACTTTCATGCTACTCCTAGGCTTTGAATAATCGACTTTTTCTGGGAAAAGAATCGTGCCTAATTTAAACGGAAAGCATTAATTTGGACGTAGCATATTTTTTCCAATCGCAAGGATAAATAAAAGAACTACGAGTATCTTCAACCAACGTACTGGGTACAGTAGTGAGATTCCGGCCGGTAAGTTTCCAGTCTCTTACACACACACACACACACACACACACACACACACACACACACACACACACACACACACACAAACAAAGCACTCACCCCCCTCCCC
>Ga0123354_10004993_pt1 | contig 19082 bp, 19 predicted proteins | sample TergutLab28metaG_2_FD_97872 | JGI IMG/M metagenome (GOLD analysis project Ga0123354, IMG submission 97872) | Labiotermes labralis P4 segment gut microbial communities from Petit-Saut dam, French Guiana - Lab288 P4 | ecosystem: Host-associated > Arthropoda: Insects > Digestive system > Gut ...
CCCCCTCTATTTCACTTTTAGTACGTAATGTTTCTTCTCCACCCATGTTTTTTCCCCGAGATCCCTAGGTAGATTCATTCCCCCCCCCCCCCCCACAAATTCGTTCTAATGTAACATGCAACCTGGTATCTCTCCATACTGCAGGGACGCCCATCAGTATGGGGGGAAAGACAACTCCCCAGTCAACCGGAAGTCCGGAGCCGGATTTGGATACCACGAAATCGCCCGGTGCTTCCAATTCCAATATGCTCTCCGTTGTGCAGGTACGCCACTGATCAGGTAAACTTACGCTGGACAACGAAGCACTGATATAGGAGCCTCTCCATACAGCAGGCCTTCTGTTTCCCCTGACAATCATCTGCCAACGCCCCATGCCCATCCGTTATTAACCATAGAATTTTCACAAGCCTGACCAGCCAGCGCTTCAACGTGTCGAATTTCTGAGCTGCTAGCTTCAGAATATCCGTGTTCAAACACAGTTAGTCTTAATTCTCTCATAGCCGAAGGTAAACTGGCTGTGTCTAAGGTGGTGTGGAGGTCAAGCTCTATGGATTATTACCTTTGGCTTTAAATAGAGAAAAGTTGTCAGCTTCATAATGCAGCCCCTTTAACCCGGCCCACAGACCATTTCCGGACACAACCGTAAATTTAGCACACAATTTAACTGATTTGTTTTAGGGCTTTACATTGCAAGAGGCTGGATGTCGCTTCTTCACAAACGAGGATGAGCATATGGAAACATGGGGGTTGTGTTAAATTTGCAGGTGATCCCATCGCAACTCCCAGATGGACAGGTCGTCTTCCTGCTCCCTAGTCACTACGTTCAGCTCGCAGCAGCCGCCGCTGCTTCAGACGTTGGCAGCCCCGCAACATCCTCAACGGAGACGCTATGGGCGATGAGCAACAGCAAAATGAGCACTGACAGCAACACAAGCATTGCTGCTATCGACGAATCGATCGATACCGAGTCCCTGTCAGATCAACCGATAGATTTCACGGTCGCTAAAAGGAACGAGGTTGGAATGCAATCTGAAGGGCCCGTGTGGAGGCCATGGTGAGTCGGTTCATTGTGACGTAGAAGACCACATGTATGCTTATGGACAACAATCCCGCTCGATCTGTTGCCATGACAACGTTCAGACTGTAAGAGAAAAATTAGGGCTGTGCCTCGTTGGTGTACATATCTTGTCGGTTAACCTGGTTCAAGACTCACATACGGTCTATTTCCATTAACCAAATTTGAAATTACAAGAAAGTTGTCTTAAAAAAAATTTCGTGTTGACCTATTTCAGTGTTTTGTTGTCCATTGCCTATTTCAGTGCTCACACTGGTGGACAAAACAGAGTGTGCAGTTGGGATTTTTGCAACACCGTAATTTATTCTTGATAGCACAAACACCTGCTACAATTATTTGATTATACGATTAATTCATTTAATTGCCAATGGTGACTAGATAGAAAATATCACAGACATGTCAGGTCAGAGATAATTCAGATTTCGAACTCTGAAAAAAATTAATTACTCTTCTAACATACGAACAGAATATAGTCTCGATTACCCGATCTAAATGGAACCGAAATGTGGTCGAATTATTAAAACTGTAGGATAATGCGGAAGCTAATCGAAAAACCGGCCTACAGCAATTTTTTAATCCATCCATGCTTTCTTCTAGTTCTTATACCAAAATGATGGAGCAGTAGGAACCATGTTTTTGAAAGCTCGTGGTTTTATGTCCTCTCCAACAAATTCGAGTTTTAGTCTGCGCATGCGTTCTCGGCACAAAATTTTAAATAGCACGTCGTATGCCTATGTCAGGCAAAGCGTAATGTCGGATAATTGGCACTGTACTGCATAGTAATTTATGGATTAGTTAATATGAAAACGAAATGTTCATTTCAATAATACTCAAATATTAGGATTGTTCCTCCCATAAAGCACATCGTAACTCTGCATTAGCCTGTTTACGTACCAACAGTTCCAGAAGCAAACCATTACAGCAGGTGGTATATTTAGTTACCACTGTGCTGTAACACTTTAAATTCGAGTTGTTACTACGTGTACTACCTGCCGTAACATTAATATGTATTGTAAAAATATAACCTAAAGCAGGGGAGCACAGATTTTCCAATAACCTAGGTGTGGCCTCAACATTATAGGTGCGAGAAGCGTGACACAAAGCAGGTTCCTGGCTGAGGCCTTACAAATATTAGGCGTCACTGTAACCTGATGTCCAGGATTTGTGCACTCTTGGCCTACAACGTGCACTTAACATGCGCGTTGGGCAGGAGGAATTATGAATGACATGTTGAAATGCATGATGTCTAAAATAGTCTACTTATGAGAAAATTAAATTTGTCTAAAGTGAGAGACGGAAGTGGTATATTAAATTCCAGAGAACCCTGAGGTTAGTACAGAGATGGTGTCAGGTGAAAAACATAAGCAGAAAAAGTACATAACGAATTAACACACGACACACACAAGCCGAACTGTACATGTACTGTACAATACACGCTGCTAAGCAGTCAGTGCAGAGTATTCGCTAATCGATAGTCCGTGAAATATAGTAAGTAAATACAGCCCTTATACAACAAAGAAATAGGATCTTATGACTTCCAGGATAGCTGATAATACTTCTATCCTAATTCACTTTACGGAATAATTAGAGCAGTAAAGGGTTCTGAACATTCAACAGCTCCTCATGAAGTCTGTGTTTATAAATGAGACACTAACGCTTTGTGGTAACTGAAATAACGTCTGTAGACTTCTGCTTGCAGATCAGATGTGACATTGGCGGTGAAGTGATCACAGCTGTTATCTAACGACATTAAAATGTAAAGTTGTCCCTGTACACGCAATGAAGGCATAGGGGGGAAGTGAAGGTATTCCATAGATCCACTCATTCTTAACTTCAGCATTAGATTGAGGTCAGTGGTGGTCAGCTTTATGCACAAACGTTCGGTGCCATTAAATATAAGTCTAGGGGGGCCCCAGAGGCGGTCTGGATCCTCTGAAGAGCAGAAAAATCTTTCATTCTGCCGGAAATAGAACCACGGTCATAAGAAACTTGTGGAATATTATCCTACTGTAATATAACACTTCGCCGGTCCCAGTGGCGGAGCGGTCTAAGGCGTAGGTCTGCGACCGTTCGCCTGCTGAGATTGTGGGTTCGAATCCCACCGGGGGGCATGGACGTTTGTCTGTTGTGAGTGTTGTGTGTTGTCAGGTAGAGGTCTCTGCGACGAGCTGATCACTCATCCAGAGGAGTCCTGCCGAATGTGGTGCGTCACTGTGTGTGATCTAGAAACCTCGTGAATGAGGAGGCCCTGGCTGACTGGGGGCAGTTGTGCCAAAAACAAACAAATAAACCACTTCATTAGAAACATCCACCAAGTGTTATCAACCAGATCAATCAAGACTTTCGTTTGTTTGTTTACTTGTGATCTTTGCTGAAACAACTAAATCAATTGCCTTATTCGGTAATCTTCGGCTGTATTTGGAAAACGTCTGACTGCTGAATAAACGCACAGATCTACAAGTTACTAGATATATGCACATAACAATTATCATCATATCGTACGGGAAAGGTGTACTGTAAGTGAAGTACATTTCATTTTTCTCTACATCTGTTGTTAGAAATATTTTTCGCTTGGATAAACATTTAGCGAGTTACTCTCGCGAAATGGGCAGAAGCGTATGTGGGTCTTCCTGCAGTGTCCGTCATTGTTGTCTGATGTTAAAACCACAGCCTGCTGACAGATTTTCGTAAAACCCAGCAATATCAAAGTTTCTGAAGATTTGTTCACAGGTTCTCCAAGTGTTTCACGCGTAGACGGACGGCCGGACGGACGGAGCGATTTAAATAAACATCCGCAAGTTTGCCAACGCGCATAAAAGCTCTGCATTGTAGCAAACAACGTGTTTATGTGTTTCACGATTCACAGAACAAACGGCAATATTTTCCTAAGCATCATGAACCAATTGGTCTTTGAATGCCAAAGGAGTGTGTTTTCTGTGAGGTAGGAACTGAAATTTAAAATATGATAAAAATTTCAGGTTTTTTTATAGTTAAATGGTTTTACTCATTAGAATATCAGCAACATTTACAGAACTTTTTCAGGTCAGCCCACCTGAAAAGGGACGCAGTTTGCTCCCAAAACGTAATGTATTGCGTTTCAGTATTTTTATGCCAAAGAAAAAAAGTCACTCTAAATGCTGCTGATACTACTCAAGTACAACCACTGTCAAAAACGTGTATGTATGTTACACTCTACTCACTGTAGTTCTGCTAATAATCACTTTGGTTTAATTTTCGGCTGAAAACAGTTTTTTGAGCACTGGTCATAGGGTCTGTGTAACCCGTGCTCACACTAATACACGGCTTTCGGGTGTCAAAAAACACATGGCCAGCCGTCTGGTTTACTGTGACATGTACACTAAAAACGTGCCGTATTATGGGAAGATGATAATGCATAACATTGTTAATATTTTCTTGGAGATGTCCGGTTTGAGCCCGGCCTATTTATCTGTATACCATTCTCTTGTCTGTGTGTGTGTCACTGTTACGACATGTCCTGTGACCTTATTCTTCCTCTGCAAGTTGCTGAATGTGACGTCACAGCAAGGCGGCCAAGCGTGTTATAGATAGGCCTACAAATGACATAACTGTTAGACCATATGTAAATGTTGTAAATAATAATGTAATATAGTATGTTAGTTTGTTTGTTATTTATCCCTTCCTCAGTGGAAATAAACAAGATTGTCCATCGGATTTACATGGCTCAGGACGGGGGCCAGTGGCGGACTCTTGTGAACAGAGTACTGAAATTTCAGGTTCCGAAAAGGCGGGGAATTTCTTCATTATCTGAGCGACTATACTCCAAGGAATTGTGTCACTTATCTGAACTTCCAGAGGCAAGGAGAATGCAAACATGCAAAGTGATAGTTTGGTTAGCTCGTCAGGGAACGTCTTCGATCCATTCTTCTCTTACATCCACCTAAGAGTTCCTTGTTCAGTAAGAATAATTTGCGCTCTATACAATGTAAGAAAGGGGGCCTTGAAGGATCCTTTGTATAATCATCAATCACACATGGCGGTCGCTAATACGATATGAGCCACTGACGACTGGATATGGCGCACAAACAGCTACAACTAAGATCTATCAGTTGTAGTGAGCCTTGGGCCTATCTGATTTTGGGACTTTTACATATTAGTTCCTAGTACAGATGACTGTCACACCATTTCGTAGTGTTATGGAATTCTGTATTCACCTGGATACGTCCAGTTCACACCTTGATTCTCCATTTGTCCAAAATTCGTCCGATATCTCCCAATTCAAACCTGTATACCTTCCAAATTACACAGGTAGGCTTAGGTATAAGTATTATGTCATTCTGTTGATGTCAAATATCTGGCGGTATTTCTCCTTACATTTAACAATAATAAAAGTCAAACTCCATGTCGCCTGGTCATTCGCTTACGTCGGTTGTCCACCACAACATGTCTACACCTGTAGTCCATTACGAGTCAAGAACAGATATATAGGGGCAGCCCACGTAAATGGGTATGACATAAGCCTAAAAATATATAAGAGTCCTGTACTTTTCTCTGTGCTGTGCCCTTGTGACAGGAATAGCCCCTACAATGACGTGAATACTGTCGAGGGGTACATAATTTTACACCGTCATCGATTAAACTCCATCTAATAGTCAAGTTTCAAAAATTTACACTACACAATTTGATTTGACCCTACTGCGGGAAATGTTCGATTTGAGCCCCACTAGTGTTACACATCTGGCCAAACGTACCTCACCTTTTATCTTAGTTAATTACTAATTTAGTTTCCGGTAGTTAATTATACCCTGTTAACGTTCACTTGAGACTACATAATTAGCAAAGCTGCGTGTGTTTTAAACGAGCAGACGCCACGCTGCTGTAATCAGTATCAATATATCGGCTGTCCTATGGCATTCGAGATTTAACAGAGGAGAGCAGAAAGTTTCTCCGAAACATTGGTTTATTTTACCCGATCTACACGGCGTCATATCCCAGAAGACTGGAATCTACATAAGCATCACTGTGGCAGCACCAAATCTCGTGCAAACCAAATGTTTGTAGGATGGCAGCTACAATGACCACTAAGTGTTTAGTAAGTGGTCTCAACCGTACGTTGAACCAGGTGTAAGTAGTTTTAAGCTACTTACTCAACTGCTTGGACAGCTAGTTATACAGTTGCTTGGCAAGATATTGGTAAGTTGCATAGGAAACTAACGAGTTCGCTGCTTTAAGCTACTTGACAAACACAAGTGCAATACGGGCGGAAATTGATGAACGCACTACTGACCCGGGGCCGAGACGTCGTGGTGCCCCGCAGCGCCTCAGGTTTTAATTAGGCCTTGTTCCCGCCGATCGCACTCAGCCAACCAACGTCACGGCAGTCCCCTGCACACGGGTCTGACTGCAGCGGGGAGATGACAGCTGAGCACAGCAACCATCGTTACGGATGTCTGTCAAAAGTCTAATTTCCTAAGCGTAAGGCAAATTTTCCCTCTGCACGCCACGAAGGAATAAATGGAAGTGGAGTACCTCCACTCATTCTTAACCTTGGCACGAGATGGAGATAAGTGGTCAGGTTCATACCCCTGTCGCTGTACACCCCGGTACCTTTTGTGTAGACGATTGGGTGAGACTCAGAGACGAACTGGACTCTACGGACTATAAAAACCAAATCTTGGCCCTATTAGAATCGAAACACGATTCCTAGGTCATCCACCTCATAGTCTAGTCATTATACTGCCTACGCTATTCGGGCTCCTAAAGATACATAATATGACAGGCAATTTTGTTGTGGTAATTACCGAATGAGCAGATAGTTTTAGCTTTGGTCCATCTGAATTGCGTTTCTCTGTTTGCCCTAAGGCCTGTGGTCTTAGCAATCGCAGTGTTTTTCAGGAATGTAATGAAGGTCAGCAGGGTAACGCACCAGGTTCTTAGTGCTTTATTTCTTCGGCAATGTCTGTCAGTTTACCCATTTTGTTTCATCTGCGAACTCACTGGCCATCTCCTGCTGTTCGCAGTACTTACGCAACTTTCTGCCACCGCCAGGGGCCGTAACTTGGTGTGTACCGGTGTATACTGTACAAAAAAGTTGTGTTGTGTCTGGTCCTACACACACCACAAGGCTGTAGTAATTAAAACGTATCAGTTTAGCCAAGAACGTTCGTTCCTACACACTAGACTACACGGCGTCGGACCCCTAAAGAACGTCATCTCAGTTTATCTTAATTTGTCACAGCCTTCCGCCTTGAGACAATACTTTATCTTAGTTGCTACTCATTTTCATTGAACCAACGTGTTTCGAGTGGGCCGGGTAGCGTAGTCGGTAGAGCGACTGGCTACGGGCTGGAAGGTCCGGGGATCAAATCCCGGTGGGGGCGAGATTTTCCGCACCTGTCCAGACCGGCCCTAGGGCCCACCAACCTCCTGTACAATGGTTACGAGGTCTTTCCCGGGGGTAAAGAGCGGCCGGGGCGTGACGCTGACCCCTCACACCTTCTAGTGCCGTAGTCAAGAAAGAGTAGAGTTATATCTCTACTCACCCTATGGGCCGTACGGCCTGTATAGAGCCTCATTGCCTGTACAATGGTGCACTTTTACCTTAACATATTTCGAACTAGTTGGTACTTTCTCTCTAGGGTTCCGTATTTAGAAGATTAGTATGAATTTAGAGCATTTGGGTGCTATACGATGACTTTATTAATATGAGAAAATTTAAGTTTATATATAGGGTAGAGTATATATTGTGAGAAAAAATATTCAGGTAACATATTTTGTCATATGTCCTTTACTTTACATTGTTTGTACAACAGCACAACATGTATGTGCAATATTACTGTGCTGCTGTAGTTAATTTGTCACTTTTTGGTGTCGCGGCCTTCTTGCTGGCTACTCACAACTATCTTCTGCAATTTTTTGCCTGTACCTATGTGTAAGTTACACACTCACTTTTTTTTTTTTTTGTTCTTCAAACGCTGTGATACTGTAATCTTTTCTACGGTTTAAAAACTGTATCTGTTCGGCGGTCACATGAGCTTTGTTTTTCGGTATCGGCAGTCTGAATAAACCTAAAGTGATGAGTCTCGATTCTGTATAGGCAATTTTATGTCGTCCTGTTGGGGTGGTTCATCAAGATGATGCTGCTCCGGAAATGTATTCTGCCTTGTAATTTATGTATCGTGGGTCTGGCTATATATGCTGGGTCAATAAAATGAGTATCAAGTAAGAAAAAGGCGTTGTATTTGACCGAAGTTTACGATCGATTAGTCAACAATACAAGGGCATAGCACTTCAAGTCAAAGTCTTGTAATATCGTGTTCCATTAGCGACAAAACATCAGCTACTACAAAATGACTGTGTTCTTCATGAATTAGATAGGAAACGGCCTTGGAATATGTAATTGCTTTTAAAGAATTGGCCCAAATTTAAATACAGGAACGGCCACACCACGAGGCAAGCAGCAGCAGCAGATGTTCATGCGACACCTTACACGACGTGCAGGTTCGTAACTTTTGAATGATAAAACAGGAAAACCTGTACACACTGTAAACAGGCCACCTCATTCCTCTAAACTGCAACGCAAAGATAGGTCCACACAAATCTTATTAAGGCATCAGTTTATTTAAAGGTAACTGTAATTGCGTGAGGTTATAGAACGTTAAACGACAAGTTAATTAGAGAACTGTAAAGGACGTAGAAAGACGCGTTCAGGGACTGTGGGCTCGTATCTGAACAAGGAGTCTCCCGAATATGAAGCAATGGTGCTACCCATTGGACAGCGAAGTTCGTTATCTGCCAGATGCAAATGAAAGTGGACCAGTCCTTCTGTTTTTACCAAAGAGCCTTCTCTGTTGGCAGTGGATAACCCTTCAAGAGGAAACGCAAGAAGAAGCCCGCCAGACGGAGTACAATACATGATCGTGTGTAGGGGACTAAAGAGAAACGCGCGGGCGGCAACACGCACACTCGCCACGACCCGGTAGACAGGCTGGCATCGCATGAGAAGAGCCGAGCCCCGGCGCAACCAAGCACCGTGGTTTGTAGTCATGGCAACGCACTGGACCCGAGGACGTGTGTCACACCACCCTTAATGCGCGATGTCGTGGCCTGTTTTACACGCCGCCTCCGTAGCACTTGCGTAGAACGCCACACCGCGAACCTCTATACACGATCTGCGGTTTGCACATCGATGCGGCGAAAACAATTATGAAGCGTCACAATCCCACAATGCCGTGCAACAAGGCGTGTTGTTCAAGTGGACGTAGACCACAATGAATTGTCGATCTCCTCGTCGATTTCAGCCTTAGGCCTCGACTGCGCGTATCCCCCGAAAATAACACCAACGCATCCACAGGAGATAGGCCCTTCTGGTAAAAGTAGGAATATTTTGAGACGCTGATAGTCGCTGAGCTATTCACTAAATTCACCGCCTTGTATGGAACCTGAAGGTCCATTACCGTATTCGTAACTGCCCAACATTGGCCCCTATCCTGAGCCAGACGTATTCGATTCACACTATATTTCCACAATATCCGTTTCAATATCATCCTCCCACCTTTACCTCGGTATCCTAAATAGTGTCTTCCTTCAGCAAAATTGGACTTTTGATTTCGTAAATTTGTCCGTCCCCCCCTCCTAATCCAAGTACGGCCAAATCTTTTTTTGGGTAGGACAAATGATGTACAAGGCATGAACTATTGCCAAAACATGATGTTTTTGCTTGTGTCCCTTGCTTCTGTCGTTAGACTTCTACTGCTACGGTTTATCGTAATTTCTCTAGTTTGTGCACGGTCTAGACGTCCCCTGTTATTTGCGTGATATTATCCCAAACAAACACAGTCTGATATTTACACGTGGAACACTTTACGTCGTGGGCAAAACAAAAGATTCGTTTGGAAATCATAATTTGTTCTAATTGAAATAATCCAAGACGTTATTCAGTACCGCCAACGGAAAATGGATACTTACTGAAGTTTACATAGTGGAGAAAAGAAAATCAAAATACATAATTTTTTTTAAAAATGGAATATCAATTTTAAAAACAACTCGATTTAACAGCACGCTATCCCGTGTTTCGGCAACATTTGAATTAAAAACATCAATACAACTTGAAAACTCATAAAATTATGTACCTATAAGAATGAGATCGCAGTCTTATTAACTTTCTTTGTGTTGCACATAATAGTTTTCTTATTATTTTACAAATACGAGTACCTGATCATGGTCTTGTAAGGCCGAAACATGTAGGACAATCAGACATTAAATAATTGCTAAATTCGAGTTGTGATTGACGATTCTTGTACTTTCCTTTCATATCCCGTGTTCAGTTGAAGCAGTTATGGAGACAGGTGTATTTGAGTGACAAGCGGCTGGTCAGACCTGTTCATCAATTCCGTAATGAGTATAATCACCATGGAGACTGGAGGCGCGCGGCCTCTTGAGAACGCAGCCATGCCCTGCCCTATCATTTCTGACAACCGTCGCCAGAGGGTACTTGAAATTAAAGACGAGCCTTCCGGCCGTCATGCAGACTTGCCAGCAACGAGAAAGAGATTGAAAAATGCACCTACTGCATAAAAAGTCAGGTGCCTCCCGAAAGCCACAATAATAGAGCGGTGGTTATGCTGTCAAGGTAACTGGTATAAAATACGAACTAAACTGTGATATGACGAATTTAGACTGCACTAAACTAAAACAGTAAACAGATCACACCCAGAGGGACAGGCGAAGATGTAATTCGTTCACATGGAAGCGTCAGCATCCGAGGTTTCCTGCTCGACTCCGGTTCGGGTCGTCAGGTCTCTGCTTGCAGACATTGCTTCTATCGTAGGGACCCCGACTGCTTGGTGCCACTTTAACAGGCAACTAAGCCACACATGAGCCTGAGCCAGTTTCTTGACTGCTACTTTCTTTCCGTCCCTGCCGTAGAATCTTCTGTCCAATCCAGTCTACGTATCCAACTACATTTCCTTAGGATGCATTTTAATATTATCAACCCAAACGTAGCATTAATTTTACAAGTAGTCGCATTTCAGAATACAACACAACACTCTGCATGCCCACCATAATATTCTTGACAGTTTGCCTGTATCGTTCTTTATTGTTAATGATGGTCGTGTTTAGCGACGATGCATGGATCTGCAGGTGGTATGACAACAGGGATGGTGAGAAGGTATCAAACAGGGTTCGAGATTCGGACAAATTAACGATCTGCAATTGTGATGTAATGACACAGCACAGCAGGGTTGCCAACCAAATCATAGGAACCGTTATTTAGTATGACTAACGCAAACCAAGCTACAGCAAGAGATTTTATTTTCTCCACACACGTCCAGACCAGCCCTGGGGACCACCCAGGCTTTCCCCATGTCAAAGGAGACGGAGTGTGGCGCTGACCACCCACGCCTGTCTAGCGCTGACGTTAAGAAAGAGTACAGCTATACCCGTAAACACCCTCTGTGCCTGCACGGCATGTTACGGGGAGACCTTTACCTTACCCAAACCAAGCAGGTCAGTGTAGTTATTCATTTACTAAAATTCAAGCAAGACTGGCCAGAATTTTGTGACAGACATGAAAGGAAGCAATACTGCGCGAAATCATACAGGTAATGCTAGGAAGGAGATATTTTGGCTTTTTCTGGCGTAAGCCGAAAGAACATAATTCATTCGGCATGGACAAAGAGTAGTTGACTCTTCTTTTTGGCACTAGCTGAACCGCCCACGAATCAGTGTTAGGTTCGTATGTTTAAGACCACGAGCATTAGGCCTGTCTTTGGCATTTAAGATTGTTCGACTGCTTTGTGCTAGGAGATCCAACATAACATTCCATTAGAAGCAGTCCTACGGGTATCAAACTGTCTCATCACTGCCTTCCTCTCTGGCGTTGCAGACTAATTTGGGTCAGGACTCCGTTCTCAGTGTTTCAAAATGTACTAGTACACACTGGACACGACTGCTTGAAAGACAGACCAGCCTTCATCTACACGTGGCAAAACGAACACAGAAAAATCGCGCACATCCATGCACCGAGTCGGATTCCAAATTAGGATCCCAACGTTCGAGGGCGAGAAGTCGTAGCCCTACACACCTTCAGGGCCTGTTCCGCTAGCGCGGTAAAATTGTGCAACTGTAGCATCGGATCCAACTGTCGAGGTGGTTTGGCTACTGCAGCACAATGGAGCTGTTCTCGCACCAGTAGCATAGGTTCTTGGGATGTATGTACGAAATATGTACATTTATATAAGACGAAACTAACAAAATAAACAATATTATTATAAAGAATTTACTCCTACATGTTTCGATCCTCTTCGGGTCATCTTGAGGAATCGCCCAAACATTATATGTAAAAGCACATACTTTGTGTGAATAAATTAGGCCAAAATTAGGGTCTGATGTTGTTAGATGCCTTGGCTGTTGTAGGGTCATCTACTGCAACATTCAAGCCATCAAAACCTAACTTTAGCCTAATTTATTCACGTAAAACTTACGTTTTAGAATTATAATTTATGTACACTCCCTCAAGATTACCAGAGGGGGTTGAAACACGTGTGAGTAAATTAAAAATAATAATATTGTCAATAATGTTGTTGTCTTATGTAATTATCAATTAATTCACGGACATGAACATAAAAATTAAATACGTAATAATTAGCCACCTTCTTGGTTGCTGTTGTACATATTTATAATCACAGATCTTATCATTATTAGCAAGTCTGCAAATGCTGTACCTCAAAATGTCATACAGTTGCTGTGTTCGTAATACCTGATACACAAACCCTGTTTTTCAAACATAATGTATAGAAATGTTTACGGTCCATCTGGGCACCAAATTTCTTACGCCTAGCTCCAAAGGTTCCCCTTCGCAATCAAATCGAACGGAAATGAAAAAATTCGCAAAACCGCCAAGTTGCTATTTCACACTGTACAAAGAAATCATTTTCAACAAACGTTACCTAGTCGTCGAACATTATTAGCATACATTAGTTCACAACTCTAAATTACTCGTTGTCACTCCCTCCTCAAAAATTCGCCCGGCTATCACGTTTTTATAGTTTGTACGAAATTGGAAAGTATTGGAGTGGTTGACAATGATGCCATAAAAATTGTTACTAAGTTTGGTGAAAATCGGTTAGGTAGTTAGAAGGAGACAGAGCTGAAAGTTATACAGCGCCGTGCAGTTGCCTCAATTGCACGGCCCCAATAATGTAACCATACAAACAGGAAAGATGCGATACATATGGGGACAGCAAAGTCTGTGTAGCGACTAGGTTTTGGGCAGGACGACCGCGAAATTGTGGATCGAATCTCGACAGGGATAAAATATTTTTCCTCTCTACAGAGACCAGACCGGCGCGGAGTCGCACACAGCATCCTATGCAATCGGTATCAGGGACACTATCGGGAGTAAAGCGACCTCCGCCGAGTAGCGAGGTCAAGAAAGCGTGAAAGTGCGTACCCATTCCCCCTTTTCACCTATAATGTAGTCAATTAAGCCCAGGGCAAGCTTCACCTTATTGTAGCAGTGATTGCTTCTTATACTGCAGCTGTCGTACTTTGGTCAAGTAGCGGAACCGCATCTTCCGTCCGCACGACTAATCTCATCGACATTATAACACAACACAAATGTCCCATGTTTAATTACTTCTGAAACAGATGCATACTAGAAGTGTATTCGAACATGAAATATTGAAATTTTAAGTCGATCATGAAATGTCCAAATTTTAAGTACTTGGTTTCGAAATATTGCACAAAACTTCCTATAGGTTATTACGGAAATTTGCTTGTAATTTGACTGTAATAAAAACTGGACAGTATCGACAAATTTAAATGAAATTCGCAAAAGAATATTTCATAAATAGCAAATTCAGAGGTTATCGACTTGATATAATATGCGGAGGGACACGGCGAAGCGAAGTGACCCACTCTTGAAACTTACCACTGCAAACCTGCCAAACATGCATATATACTTTTTTCAGCCAACCTGTTAAACTAAACCGTTAGATCAGTTTCAGTAACATCAACAGTTTAACGAAACCTTTTAATTCCGTGCACGGTTACTGTGCGCGCGTTCCGTAAGGTGGTGCAGCCTTAACCTATAGCAAAATCTGTCGCAAATGCTTACCTTATTCGCAAAACGTTACATAGGGTTCAGAGGAACTCATTGCTAGCTGCGTATTCGTCCCTTTTAAGCAATACTTCCGAAGTTCCGTCTTTAACACAAATGAATTAAATTTCATTACAGGAGCATGCTTCCCAGATGCGTAGAATTAGTAGCATACTCTCCATATGTACGTTACTAATATCTAAAACAAACAGCATTATAAAACACGTCCCGTATTATACAAATGTGAAACAAACGTCAAATCATTACGAAAATGACTAGAAACGAAGCAATAAAACGCAATACATATTGCACCCCAAAACACAACACACTGACGATCACGGATACTACCTATTACGATCGGCACTCAAGATGCCCCCCCGCGTATCGATACCCGGCTTCGGATTGCACACCGAGAACTATATCGATCCTGCAGAACATTCGATATGTCGCTTAAATTCATATTCATCGCCCATCACTAAACGGGGCAGTGCGTTTACGACGAATTTTACTAGTATTTCCCAATGGCAGGTACATCAAGGTCATTGTGCGTTATAGCTGCAGTGAGCTATGAGATTTGTGGTTGGAAGCGAAATTTAAAAAATAAGAAAGATGTAATATTATAAAATGCGTTACGGTAACATAGTAAAGTAACACTTTTCAGATCACAACCTGAATCGAAAAAATTGAATCTAATTTTCCTTTCGGTTCCACTAGAATATCGCACCTCTAATAAGATTTTCCGGAAATTTGGTATACGCCTTTCACACGTAGCTTATTGCCAGGTTTAATATTTGCGTTGATGCCCCTTTCCTTACTGCTAACGTGTTGATCGTAATATTTTAGGTATTGTTTCACTTCATGAGTGACTACAATTGTTCACACAAATATGTGCTGCTAAACAGCTCACATATTTGGCACAAAAATTTGGAAACTGACCTGAGGAAAAGCAACTTGGCATTCAGATGTTCCTAAATTGTTCTTTAGCAGTGAATCACACTGAAATTCCATCAGTGCAATTTGTGGATGTTCATCTACTGCTATATATACGTCAAGTTTATGGGGTACGAAGAATACTATAAATTTAATTTCACAAAGTTTAAAATCGAATTTTAAATTCGGTTTGCAACAACAAATTATTTTCTGGGTGGTAACTGTGATGTAGATTCAACTCGTGTAACTTAAATAATTCACATGTTTCAAAATATAAAAAATGTTCAATTTTGTTTGTGTTTCCCAGAGCCAATGTATCTGAAAATTTTTAACACTCTCATACAATCATGATGATGATTCTTTGTTGTTCCACATTTACCTCTTGCAGGTGCTTTGTATTATCATATAAAAGTGCCAGATCCCTTTGTTACTGCAGCTTTCTTTTTCTTGTTGCTATATTTAAAAAATATAAAATAATTTCACGTATCAATTCATAAAATGCTTCTAACACCTTTGGGCACAATAACCAGTAAACTTCAGTGTAATATGACACATCTCTACATTCACTGTCAATACTGAGAAGAAAAGTGTCAAGCAAACCAATGATAATAGGCATGAAGAGAGTTAATGATCAACCAACTCTTTTCAAAATGTGATCAGTCTATTTTCACACAAGATTTCTTGGTGTATTATAAACAAAAATTGCTACAGAGGTATTCATTTACCCCACAACGCCATTTTTAATAACTGACATAACAGAAACCGTCAGTCACACAGTGTGCTCAATTTTGTAAAGTCAGAGTCCATATTTTTAAGTAAACTATCTCACAGAAAATATCTTCTCCACTTGTAGTTTCATGCATATGTAGGAATTCATTCCAAAAGTCATTCAATTATAACAAAATCTGATTTACAACTGTGAACAAATGTAAGGTGATCAGTATCTTGAACATCACTGCTCTTATCCACTGCTATTCAGTAGGCTTAAACACTTTACTACTCAACTTCATCTGATTCCATGTATCACTGACTATGCCACTTAACATATTCAGCCACTGTGTTTCTACTTTGGTTTTTGTTTTTGAATTTTTGTACTTTCTCTGGCTAGATCACTGCAGCTGTTTCAATGAGACTTGAAAACAACTGTCCTTCTTCTGCAAAAGATTTAAAATTGGTTGCAATTTAACTGGCCAATACAAAACCTGCTTTAAGTAATGGTTCTTCTGATTTATTTAGTGTTACAGAACTCTTCCTGTTGCTTTTGTAAATATGATCTTAATTCACAAAATGTCAGGTCCACAGTTTCCTGTAACGTGTGGTGTTTCGTGATGAGATTTAACATACACACCTTGCAAATGCCAAGCATCCTTGAACAAATCAGATATATGATATTGCTTTGAACGTGTGAACTGAAATATTCTTCTTCCCACTGTCTTATATCTAACATTTAAAGTAGCAGATGACTTCAATTTTGACATTGTTGGGTTTATTGTTTGAATTATTATTAGACATAATTCACTACAATTATGCTTCATGAAACTTGATGATGAGCTAGTTTGCAAGAAACACAAATAAATATCAATGACTATTTATGCAAGCTCAAATGTTTCCCTGCACTTCTTTGTCCAGCTCTTGACTATCTGTAAGCTACAATTTCCCTGCACAGTCCTCTCTCTTCCTGTAGCATATACATACTTATCTGCCAAAGCAATGGAGGTCACACAGCCTGTAAGGGTTAAGCAATCTTTTAATCTCATGGAGCTGCCACATAATACACAAAAATACAAAGTGTCGCTCAACAATTTGGGGACTGTGGTAGCACAGTGGTTAAGGTGCTGTGCTACAAATCGGAAGGTCGCTGGTTCGATCCCAGCTAGTGTCATTGGATTTTTCATTGACACAAAATCCTTTCGATCGCATTATGGCCCTGGGGTTGACTCAGCCTCTAACAGAAATGAGTACCAGGAGCATTTCCTGGGGGTACAGGCGGCCTGTGCATAAGGCTGACAACCTACCACCATCCTATGCTGTTGTCACGAAATCTGGGAACCTTAACTTCCTGGAACCCTCTAGGCCCCTCCAGGCCTTTATCAGGACTGCTGCTCAACAATTTGATGACCAACTTTGCCATCTCATCCAACTGAATATTGCTATTTCTAATTTGTGATCTATAGGTCATATTCACAAACTGTCTTGAAAGTTCAGAAAGACCACCAAAACAATTCATATGGGGCCACACATGCAGCCAATGGGCCAACAATGTGATATACTGAAACAAATAAGTCAGTCAGCTGGCTAGGATTTGTGTTGGACAATCAAGAAATTGTGGACAAATTCCCAGTAAGGGTAAGAGACATTTCTACTCTCCAGTGTATCCAGACAGGCTCTGGAACCCACTCAGCGGGTATTGGAGGCTCTTTCCCCAGAGGTATAGAAACTGGGGTGTGAAGCTGACCATTCACCTCCATCTAGTGCCAAGGTTAAGAATGAGTGGAGATATACCTCCACCCCCCAATAGGCCTTCACATTTTGCACAGGGACTTTACCTTTTTTACCTAACTACTCTGTTAATAACTCACACCATACACTGTCAAAGTGTGGTATGACAGTGAATACTCAATTGATAAATAAGTGGAAGGAAGCAGTCATAATCTAATTTCTTGTAGTACCCTGCCATTTGCCTGGAGGGGCTAAGAAAAACAACAATGTTAAGGCAGACCTCCATACTGAAGTATAGTTTATGTATAACAGTATTAGATAATTGTATATTAACATACGTGACATTTTTTCCTCAGTACAAACAGACGTGTTAACTAAATCTTGCTATGAATAAATGAAATGCTAGAGCTGGCAGGAAAAAAGGTGGTAGTGCCGGTCAAGTAATTAATGGAAAGCTTTTCACATGAACATAACTGTTTCCCCTTTATTATTAAATGGCAAATTAAAATGAACAGTGACATAGTGGACATGACTGTAACTGGCACAGTCTTCAAACAATATCTAGGAAAATGCTTCAGTGGTACAAAATAAAAATAACCCACAACTGCATTCTTCCTAATTCTGACCAATGTATCATTCAAAGTCATTTTCCCACCTCACACTATTAGCAGTTCCTGAAAAATATTTCATAAATATAGGAATGAAAAGTACCTAACAGCTCTTCAAATGCTTACATGCCAAAACTGCTGTAATGTAATCACTGTAGTTGTCACGCATGTTTGCAAAATTGTGGAAAGCAGTTATTACCTTAATTATGTCTGCCTGTCTGCCTGCACGCATGGAATTACTTGGCTTTCACTGGTTAGATTTTCATGACACTTGATATTTTCAGAATTTTTTATACATCTGCCAGGAAAATTCTAGTTTGATAAAAATCACACAAGAATAATGGGTACTTTACACAAAGACCTACATAAATTTATGGTAAAATCTCACTGAATTCTTCTTAGATTAAGAAGTGTTTGAAACAAATCTGTAGATAAAATCAAAACACATGTTCAATAAATTTTTTTTTCCTAATATCATGGCATTTATGAGATAATGTCAAAAAATATGCTAGAGGCACAGATGGCAATATAATACAGTGCAGAAAACATGAAACTCACATGCTGGAAAACTAAGGCAAGAATACAGACACAATGATCATACTAAACGTTCTTATCGTAAACAAGAGTATGAAATATTCACTAGTTCAACAACAGTTCAAAGGGAACCCACTGTTGCATTTCCATGGCAACACTGAACTTGCTGACAGCTACTCTTACACCACCAACAAAAAGGAAACATACCACTGCATTTCCACGGCAACAATGGTCATGCAAAGAGCCGCAATGTCCCATTATATGTGCACTGTCTATCGTGTTAAACATGTAATAAAACTAAACTCTGTGGCCTTAGTCCGCACGCGAACTATACCGACAGAGCGGCCGCCGCTGGTCGGCGAAGTTAGTGCCAACTTTTGCGGATAGAGGGGTGTCACGTGGTCAGCGCAACGGG
>Ga0123354_10004995_pt1 | contig 19078 bp, 15 predicted proteins | sample TergutLab28metaG_2_FD_97872 | JGI IMG/M metagenome (GOLD analysis project Ga0123354, IMG submission 97872) | Labiotermes labralis P4 segment gut microbial communities from Petit-Saut dam, French Guiana - Lab288 P4 | ecosystem: Host-associated > Arthropoda: Insects > Digestive system > Gut ...
CCTCACGAGGCTGAGTGGACCCCGTTCCAGACCCACTACTACTCAGAAAATCTGGTAGCGCCGGGGATCGAACCCGGGACCTCTGTATCTGTAGCCAGAAACTCTGACCACTAGACCACAGTACCAGTTTCTAGTATTCCAAAAATGAGAAGAGAGTTTTTTGGCACTGATACCATCAAACATCAAAGTTAGGCAGAGCAAGTGAAGTCAGTTCTTATAATCAGATGCATTGTTCACAACAGTAAATGTTAAAGTTACATATGCACCTATGGAATTTGAAGGATGTTATGGTTTTTTTTTTTATCAAAGTGACAAATGATTATAAGAATTCATTGTCAGTGCTGAAAAGTATCTTGACAGCGGTCAGTTACATGTATGTTACTGGGCTTTTGAAGGTTGTCCATTGTCTGTATTCCCAACATAATACAGTATTTTTGAAACTGGGTATGTTTCCATTCTTGGGTGAAAATGTGAGGATGAGTTGATTAAAAGCAGTTAATTACAGTCACTGAACATCATGTAACAGCCTCAACTGAAATGCCGGTCCAACTTCTTACCATGAGAAAAATCCAATTCCCAAAATGTCGTGGTACATTCAGAATATCAGATGATGGAGTCCAGAAACCCACTAATACTAAATTTATCCTTGTTTCTCAGCCTTCGTACTGTGATAGTTGTGGGCCATAATGGAATTTGAGGGATGAAGTCATGGAGGTACTAATTACAGTGTACAAGAAAATAGATTACATGTTTGCATGAACATGGGCATTTGAAAAGTGGTGCCCAGCTGAACACACAACCTGCTCACATCTACAAGCCTGCACATACTGCACTACCACGCATCTACTTGACACCACCTGCTCTGCAGTACTCATTCTCACAACATGGGACCATTCACTATTAGAGTGGATGGCATCAGCTACTTCATGACAACCAGCATCAGGCTACACTCCTCAGTACTCTCACATCATGAGACTGCAGTACTGGAGTGGATGGCAACAGTTGCTGCATGACAACTAACTACAGGCCACACTCCTCAGTTCTCACACATCATGAGACTGTGCAGTACTGGAGTGGATGACATCAGTTGCTGCATGACAACCAGCATCAGGCCCCACTCCTCAGTACTCGCACATCATGGGACTGCAGTACTGGACTGGATGACATCAGCTGCCACATTACAACAAATGACAGTCCATACACTGCGGTACTCAGTCCTCCATTAAGAAAAACTCTGCTTCTTTCTTCACAGAAACTGAGAAACTGAAGTACAAAATGTGGGGAAGGCAGAATAACGTACTGCTTCCATTATGCTGATGTACTTGCAGTGGTATGAGAGGTTGACATTCTGTGAGTATCATGTTACTGAAAAGGTTGAGATGCTGTGTGCTTTATTAACCCTGGGTATAACCATGTAATTAATTTAGGTAAAGCAAGTTCTTTACCCAGAACGTTGGTGGCATTCATAAATATTATTATGTACATCGTCAGTCTTGCTTCATTCTAGGATTTACACACACACAATTCATAAATAAATATAATTTTTAGCAAACTACATATTTCTTTAATTTGTGACATATCTTTATTTAAAAATATGGTTGGCTTCGTGGTGGCCAGGAACCACAATTAGATGTTACTTCTGCACACACAAGAAAAAAGCCTCTGGTTGTAAGTAATCTATCTGTAAATTAAACAATTTGTCCTTCAGAGTAGCATCACAAGCTGCGAACATTTCTACTCAGGTATCACGAGTATATGATATTGATCTTGTTCTTATATTTGATTGATTGGTTGGTGTACTATTATTATTTTGTCAGTTGTCATTTCTGGTGGTGGTGGTGGTGGTGGTGTGCAATCTCTGTAAGGACCTAAATGATGTTCATCAAATTCGTGGTAAGACATGATGATAAAAACTGCACATGTCATGAATTAATTTACTGGGTATATTGATTTAACTTGGTCATAGTTTTGTTTCAGTTGTGCTGTAATAAAGAATTTATTTTACTGTGATCATGTGGAGACACCCTCCTACTGGATGTAACGTACTGCCTTAAGTAGCTTTAAAAATTGTATTTGCATTATGATTCTAATGACAGAAATATAACAGAGGTGGTGTGTATGTTTAAGTATGACCCTTATGTTGAAATTTTATAGAGCAGTAAAATTTTAAATGTAACATACAATCCTACTGCTCTTTATGATGATAAATATATGAGCTCATTGTGTGTTTGTGACTCTCCACCTTACATACATTTCTAAATCTTCATACGTCGTTCAGTTGCAACAACATGTTGCCACAAGAACCGCAAATCTCATATCTTTGCGAAATATAATAAAGGTAAAAATTCAAAGTTGAGGGTCTGAAGATGTAGTAAACTGATTATGTTCCTGTGCTTTAAATGAAGTTACTATTGAGATGGTGTGTGTTGGACAACCTGACTAGTCAGTTCAGCAGTTGTGTCAAACAGCTGTCAAAAGCCAACAGTTCACAGTGGTTACAGTGTTTCATTGGAGCAGAGATTTCAAGATTTATTTATTATGAATCATTATGAATTAAAAAAAAAACCTTACGATGCTGAAGAGAAATTTGAAAGATACTGACACACTTTCCTAGGCAAGAGGGACAACTTTGGTGGAGGTGGGGGAGTTGAGTGAACTGAGTGTTTTATACATTTCATATTTCAGAATGGAAAACACATTAACACGACTTCACTACTGTACACCTTTCTTCAACATGTGAAAACTGTTTCATAAGTACTTACTTGACACCATTTTACGACATGCACAGGAGGATGGTTTCTGGTTGGGGGTAGTGGATATTCTGATACTTCTTCTGATTTCCCTGATTACACTCAGTAAGTGTCAGGATTGTACCTTGGAATAGGCCTTAACGGCTCCTCCCAATATCCCCTCCAACCCAGTTCCGATGATTATTGGACTACTATTTAGTGCATCTGAATCCCCATGGAGCACACATTAAAATCACTACATTTTTAAATCTGTAAAGTGCCATTACTCACAAACAGCTAAGTTGATGTCACTGAAATTTGATACTTGACAATGACAGCAGTGCTTCTGCAAATTATGGAAAACTAAAGGATATATTGGAATTATGGAATAGGAATTTGGCATTAGATTTGTGGATAATGCGTCTGGCTCAAGTCACTGGCATGCCACCAAATGCAGCAGCATGCTTTTCCTGTGGCAGCACACATTCTACTGCATAGTTACACTGAACTAGATTTAAAGGCATGGACCCTTTAATGTTCTGATACTTGTAATTTTAAATCTGGTATGCAACATTAAGGTTAGGAATCTGATAATTGATAGCAGCTGCGTGAAATGTAAATATTTAACGGTGTGGAAATTGGCCAAGTGTTTGCAAACTGGGCAAAACATGAAAATGAAGCCTATGAAGTGCTTGAAATATTGAATGAGAAACATGTCCCTCCCATCTCACCCCACGTTCATATTCATAAATTCACTCATTCAGTGTTCCAGAGATTCACCAAAGTGGATACAGAACTTGTCATTAGATAATAGGCACAGTACAGAAATAGTCTTGACAATAAAATACAAATAATTTATGAATATAATACATCTCACAGTTCCATCCAATAACAAGACACGCAATGTACACATAACATGAGGTGTGTTCTTGCAACCACTGTTGCAATGGCACAGCAATAAATATTACTTATTCTGAGTATGTGCATGTAGCCTTAGATATCCTGCATGCAATGTGCATGCGCCACATTGTCATCTGTGGCCTGCCCCACTCTACAATATTTTTCCACATTATCTCATAAACAGCAAGATTTTCAAAAAAAGTTGCTGAACATAAAATGTGTAGTTTGATTTTCTCTACAGCTTTTGTCCGGAACATTTCTCATTCTAAGAAGAAGTGAAAGAGATATAATCAAAATGGCCTTCATGTAAAGTTCCCATTATTGTCAGTTGTTAATGAAACTTGAATTTTTTCTGGACATATTTTTAAGAAATGTATGAAAATCTGTACAGGGGGAGCCGAGTCATTCCATGCGGACAGCCAGACAGACAGACATGATGAAGCTTGTAGTCACCTTTCGCAATTTTGTGAAAGTGCCAAAAACGAAACTACTTGATCCATGCTAACTGTAAGGTCTGTTGTACCGCAAATGGCAGTGCTTTGACTTAGGTATAAGGATACACCCAACCCCTTGAATTTATTGTGAGAAATAAAATCCATAGGCACACATACGGATATGTAAATTTATTGTATCATAAACAGCGTAGCCTCCTACATGTTTCGGCCACCTATTATGTCCATCTTCATGGAGATGCTCTTTGAAAGATGTATCATATAGAATGTCAAAACAATTAAATACAAAACGTTAATTTTTAAATAATCAATTTAAATAAACCTTCGTTTAAAACTAAACATTATATATCTGTAAATTGTTTTGAGGTTCTATGATATACACGTCTGAGGCTACGCTGTTCGTAATACAAAAAAATTACGTATCTGTATAAGCACTTCTTGGTTTTATTTCTCATACTGAATTATCAGTGCATGGTTATAAATCATTTAAAGTCCTTGAATTTAGTGCATTTGTATCTTGAAGCACGTACGCATAAAAAAAAATCCACTGTGTTGAGAGACGGTAGAGTAACATCACATTACACACGTCTGCTATTTTTCGGCCAGCGTAGCTCGTCCTGTTGTATTAATTTGTGGTTGTAAGGGTGCCCTCCGTGGTTGCGACCATGTACCTTCTCCCCCAAATGTACTTATTTCGTATGGTGACAACTGCGTGAAGCAGTGCAGTTGTATCTACCACAATATATCTGTTAATCTAGAATACTGCGAACTTCGAGTCGTATCCGTCCGCTCCCAAACTCAACTTTAAAACTGATTTATGCACCACAGACAATTGTAGGCATAGGTCTTTGGTGTCTGGTAAATACGAGGTGGTTACTAACGTTTCGAATGATACAATCGAGCTCAGGGTTATGCTCTCATCATTGCGCTCCTCGGAAACGTCAATAATCCAATACCAGTTGACACAGAATAACATATCAACACATTCGAATTCTTTAAATAACAGGAATTTGTTTGCCAGTGGCTTTTCTTTTATCCGTGCTGCATACTGTTCTTCCGGCGGGATTAGAGGATGACTATTATTTTTGCTGAGATCAGATAAAGTGGACTTTTGCGTGTGGTGTACCGTAGTACATGTTTTTCAAGGCATAGTGATTTCAAGAACATTTTAATTTCTTACATTACGGTGACCAGCACTGACATTACAATTGCAGCATTCCGGCCAGTAAGCCGATAATCCAAATTCAGTAGCAGGTTAACATTAATTAATGGGATAGAACATATTGTTGGCTTAACTGGAAATTAAGTTAAAATTATTTGGTGGGCATCTAAGTGCACCGTACCGTTAAGTCCAAAATTGGATAATTTCAACATATGTGACGATTTTCATGACTAATACTTTCCAGGACTCAAAATGTCTCTGAAACTGTATGGTAATCTATTATCCCAGCCTGTTCGAGCAATTTTTTTGTTCTTGAAAGCAAATGGAATACCTCACGAGTTTAAATTCGTGGATTTAGCAAAAGGTATGCTTTTAAGTATAGGTTGTGACAACTTTTCATATATCATATTGATGCAGGGTCAGTCTTCACGAGATAGTTTTTCAGCAAGCCCAGAAGTGTACATATTTTATGGGTTCCAGTTGGAAAGTATTAAATGACCTTCAGTCTGGCTGGTAGCCTCATTGTATTGGCAAAAATTCTTAGAATCTCAACAATACTACTACTAACTTTACCATGCTTGTCATGTAAGTTTGTATGCATGTCTGCAGAAAACTAGACAGAGACACATCTAGTATTATTCCAGATCATTTATGTAAATGGGAATTTGTGGCTATTTCATGGTAAAAAGAGTGGTTGATGATGCAAATTGCCTTTTCTACAAGCTACTACTGCTAGTGCTGCGCTGCTGGGTGATGAAAGTCATCACACTGCCCTAAGCTAAAGAGCTGTTGGTCATGTGAGATAGAACTGGGATCAGTTCTGTAAATTTCTGAATGGGAAAATCCCGTTGCACATTTTGTAATTCTAGAAATAGTAACTTTTCAGGCATTTGCAAGTCGCATATGAGATACCAGCATATTTGCTAATTCCAAGTTATTTACACAAATAAAAAAATTGTTTTCATGCTTGTTGTTTGCTTCCTTTATTGCCTGACAGGTGAACACTTGTCTGAAGAGTATGAAAAGCTGAATCCATTGAAAAAGGTCCCAATTATTGAGGATGATGGTTTTATTCTGAGGGAGAGGTATGTTCATTTCACTGCACAGTAATATGTCCATTGTAGTTAGGCTTCTCAGGAATGACTCATTAGGAAAATCAATGATTGTAAGACTTAATACTTTATGTTTTAAAAGGGTTTTCATGAATGTGGCTGACTAAAGTCTCCTCTTAATTACCTGCATTACTTACATCCTTACTTACTTACTCCATGGTGCAGAGTCCTTCTTGAGAAGCTAACTGGTTTGCAGCTAGTCAAGAAATTCCCCGCATTTCGCGGAACCCGAAGGTTCATTACTACACTCACAAGCATCTGCCACCTATCTCTATCCTGGGTCCGCCCAATCCAGTCCATAGACCCACATCCCACCTCCTGGAGATCCATCCTAATATTATCCACCCATCTATGCCTAGGCCTCCCCAGTGGTCTCTTTCCCTTCGGCTTCCCCATCAAGATCCTATACACCCCCCTCTCCTCACACATACGCGCCACATGCCCAGCCCATCTTAATTACCTACATTAGATACATAAATTGTTTACACACTCATAAATCAGTGGCCATATTCATACTGTATATGAAATAAAACATGATGAAACTTTAAAGATTTTGACTTTTCAGTTTGGTAAGAACAATGACAATGAATGTGTAGTGTGCGGTGTAACCACTGCTTGCATCTGTATATTGAAGATGCGGTGGTCGGCATAGGAACAACTATGTACTTTAACACTGCATTCTGGCTTGTGCATGTGTGATGTATGTCACATTAAAATGTGGATTGAACTGTGCAAATTCTTTGCAGTGTGGGAATACTTCGCTACTTGTGTCGTGAGAAAAATGTCCAAGACCATTGGTATCCTAAAGACAGTAAGCTGCAAGCTAAAGTGGATGAATATTTGGAATGGCAGCACTTGGACACAAGGTTGAATTGTTCTTTGTATTTCCTGACTAAGGTCAGTCTGAAATAACATTGTACTGGATATGTATGTAGTGATAGGTTCAGATGCCACAGGTAAGGATATGTTGAGCACAGATTAACTGATCACTTTGTTTTCTCAACTTGAAATCCATTTCTTTTAATCTTACATTGAATTTAAAAACTTAAACACCATTAAAATGAAAGCAATTGTGCTGTGCTCAAAGTTTCAGTTATACAATCAGATACCTCAGATCTAACTCAGTGATGTAATTTGTGGTACAGAGGTACAGACAGGGCATTTCACTTGTAACTGCAGTTATCTCAAATCTAAATGTAGACACAGAACATTTCAGTTACATAACAACAGATAACTTAAATGTACTTTGTGGCAATGCACAGGAGAGGCAGCTCTTCAGTCACTCTCTTTGGATACTGAAAATTTAACCCAGTTGTGTTACATTACTACAGGTATCTCAAATGTAACTTAGTGATATAGTGCATGGTAGAGACAGCCTTTAAATCACACAAATAAATACTAAGATCAAAGTCACTCATGTCAGTCTATAATAAATATGAAGCCCTCAGGTATATAGTACACGTTTCTGAAATGTAATTGTTTGGTGTAATTTGTGGTAGTGAAACCCCTGCAGTTATGTTAACTATAAAAGGCTGAAATATACATCAGATATTTGGTCTGTGGTAGACACAGAACCCTGGAAGTACAGAACTACAGAGACCTCATATCAAACTCATGGAATCCATGGTTTGAAACAGGCTTTCAGTCACACAACACTTGGAACCATATACCTAAATCATTGGTGTAATATTTGGTAGATACCAAGTCCATAAATTCAATATCAGCAGCATTTGGTGATTGTAATTTGTACCGGCTGTACTATACCATAAAATTACATATGCTACAGTTTGGTATTCCAGACTTAGCAGTGTGTATCACTGGGGCCACTGATCATAAATTACTTAACATTTGTAGGGCTTTCTTTGCTGCTCTGTTGACAAGTTGTGTGTCCAGTCCAATTGTTTATTTAGAGATGTCAGTATTATACAGTGAGTTAGGTGTGGCATCTTCTTGAGCAAAGCAAAATAGGTTGTGAGCAACTGTAGGCACATGAAAAACCACTGGATATTTGAGTCAACCTGCAGGCACTCATATGTGGATTGAAGGTATCTTAGTGCGTATTTGGAATGTATTCAGTGTAGCAAAATGAGTTCATATGCAATATGTTAGCAGTGTATGTATCACAAAAAGAGTGCCACTGTACATTGTGTAACATATTTTTTCACCTTGCAGTACAAATTAGTAAATGTGCAACAGGCTTTGAAATAAGTTTTAGGTTAACTAAAATTATGCCCACATAAATCAACACAGATGTATTTTTGATGTATTTGATATAATTGTAAAGAATTGAGTGGTTTTGGTAATCATTGAAGAGGAGCCACTCTGAGGATGGCTGGTTGTGGCCGAAACATGTAGGAGCTAAGCTTATATGTTTGTGTGAAACTTGGTAGGAAAATATTAGCATGATCTGGTGTGCAGTGCTACCAGCATGTGCTGTGGAAGTTCTGTGACACTGCAGTGACCACAAAAAGTGTTGCACTTTAATCAAAACTCTTTCTTCTTATAACTTTGTGTAAAATTTGTATGGTCATGTGACTGCATTGACTAGTACTGCTAATAATACTGAAACCTTCAAGGTGTAATTCTTAGGATTTATAAAATGAATTAGTCAAAAGACAGACACTCTTGATATACGATAGAGACTGTTATCTGTGTTTGCTGCTGTATTCACATTTGCAGTTAAGTTACCCAGATTTGTGTGTCCTTTGGTTTGCTTTTGATATACAGTACAAGTTGTTGTCTTAGTTTTTTTGCTTTTTTGCATGTGCAGTTACATTACTAAAATTTGTATGTCCTTGTGCTTTTAGTATCTAATGCCTCAATTGAAAGGTAAACCACCGAATGAAGCAACAGTTGCCAAATGTGAAGAAAGACTGAAAAGCACATTGGAACTCATTGAAAATGTGTGGTTGAAAGATACACCATATTTGACTGGTAATAAAATTACCATTGCTGATTTGCTGGGAGTTTGTGAGATAGAACAACCAAGTAAGTTCGTAGTTCCTACCACTGTACCTGCCTGTTGTGTATATGTGCATTATGATAAAGATCATCGACCCTTCTTCACACTGACCTTGCCAGTGTGTTCCTTCCAATAGGTCTCCCTCCCAAAATTGTTACTTGTTTTCTTGTTTCACCTTCTGAAGTTCATGTCCAGTATACTTTTGTCTTGACTTTATTCCTACCATACCATGTGGCAGCATAACTGTAATAAATATATCACATAATCAGCAATTTAGTACCTCAGTTTACTAATCAACAGATGCATTTCAGTGTTTTTAGTATATTAGCATCATCATAAACTTTGTCTACAGTCATATAACATAATGGCTTATTATCTTAACTGTATCTGTGGGTGCAAGGGATAATACAGAACATTCTCAAATCATTCACTAGTCTGGTGTGTTCTTGTCTGTGTATCCCAAGAACGGTCATGTATGTGTCATATTTGCAATTTCTCAAATCCTGAGTGCACTGTATGGTACAAAGACTTAAAATTGTGTAGCCTCTTTCTCACTTGTCTCCTGACTATAAGGGTTGCATTTAATTATCGACATTTACTCTTTGCTTCTTACATTCTTTTGTTTTGATGAACCCATTGTTGTCAGAAAGCACTAATGTAGTCACTGCTTCCTCTGTAGGCTGTTACAGTGTTAATGTTATATGCATATGATTATGTCTTGGCGCATCATAGTGAAATGTCAAAGGTGTAATTGTAGGTATGTTGCCATGGCTTGTTCTAAGCAGTAATAGTGAGATGACTGTCCTTAATTGAGTCTAAGGTTTTTCATTGTTGTGTAGACATGGCAGTGTTTCTGTGTATGTGTGCGTGTGTGTGTGTGTGTGTGTCATGAAGGTCTTAGGTAATACTGTCATTTACTTTTCCCCACATATGTGGTTTTCCAGCACTTGTATATATATCAATAAGTAGGCTGAATAAAATGTTTCAACATTTAAGCATTTGAGGTAGCAGTATATTAATTAAGCATATTTCCATGTTCATCTGTACAACATTTTGTACATTTCTTGCATATTATTTTTCCTTCAATTTAAGAAGACCATAATATCTTGAATGGGCCCATATTTCATGGTTATGTGAGTGATAAACTAGGACTAAATACTATTGAAACGTATAGCATTCCCTGCAAGTGTGGGCAGGTCTACACTGGGCAGACCGATTATCTGTTGAGAGTAAGGCGTAGGAGCACTACTGGCATATCCCCCTTGGACAAATATAAAAGTCACCCATGGAAAAGTGTAACTTTAACAGTGAGAACACCAAAATCCTCTCCACTAGATCCAGATACATGGACCCTAATACCAAAGGGGTGATCAAAACTGATCTTGATCCCAACAAAGTGTTTAGCCGGTCATGGAAACTTCTCATTCACTCTTTGATGGAATAGAGAAAGACTTCTTGTAAAGATGCACTGTAGCATCCAGGTGCTTGTGGCGGCTCACTGGCCACCAGTTGCACTCCCCACTTGACCATCTGCATGCATTCCTGCACGTTTGTTTGGTCGTCTTACAATATCGGGAACAGAGGGTTGTGTAACCCGAGTATTTTTTGTGTGCTCTCTGTAAGGAGACGATGGCAGGGTTGCAGTAAGATATGTTGCATATTTAGTATAACTAGGCAAGGAGCCTGTGAAATGGGGGGACTCTTTTGACACCAGCCAGGTCGACTACTTCGCAGCAGCGAAGGAGCCTCATAGAAATTAGCGGTACTCCTGCACTCGTCTCCACAATAGGACTACTCACTTGTACATTCAAGTGATTATTGAACCATTAGTATATGGAGGTTGCCCTGCGCACTCTTAATCTGGACTGTCTACCGACCAGACCCGTCTGTACTCCGGGGAGTCTAATTAATAAATTCTTTTGTTTCAACTCAACTGTTGTACTAACTATTACCCCAAGAGTCACACCTATTGCTCCCACTCGGCAACACATCCACAGTACCTGTACAGGTGGGAACGCATCAATTGTTAGTTATCCACCTGCAGATGCAACAGCACATCAATAACCATTATAGCCCTTTCCACAGCCCATCCAAGACCTCTCTCACAGTTTATGATCCCCTGTATTGTTATTTCCATGCCAGTATCCCACATGTCTGACATCCTTCCATCCCCCAGAGACAGCAGACTCCTCCAAAATGTTGGTAACTATTTATCAGTATACATATCCTAGGGAACTATTTTCTAATGGTAATGTCACAAGAAAAGAGCCACAACAGTAGACATGTCATCACAGCTATTGCAAACTCACCATGAAGCACCCAAACATGACCACCAACATTGTTACAAGCCTACAGATGATACAGTGACAGAAGGAGTGTCTTGTGATAATGGTGGGTTTACCAAATGAGAGAATGACGGAAGAGTAAGCATATATAAGTAAAGATGACTGTCATATTTTGACATGTTTAGTAGATGAGTTTGAAATAGGCCATGAATATAATTTTTACATTACCTGCCATGGTATTCAAAATTTGAGTGAATCGTGTGTGTACCATTTGTACATGCGGTGCTATACAGTCACTTCTGGGTCAGACAGGCACAAACACATGTGACTAATGGGTTGGTGTCTTAATGATTTTAGTATTTTTAGTGCATTAGTCCTCGTGTATGGTGATAAGGTTGGGATAATTAATCATTATATTAGTGATTTTAGACACTGATGATGTAGTAAAAGAAACTATTGAAGCTGATCACATCTGTTGGTTAAAATACTGAATGGAGGCTTTGAAAGCTGATTGGATGTGAGACATTTAGGTACACTGAATTAACTCTGAAGCTGCCCAATATTGTATCTGATTTGCTGCGTTCCTTACTGTGTCAAGTAAAGATGATTATCGTCATTTTGAAAGCAGTTACAAAGTTGCATGTATTTATAAGCTTATTATTGCTATGAGCTTATTGTGTGGAGGCTGTTACATTTATGTTTTCTTCCCATCAGGAATGGCAGGTTATGATGCAAGGACTGAGTATCCAAAAATTGCTGCCTGGATGGAAAGGGTGCGTGAGGACCTAAATCCATATTATGATGAAGCACACCGCATCCTTAACAAGATAGCTGGTCGAAGGGCAAAGTTATGAAATGATAAAACTCTAAATGTAGAGTGTCTCACCAGTCTTGGCCAGCAGGGTGGCAACAGTACATGGCATGTTATGTCATGTGAAGTCAGAATGGACCAGGAATTTATCGTGTTTAGTGGTTGGAATTTGTTTCTTCGAAATACACATGCCGTACAATTTTACACAGTTTTGAAATTTCACAAATGGCATGCAGATTTGCATGACATCAGCATCTGCTATTTTGGCTGTTTACATTCTTGTGTTGTGTAATTCATGCGTGATTCAAGCACTATGCAAGTTTTTGCATTTTATTTTTTTCCTCCTTAGTGAAAATCATGCATTGTTCAAGCAGTAAACAAGTTTTTGTATTTTATTTTTCTCTCAAACAATCTGTGATCTGATATTCAAGACTTCTTTGTATCCCTTTATTTATGCAGCACTGCTGTTGTGCAGTGTTTTTTCCATCACTCATGTGTACTTTGCAGAAGTACTGCACACAAATACTCTTTGTTCAACAGTATATTGATTTCTCTCATAGGGTAACAACTTTATCTTTAAAAATTATGGCTTGACTGAGCAGCCATATTACATAGCAGCACTGATATGATTATGTAAAGACTTGGCAGAATTCCCTTATGTATGCTAATTCATATTTTCCTGTGCTCAGAGCAAAGATTAGTGAGATGCTGATTGTGTTGGTATTCTTATGTAATAATGTGACTGGGAAGTTCATAGTCATGCAAACAATTACTGATTAAATGCTTAGATTTGTTTGATTTTTTCTTCATTGGAATTGCTTATTGATTGCAAAGTGAGGTAAAACATTTTCCATTGTAGAAAATATAAGCATTTGATTTTATTCTGTAAAATATATTGATGGTACTTTGCATGTTTTATGTTATATAAAAAATTAATGCTCAGTATTTGTAATGGTACTGAAAATAAGTACTGCCAGCTGTACCCATACAAACCTTTACAAGACAGGCAATGTATGTGTAACATGACATTGAGGTGCTTTCGCATAAGCATTGTTGCCATGGAAAAGTAGCAAGTATTATGTATTCTGGGTGTGTGTCTGTGGCCTTAGTTATCTGGCATGCCAAGTACATGCGTTGTATTATATTGTCATTTTTGGCCTGTCTCTATGAACATTTTTCCATTGTATCTTGTAAACGGCATGATTTTCAGAAAGTAGTTTTTGGATGTAGAATATTTTTTTTTGGTTTTCTGTACATCCTTTGTCTGAAACCTTTCTCTTTCCAGGAATAATTCAGCGATATGTTATCATAATAATGCATACATTTCTGTGTAACGTACAATTATTCTTGTCAGAGTTATGTGAATTTCCTCAACAGATTCTAAAAAATTACTCACTTACCAAATTTCTTGAAAATCTGTCCTGTGGGAACTGAGATGTTCTATGAGAATGGTCAAGCAGAGAGACACGATGAAGCAAATAGTCCCTTTTTGCACTTTTTGCAGGTGCTTAACAAGGCTGTGTTTATTATTCCAGTGTTGTGTATGAAATGGAAATTTACCATTGGATGATCGTGTAGTTTTTGTGCTTGTACAAGGATGAAAACAATGTATTAGCCAGTAGCTGATTTCATGCAGTGTCTGAAGGTTTATATGAATAAGTACAGTCATGGTAGGATTTGCCTGTGTACAGTTGATGACAGTTACAGTTGATATTGTTAATTATCTGGTACATGGTAGATGATAAGTGTGTTTGAAATTAATTGTAATACTGCATAATGGAACATTGTTACTGTTAATACAGCATAATGGAACAGTGTTACTGTTAACAGAAAGTTTTAATCTTTCCCAGCAATGCAGTACTAATTTGTTGATGATACAAGGGGCTGTATAATACAATTTTGACCTCCTGTTGATGACCACATTGTGCTCGAAACATGTAGAGGCATAAAATAAACTAATTGTAAAATAATAATTTGTGCATCAAGTTGGTTAATTTTCTTCTTCTATGGTGCTACAACTGTGAAAGAGTCTTGGCCTTCTCGACAATAGCCTTCCATTTACAGCGGTCCTGTACTTGTTCTGTCCATTTCACAAGCTTCATCTTCTTCAAATCATTCCTGACATCATCATCCATCTAGACTTGGGCCTTCCAGCTGGTCTTCCTGTGAATGGTTTCCATTTGTGTATTCTTTTCACTATGCTAGTTTTGGGCATTCTACTTGTGTGTCCAAACCAACTCAATTGTTGAGCTTTAACATAATTTATTATGTTCTGGTGTTTAATTAATTCATCCAACTTATTATTTGTTTTAATTCTCCATATACTGTTGGCTTCCTTAGTTGGCCCAAATATTTTCCTTAATATTTTCTTCTCAAACACGGAGAGTTTTTGTATAATACTTTCTTTGAGGACCCATGATTCACAGCCATAAACTACAGTTGGTTTAATTACTGACCAGTATAACTTCAATTTGGATTTCCTGGACACCAAATTACTTTTAAAAAGCGTTTTGTTTGTGTAGAATGCTTTATTCCCTTTAGCAATTCTTTCTCTAATTTCTTCTTCTAGAGTGTTATTCACAATAGCACCAAGGTAGCTGAATGATCTAACCTGATCAATATGCTTGTTGTCCACAATTAGTTTATTTAGTTGGGTTTCTTTCCTTGTTCACTTCATGTACTTCGTTTTGTTCTCATTTACTATTAGACCAAATTCAGTTTTTTTTAAAGTGTCTATTATTGTTTGTTCAGTTCGGGCGGTGATTAATATATCATCGGCATATGCTGAGCATTGTTTTAAATGTGTTGATATGTTACCTCTTAGTTTTAGCTGCTTTAAAATATCATCAATAACTATACTAAATAGAGTTGCTGATAACGGGTTGCCTTGTTTCACTCCTTTTGTTATTTCAAACTTTTCTGTGTAGTTTTGGTTTACTTTGACTCTAGCTTTTGTATCTTGTAATGTCCTTGCTTTTAGTTTAATTAATTTACTTGTTATTTCTTATTTATTTAAGCATTCTATTATTTTATCTCTAAAAACTGAGTCAAATACATGTGTGTAATCAATGAAGATATTGTGCAACTCTATCTTGAATTCATGACATTTTTCGATAATTGGTCTCACTATAAATATGTTGTCGATTGTGGATCGGTTCGGTTGAAATCCCATTTGGCAATCTTATAATTTGCTCTCTACTATTTTAGTTAATCTATTGTTTATTAGGAATGAGAAAATTTTATATACTACATTCAGGAGAATAATTGGTCTGTAGTTACTGCATATCATCCTGTCCCCTTTCAGTTGGTTAATTACTAAGATAAATATACTGAGATGCACAGTCAGCAAAACATCAAAATTTGTTGAGGGTTTTGGTAAAGATAATTTAATGAGGGTTTTATAATATCATGTTGAAAATGTTTGTTTTTGTAGTGTATATTGTCATGTTCTTGCCATTTTTATTATAGACAAGAGGACTGTAATAATCCACTTGCTTTTGTAAGAAGTGTTACAATTTTGTCACATCTTTCTCAAAGTGAAATAGAAGACTGATGTGTTACAGTGTGAAAATGTGAAAACAATATATATTTCACCTGAAAATTTTGTACATTTTCCATAAACTTTCTTAATTTGATGGTGGAGAGTGATACAGGAAACATGAAAAGGAAGAATGCCTATCAGGGGCTGAAAAAAAACAACTATTCATATTGTAATGATGATGTGGGTTTAAAAAAGAACAGTTGCTTGGACAATAATACCCAGCATATGGTTAGAAAATTCAAAATGGTTTGCTTATAAAAATTTTGTGCTTCCCCCTAAGGTGTCAGCTATGTGACACAATTCCATAATCCTATACATATATCCTTCCATCCCTCCCCTTCCCCCACCTTCAAACTTGCAGTGCATAAAAACAAAATGCAGTATTGTGTTTGGAATTGTCTGTACACAGGATTTATTACAAATCTGTATGAGGAGGTGCACAGGCCAGGTATTTTGCAGACCAGTACTTGTACTTCATGTTAATGTGCTGGGATTTGTTGTGGGTATAAGAATGAATCTGCTTGAAGTGTATTGTGCATTGTAACGAGTTTTATGCTTTGCTACCAAGAATTTGGCTGGATCTAATGCTGATACATTTCAGACTTTTATCACTGCATGGCATGTATGATGATCTTAGAAATGTTATTGAAGTAATGAACTTGTGCATACTCAGTACATGGAACGCAGCTGTTGCTGCGGCACCACCTACAGTAACTGATATTGCTCTTTGTTTTTAATTCCCGTTCCAAGTTTCAGGTGTAATTTTATTTTTATGCTTAGCTGATTACTAAAATATACTCACAGATAATTGATTTTGTTTCTTTAATTTGCTTACTTAATTTCATATAATTTGTGTCTGTAGTTGTATGTAATTCCCTATTCAAGGATTTACAGAACACATTTCGAAAGCCTGTGGCATACTGATTGAGAACCACTGACTTACAAACATTAAAAGAAGTGCCCTAGATGCATGGTCAGTCTGGCAAGACAACACAAAGTGCACTGCTTGGATTCGTAACACAAGTTGATCTTATGTGGTGGAAAGAAGGCTAATCGGGTTGAGTATCTGAGAGTTGCACATGTGAACTGGTGTATGAAGGATGCAGAAAGAGTCCAGTGGGTTGTGGGCTTGGTGCACTAGACTTGCCAAATTCAACCAGCCAAAGCACTTTATTATAGCAAGGTTGTCACTATCAGCATTTGTGTGAAAAAGATGAGGAATTTTGAGATGCAAATTGTAGTTTTTGTAAAGTTTTCAAAGTAAAGGTTGAATAGGATGAATAAAGTTTTGCATGATTTGTGTACTGTAGGAACAGTGCTTCGTAACCAGTGAATCTATTCGATTGCAAAGTCAGCCACACTGAAGTAATATGAAGCTTGAAGACAATTAGATTAATTTTTCTTTGCACTTTACCGGCAAAGAAGAGAAGTTACCCATCACTTTATTCATTGGCATTACAAATCAGATCCTTCCACTATAGTGTGCATCCTCATTGTTCTGTATTAGCTGGTGGAGGGAAGGTTTTAGTTAGTAGTAATGTAACTTTTTCTGATTAATGATCACTGTGATTTTCAACATTGTTAGGGGTGATGATAATTAATGGCGTAGTAGCAATACTGGTGCCAGTCCCAGTGGCCACGCGGTCTAAGGCGTAGGTCTACGGCTGCTCGCCTGCTGGGATTGTGGGTTCGAATCCCACTGGGGGCATGGATGTTTGTCTGTTGTGAGTGTTGTGTGTCATCAGGTAGAGGTCTCTGTGACGAGCTGATCACGCGTCCAGAGGAGTCCTACTGGCTGTGATGCATTGTTGTGTGTGATCTAGAAACCTCAAGAATGAGGAGGCCATGGCCTGCGTTGGGCTGCAGCGCCGCGGGGGGTGGGAAGTAGCAATACTGGTATGGGTGGAGAGCTATGGAGTTTTTGATGTCGCTGATGTGAATCCTGTACTGCATAACCCACTACTAGGGCTATAATCTGTGACTAGACCTTTTTATAGCAGTGTTTGTACATAGAAGATGCAGTGAGATGGTGTGATGTGTACACCTGGAATGTATAAAGCATGTATTGTGAATACAATATATTACAGCATTTAAATCTAGAATATGTCCCGTTAACATGACTGTTTTATGAAACAAGCTACTGAGGTGTGTGCTGTTGTATTTTAAAGAATATGTACTTTCGTATTTGTGTACGCAGCTTAGGTTGGCACTGTAGGTTGGTGTAATATTCAATACCATACATGGAGTTGCCACTTATGACCTGCATCCAAAGGTGCAGACCAGTCCAGCTCTGGAGAGTAAAGATGGTGGGTCAGTGTAGCATGGTATCTTGGGCGACAGTTTATACGCAACTGACCTGGTCTGCTAGCATAAACAAGGTTGGAAATGAGACAGAACAGACTGGGCATGCCAAGCCCACTCCTGACAGGGTAAGTAGTCTGATTTTCATGAATGCTGTACTTTACAAATAACTTATCTGCTCTGTGTCATTATGCATGCCGTATCTGGAGGTCCACTGCCTACAATATCTGAAAGCTGCGCGTACCACAATCCATGTCGTTGCTCTGTGATTAACACACCCTGGTAGATTAGTGAGAGGAACATTCACAGGAATTTGGAGGTTCCATTCTAGGCTGACCACATCACTGATAGTTTTGATTTGAAGTTACCTGATATGGGGACCCCATAGCTTGGCAACTTGGGAGTTACTTTGTGCTAAGGGTTGTCTGAAGTCATAGTAGTGACTGAAGGGCAGCAGACCAGCCAGGGCCACCAACAGTATGACATCAGGGTTGACAATGTTTTCAATTTCAATTTTTTATTTTCCTCCATATGGTTACATAGTAACATGGGATTCGTCAGTTAATAATGTACATAATCAGTATAAAGACTTAAGTATGCTTTAGTACTAGATTTAAAAGTATATGTATAAACTGTTATGATGTATAACAATGTCACTTATGTATGTAAAGTATATAAAATATTATATTCTGGGTATGCCTATATGGGTAATCTCATACCGCATTTAACTATAAGAGGTTCTAAATAAATTACATTAGGTACAATAATAATGAACTTCAAAATTTTGATTGAATAATGTTGGCAATTATTATTAACTAGATAC
>Ga0123354_10004996_pt1 | contig 19075 bp, 12 predicted proteins | sample TergutLab28metaG_2_FD_97872 | JGI IMG/M metagenome (GOLD analysis project Ga0123354, IMG submission 97872) | Labiotermes labralis P4 segment gut microbial communities from Petit-Saut dam, French Guiana - Lab288 P4 | ecosystem: Host-associated > Arthropoda: Insects > Digestive system > Gut ...
TATAATATAATATAATATAATATAATATAATATAATATAATATAATATAATATAATATAATATAATATAATATAATATAATATAATATAATATAACATAATATAATATAACATAATATAATATAATATAATATAATATAATATAATATAGGTAGTATATAAATATCATACTAAGTGTTTAATTAAACATCACGCCATGAAAGCTTATGGGCTAGTGGAGGTACAGTTCCTCGCATTCTTGGTCTCGGCACTTGACTCACATTAGCAGTCAGCTTTAATCCTCGTTCATCTCCTTTCAAATTACCGGCTCAATAGCGAAAGCTCCCCGTACCCATTCGTTAGGAAGCTGAGTGGAGTACAGAGTTGGTACGGACGCTTACAAAAAAGGACAGGACATTTTTCTCAAACAGCCGTCTTGTTCATTCTTTTGTGTGGTGCGGGCAATTTCGCCAAAACTTGGTTTGCATATTGACAACATTAAATACAATACACAGAATGAAGAATGGAAATGTTAACGTAGAACTGTATGTGTAAATCAACCTGCGCGCTTTTATGTACATAATGAACATTAAAAATGCTGATAACAACCAACAATTTTATAAACTTTCAGTTCACAGCCTTGGTTAGTATTTCGATATTTTTAGCACATATAAGATGAATTTGTAATGTAATGTAATGTAATGTGATGTAATGTAATGAGTATCTCCATAAATAAACGGCTCATAATTTTTCAAACCTGTCTTTAGCAGGGAAAGGGTTAAGAGACTTTTTCTCATTTCAAATGCCTCCGCTGAAAACATGACACTGCATCGCGGGCAACATAGTGCACGCCAGCTACGGGCTGAGAGGGCCTGCTCTCCAGTAAATGGAACAGAGTTATTTGATCGTCCAGAGCGTAGCTTAATCACTGTACCTAGTAAATGATCTTGGCTGCTGTAACGTACTGCTTTACACAATCTGAAAAAATACACTCCTTTGTTAAGTTTATATTCAGTATCCTGTGGATTTCTGTCTATTTCCATTTTCCGAACACTGACCTGACAGGCACACCCAAAGATGTCACCAAAGACCCCGTACCCTCTCCAGTGCATGCACGTACAGTAGTCACAGATGTTAAAATGACGTACATGTTGACTAATTTTAGTATAATTGTAGATGAGATGCAAGTTGTCACTCATATCACGTTCTCTTACTAAATTCTACTGGTTACTTGATGCACCAGCGGGTTTAACATTCAATAAATGTACATTCTGCCCACACTATATTTATGGGTTTTGTTTTTATCTCAGATCAAACAGCGACTTTGGCCCTCTATAACCTCCATCGATTGGTTTTTATAACCGTGATGAAAAGTGTTTACTGCGCGGTAAGAGATGGGTTTTGAAATAAAGCCGTCTCCGTTTCGTCTTTAAAGGGTTAATAGTACAGTCAACTTCTCACTTCGTAATATCAGTGGTATTCCTTTTAGACAGTTTCTGTTATAATGGAAAGAACTGTATCTCGGAGGAGAAGCAGTTACTAGTGCTTGTATCAAATATATCTATCTACTCCGTTCCCAAGTTTATTACCTCAGAATCCGCAAACACATTAAATTCCATTTTTCCAGGACCGGTGATCATGTTCGATATCAGATCGACTCTTTGACCAGTAGTGAAATTTTTCTTCCTGGAAGAACAACAACAGCAACAACAAAACGGCAATAAATAAATGCTAAACTCATAACAATAAAGTATCGAGAGTAAATTAACTGCTGACAGTAACTATCAACCGGCTCAGGTGGAATATCTAGGGATATGTTCCTTTACATCTCGCCCAGAGGCTTTTTAAAAGCTTTACTTATCGTTACTCCTGACCATCGTGTGGGTTTAGAGAAATTCTGTAAGGTCTTTCAGGAAAAAATTTAATGCGACATTATTACTGACATTTCCTACTTCAGAGAAAAAATTCGAAATATTAAAATGCACGTTGTTTAAGAAATTAGTCACTGTTTATTATCGGAATCATAAGAAAAACGCAACTGCATTCTGTGGAAAAGCACAGATTTTTTTAATGGAGAAAAGTCAGTGATGCTGAGGGTTTTTGAGAAATGGGGTGCTATTTGGGCCTAAGATTGACGAGGTAACAGGGGAGTGGAGAAAACTACATAATGAGGAGCTTAAAGACCTGTACTCGTCACACAATAATGTTCGGGTGATCAAGTTGGGAAGAATTAGATTGGCGGGGCATGTAGCAGGTATGGGGGAGATTAGAGGTGTGTACAGGGTTTTGGTGGAGAAACCTGAGGGAAAGGAGCCACTCGGAAGACCCAGGCGAAGATGGGAGGATTATATTAAGATGGATCTTCAGGAAGTGGGATGTGGGGCATGGATTGGATCTATGTGACTTAGGATAGGGCCAGGTGGCGGGCACTTACGAATGCGGTAATGAACATTCGGGTTCCGTACAATGCGGGGAATTTCTTTACCAGCTAAGAACCCGTGAGCTTCTCAAGAAGGGCTCTGCTCTATGGACTAAGTAAGTGAGTAAGTAAGTAAGTAAGTAAGTAAGTAAGCAAACAAGCAAACAAGTAAGTAGACAAGTAAGTAAATAAGTAAGCAAGTAAATAAGCAAGTAAAAAGTAGGTAAGTTAGTAAGCAAGTAAGTAAGCAAGCAAGAAAGTAAGCAAGCAAGTAAGTAAGCAAGTAAGTAAGTAAGTAAGACAGAAAAGTCAGTGATACAGGAAGTAGAGTAACCGTGGTATTTTAAGTTTTTATATAACAACACGGTCATTGTAAATTTATTTGCATTTGTTAGATTACTTACTTTGTCTGAAGTGAATTAATGGAATAACATATACCATAAGGTGTAAGATGTGGACTGAATTCATCACAGCATTCGAATTTTACGTTATTCCAATAACAGTCTCCTAATAAAAATGTGCAGTTTGCGAAAACCTGCAGCAAAAGTTAATAAATCATTTTTTTAAAATTTTAATCCACATTTCACCAATGAAATTCTAAACTCACCAAAATACACCGATAGATAAGTAGCTGTATTTAGTGTATCGTGTTGTCAACACTGGAGTCATATTTCGTTAAGGAAGGAACATATATTGAGGGTGCTGGATAGGGAGTACGTTTAGACCGAAGGAGCAGGAAAGTGGAGAAAACTGAGTAATGAAGAAACTTGGTAATTTTCATTATTTTTCAATTATATTTAGGGTGATAAAAAGGGTAGGATGGACAAGTCAGGTAGCCCGCATGTAGAGATAACTGAATGAGACAATAGAGTGAATGTTATTATAATGAAACTTCAAAATGCTGTATCAGTATATAGAGGGCACACACACACACACACTATTGTAACGTTTTAACAATAATTAACTCTAATTTAAATAGTATATATATAGCATTTTTAATATCTGTAATACGGCGATAGACAACGCAGTCAAACTAGTACTTGTCCGTCCAGCACAAATATATTTTTTTAATACAGGTAATCAGCTACATGTTTTAGCTTAAATTTCAGCCATCACCAGGCTGAATATAGAAACCGAACAGGTAACATTTTATAACTGCAAGTTTTGACTATTCGTGTTGAGATCTGAAGCTTTTTTACACTGACTAACACTGTCAATATCATGGAATAAGGCCGATCCCAGTAACCGCGCGGTCTAAGGCGTGGGTCCGCTGCTGCTCACTTGTTGGGATTGCGGGCTCGATTCCCCCTGGAGCAAGGAAGTCTGTCTGTTGTGAGTGTTGTGAGTTGTAGGTTAGAGGTCTCTGCGTCGGGCTGATTACTCGTCCAGAGGAGTCCCACCTAGTGTGGTGTGTCTGAGTCTAGCTAATAGTGAAGCCTCGACAATGAGGAGGCAACATCCCACTAGCGGTCTTGCCCCATAAAATATCATTGAACTTTATTATAATCGATTAAGGGATTTTAAAAGCTTGAGATCTCAACTTAGATATTCAATACTTAAAATTCCTCCACTTACGTTATGATGTGTTGGGTCGACTTAGTCGATCATCATGGTGGATACCTCTTCGACAATTTTCGAATTCTCCGCTCTTTTTTTTCTGGCATGCCTCACTCTCATTAGACCATTCGCGTTACAACTGTACTAACTGACTGTAAGTTTCTTTGAGGGAAAATCTTTTTCAACCATAAAAGCCGAATCATTCTTACACCTCACGCGCAGTGTCAAATTTGCAATCGCTTTGCCATTGAACATCAACTTATTCCCTGAAATGCTTCTGACTGACTGACTGATTATTGTGTTATCTTACTACGTGTTACCTCTTCTACAATTGCCCCCACCTACTGCAAAATATAATGTTAGGTTAACAAAAATTTACAGTCTGAGAAACCTGACTTCTTGAACGCGGATTGTAGGAACCGGGTGTTTCAAAATCGCGGCCCATTAGTTTGTATTATGCGGCTTGTGGACACGTTTGTAGACTCTCTATGTATTGTACAAGTACAGAATCATTTAGAAGGCGATATGTACCACTTATTGTGATGTCTATACCTGCGGACCGCAAAGCAGTTAATAATATTGGTTGTGTACCTTAGACAAAATATGTTGGACGCCGTCATTCAAACTGACCTTCTTAAAGACGAATATTAAAATCATTACCCTAAGATATTTAGACAGTAAACTCTTCACTCACCTTTATTTAGGTATTTAGCCTTACGCAAAATACACACAGAGGACATTAGGACAGACAAGTCTTCTGACATCTGAAGTCGTTAAGACGTTGAATACGAAGGTTTCTGTCTCCTGGGATGTGTAGTTATTAGCAGTTTGGACAGGAATTGTGAATCTAACTTTACAGGTGGAATGATCTCAGCAGGAAAAGTGGCATGTAGACCGATACAGATACTGGAGAAATAAGGCACTGCTCGACGAAGGATTATAAAGGAAATTTTAAGAATGGAAGAAGAGGGTAAAAGCTAAAGACATTTAACCCCAGTCAAATTCAAATTCCTCTCATTTCCTGATCATCTGATAGACATCTCCAAATTCAGGAGGTTGAGTTATAGGGATTATATGACATTCACACACGAGTAGAACACCACATGCGTGCCGCAGGTTCTAGAGAAGAGACTGATGAAGATTTTAGCCTTATGCAATATTACTCTTTAGACTGGTGTTCTCTGTTTTATTTCCTGTAGGAGCAAGGAGTTTTTCTTCTCCAATACGCCCACACTGCTCTGCCGTTCAACACAACTTCCTAGCCAATGGGTAAAGAGATACAGCGGCCGGGGCTTAAAATTGACCTATCAACTCCAAATTTTCACGAAAATAAAAATAAGTGGGTCTGTATGTACACTAACCGCGACAGCCTTAATGATGTGCACAAAGACACTTTTCATTTTTTACCATTTTAGATTGGTATTTATTGATGTTTCGCAGGAGCTTGATGCCTCCATCATTAGGGTAATCCGATAGCTACTGACTACACTAAAGCAAATTTGAGGCAGCAAACTCCTCCTAAATATCGGTAACTAGATGCCAGTATACAAGGTAACATGTTTCAGAACACTTGAAAAGAGATATTTCCTCTAAAGTAAATATAAAAGATTTGTAATATTTACCTCCTTGGCCAAGTCTAATATATTTAAAGGGCATAATGTAGAATTGCTGCAGTATTGGTTACAATAACTGCATGTACCCCTGTAGAAGATCATCTGTTGCAAGTATATGGTCAGTTTCATGATGGCGGAATTGTCTGATGACGGGCCTGTCCTGCAAGAACGTGTTATTACAGTTTTGCGATAGCAGTAATGGCGTTTTTAACAACAGAAGGCGACAACTGTTATGAAATGAATGATGGAATTATGCGGTTTGTCCTCATTTGTTCAGCAATACAGGTTTCGTTTCTTGCCTTCTGCACATATGCATGCGCTTGCGCACTAGACTCTCTCGATAGCAGCAAAACTGTGTAGTAAGAGAGCCAGTAAGATGGCGATCGTACAGGAGACAACCCAATAAGTCATATAATTTGTTGTGTTCAAGTCTGTTGTAAGGCTCAGCACAATTGTCGAGCTTCGTCCGGAAGATAACGCTTACGTGTTAAATTATTTGGCCAATAGTTTGCTGAATTTAAGGAAGCAGCAAGATGCGCGTTGAAACAAGACAGGCAATGTGCGTATAACGGAACATTGAGACGCGTTAATAAACCATTGTTGCAGTATAAAGTAATAAGTGTTACGTATTCTGAATGAGCGTCTGTAGCCTTAGGTATCCAGTATGAAATGCGCATGTACCACATTATCATCTGTGGCCTGCACGGCTCAACAAAATTTTTCACATTAGGTCATAAACGGCACAATTCTAGGAAAAAGGTGCCCAACATAAAATATATGTTTCGATTTTCTCTACAAATTTTGTCTGAAACATTTCTCAGTTTAAGAAGAAATGAGCGAGATAAGATCAAAAATGTGTATTGGCGTTTATACAAAGAACTCGTTGTTTTTTGTACGATTTAAATGAAACTTGAAATTTTCCGACATATTTTCGAGAAATACTCAAATATCAAATTTCATGAAAATCCGTTCAGTGGGACCCGAGCTGTTCCGTGCGGAAAGGAAGACGATTGGACAGAGGGACGTACATGAAGAAGCTAATAGTCGCTCTTCCGAATTTTGCGAACGTGACTACATCTTGACAGGAAGGCACGGACTTCAGAAGGAATGTTAAGAGAATATCTTGTGTACGGAATCCAAAGAAATCTGTCGCCTTTCATATTTGCAATTTTGTGTGCGTAAAATCAGTACCCAAAATGTAATGCTGGGGGGATAAAGTTACGTGCTTACAAAATATAAACCGAGAAACTGGAGACGAATAACCGAAGTTAATAGTAAAATGAATTGATGAAGATTCGTACCTTCCAAGAAGATGTCCTTTTTTTTTGTATTACTGACCATTCTAAACGTCCGTACTGTCTAATCTCGATGCTGGAATAGCCACATGAATTTTCTCAGTCTGTGCTTGACTCTGTGTAAGTGAATATGTGATGAGGATATTTGTATGATTTTATGCTGCAATTTTCTTTTTTTCGGCCAGCACCATAAGTGAGACACTCATGTCAACTTGTTAACTGGTTTTGCTTTGTCGCAAGTAGCAGGCAGCGAGAGCGAGGAAAGATCTTCCAATATTTTCCACCAGTATGTGGCAAACCGTTTTACTGCCACCGAGGCAGTCCAATGTGCTTCCTCGTATATATGCGTATCATGTGAAGAAATCTAACGTGACTGTACTGATACAGGTGTGCGGCGTTTAAAGGACCCCACACACTCTAAGTTAAACTAGCAGTTTAGCTGTGTAAGAAAACTGCACGAAAAACTGAACTGGATGTTTTCTGGCACAGCACAGGTTTCGCATGAGGTTTTGTCAGTTTTTTGTCAGTTCTGTGTGTCGTCTTGTGCGCGTGAATATGATGGATAAAAACAAGGCTGTCATTTGCTGTTTGCTAGCCACATCGGCCATAATGTTATCCGAAAAGAAGAAAAGAAAGCGTAAAATGTGGAATAAGAAGTGGTATTTGAAAAGGAATATATCAGGCGACGCTCATTTGCTGAATGAATTGCTAGAAACGGATGTGCCTTGAGATGAAGCCATCGTGGTGTCGGCAGGTAAACTGAGGACACTGTAGTATTCCCTGAGTAAACTGCGCAGTTCTCTGCGAGAAAGACGACTGGAAATGACAGTTCTGAGGCCTGCGTTATTGCCTGTCAAAACTGCGCAGTTTACTTCGTTTTTCCGTCAGGTATGACGTCACACAGAAAATCGCTCAGTTTAAGTGAGAGTGTATAGGGCGCTTTATAAAAGAAAATGTGCGCATGATCTTACACGTGTTTAGCATGTAAATAGAGCAAACGTGAACATCACACAAGAAGAGAAATGTTACACTGTTCCAATACAGGCCACGAACGCATGTATAGGAGTGAAGGTTTAATGTCGCATTTTATTAAGCTTGCCAATAGACAGAGTGAAGGATTCGCTAAACGGCCCCTTTCACTCCCGGGGAAAGATTTGAGGTACCCATTTGAAACGGAGATGGGTGGGCCTCGGCAAATCTTCGGGTTGTTTATGAGGAAAGGTAAAATTCTTCGCCTGCCGAGAATCGAACGACATTCCGTCGGAAGCCCAAACGGCAATCTTTCAAATTTCGACTGTTATATTCCGGCTTCCGCAAGTAAACGGCGTCAATATGCCAGCTAAAGTGACGTAAACTATTAAAATACTTTATAACTAGGGAGTTATCTTTTTAACTCCATTTGTGTGTTGACATACTTAATAGTGATTAAGAATCGGAGCGTATCTTGAATAGCGAAGCAACCCTGGAGTAAAATCCCCAATTGAATGTCCCTGCAAATATTCGCAGTAAGCTATTAGGCAGCAACACCAACAAGTGTGCACCATTGCTGTATGAAGTTTAGAACTTTGCTATATATGTAGCTGTCCTTACAGAAATTCGTCCATAGGGAACTCGAATTTCTAATATTTCCTCATGAGCAGATCGGAGGGAAATTAAAAGAGCGACCAAGAGAGATGTTGACACTGCAACAGTTTTCCTTTTACATTTCAAGTAGCTTTATGCGGAATGGGAAACAGGAGGACGTCGTCAGTGTCACAGGCATAGCTAGGGTACAAGCTGGATGGTTGCGGAATTTTAATTCAATTCTCCTAGGAAAGGACAAGAAGATTTTATTTCCTCCAAAGCCTCCAGACCGGCTGTGAGCGGCCCAAAAACCCACATATTTAGTGAGTTCCTTGGTGCACTATACCAGGGGTGAAATAATTGGGGGCGTGAACTTGACCGCCTGCTTCTATCTTCTGTGGCGGGTAAGAATGTGTGGAACTGTATCTCCACGCCTCCAACATAGCTTAATAACATGCACATGAATTCATTTTTAGGCTTCGGTACTATTTAATAAACGGACAAAATGTTTTTATTTAGTTATGATTATTATTAATATAATTTTGAACATTTTTGCGGTGTTCTTGGAGGAATCTAATAGAAAAATGATCTAATTTCTTGCCTGTGTTCTGTATCTCACACATGACAATTCAGTCTCCAGACATTTACTGCAATCACAAACCTCTCTGCCAAGTCCCATATCTTTCCTTTGTCTAATTTCTCACAAACAGTGACTGCTGGAAATCCGGTGTTCCAATGAAGGTACGTTGTTTCTGGCACAAAACTGACGGCGCCCTGTTGGAACGCCTCCATAGTCGCTCGCCACACATGACAACAGCAGTAAACTGATGCACTCCACGCCACTAGCCAGAATACCCTTCAACATTGGCAAAATAAAGCAGTTATCACACAAGTGTATTAGGCGAACAGTTTCTAGTCTGAGGAGAGTTGTCCTTGTTGTGCGTCACTTTACGTGGTTCAGTGGAGAGTTACCAAAGACGTGGCAGACGTGCTACTTCTCCATCTTTACGGCGGAAGAGACAGCAGGGTCGTACCTACTACTGGCAGATCTAAGACTACACATCACGTCAGAAAATACAGCCATATTCACAGCTATGGAAACCTCAACTATTGAGAATTGTAGTTTTCGACGGACACACTTCTGCTAAGTAATGTCAGGTCAGAGAAAGAATGAACACAAATTCTTTTCCTCTTTATACCTAGCAGCTACGTCCTCTGAGTTATCAGTCCCCACTTCCAAGAGTCGCCACTTGTATTATGGCTCTATCTTGGACTTACTCTTTATTTTCGGGTTTTAAAAATGTTTTTGACAGCCTGCAGATGAAAAATTTAGATACAACGAGGGACAGGAAAAGAAACACCATTCGTGTTTGTTTTTTACTCACCCCACGCATGACATAAAACAAAGAAACAAATTAACTAATTCCAAAGAGCAGAGTCGTTCTTGCAAAGCTTCTATTTCAGTCATGTAGTTAGGAAGTTCCTCGTCTTGTATAGTAACCCAGTTTTATTGCTGACTCAAAGGGCCCTCCACAGGAGTTTTTCATGTGTCGTGTACATACTTATTGGGTGGACGTTTACATATCTGTGAATATAAAGGTTTTGGTAACTTTTTTTAGAACGTGGAAGAAAGATTAATTAATTACGCACTCTTATATCCAATTTATTTACGATTTATTTGAATATATGCCCTATCTACTCCTAGACTTGTGGATTCGAATCCCGCCGCGGGCATGGATGTATGTCTGTATTGCATGTTGGGTGTTGTCAGGTAGAGGTCTCTGCGATGGGCTGATCACTCGTCCAGAGAAGTCCTACCAACTGTGATGCGTCTTTGTGTGTGATCTAGAGACCTCAAGAATGAGGAGGCCATGGCCCGCGTTGGGCCGCAGAGCCACAAGAAAAAATAATCTACCCCTAGACAGCCAGATTGCGGTCTATTCTCCAAATTCCACCACCGCATTCTATATACCTTTATTTCTTTTCGTTGCTTTCAAAATAATCTGCTGTCTTTTCCCACTTTCTCGGATACTTCCACCACAATTTAAAACCGCACAAGTAACCTGGGCTTGTACTAAATTTAAGGTATGTGTGGTGTTTATGAATCGCATTTCACAATTTTTAGTAACCCTTAATTGACTATACGATGTCATAATTCTTAAGATCAGGACGAAGATTCCAGTCTTTTACGATGTTACGCTGTATCGACTGGTAAATAGTTTCCTCAGTTTCGAAGGAACGTAGTGCCTTTCTTCCTTAGGGTCAAGCAGATTAAGTAGGTACTATAATCATTCGAATGGTCAGTAAATATTCGTATTTGCCAGTCGACAGGTTGCGACATTCCAGAAGTATTAAATTTTCGGTAGCACTGGTGTAAGGGCTCCAGACCTTGCGAATTAGAAACACTGCACTGATTCAATTGCAGAAAATAAGAGTATTCTCTGGTATTGTTCAAGGTTTCAGAGATTTAGACTTTTAGGGAACTCTTTTTTTGTCGCCAAGAGATTTTATATTCCAGCTTCAGACAGAATTTAACCGTAAGGTCTTGCCTGTATGGTGAGAGGTGTTTCAAAGGATAATACCTCAAACCTCTTCAAACTCTAAATAATTCTGCGGAACCCCTGCCCAGAATTCTTTCAAATTGCTGACCCCTGTAACAAAGTCACTGTAACATTCAAATTTCGAGTAACCACAAAAAGAAATCTGTACTTAAAAACCCAAATTTATGTAAAAATTTGGTACAAGAATTGTGTTTTTTTTCTACCAACATTAGCAATAAACAACAGCTAGGAAAAGCCTTTCTGTTAAGCAGAGTCTGCATAATACTGTACTTTTATTTTAGACAATCATGTTTTATAAATATCACAAGTATTTGATACGTATTTTCCTCGTAACCTCAAATAAAAAAAAAACATTTTCCCGCCTACCACCCTGACCAGACCTCACAGAGACTTAGAACTATGCGGAACATCCTTCGCGAAACACTGCCCTAGCTTAAGCCAACTGGCCTTTTCTGCAGATTATATTGTTTTCGGGGAACTATCGAAAACCTCGGAATAAGCAGTGATTCTCCGAGATCAGGAACAGGATTTACAAAATACAAGATTATGGTGTTAACTGCTGCACCAGCAGGTTATGTTTCAGCGTCCTTAACTAGAGCAAAATGAACAACAAGTAAATCAATGGATACAGAAGACAGATCTTACCTCTCTAACCAGTGCCTTCCAGGCTGAATAAGGTACTTCAAACCATGGATTGAAGTGTTATATAAGTAGTCTTTAATTATAAACCCACAATTTGATATCTTTAAGTATCTCATCATGAATTTAAAGACTGTCGAAACACAAAACTCTTTTTATCCCTTGTCTCAACGCAGGTTCTTTATCCAAATTGCGTCAACTATTTATAACAATCGCATCTCATAATAAACTCACACTCTCCTGTGAAGGTATATTTTATTCAAACTATGCATCTGCAAGGAATGACATGAAGTAAGTTGTGTATTGAAATACGGAACGCATTAGCAGATGTCTGTCTCATGCCCATTTGGTATAATATTTCTATTGTAATAAACATCATTTTTACTTATCTTTGTTTTCTATTGAATATCCATCGACCCGATGAATTATTGTTGCTGTTATGTTTCGGAAAGTGAACAAAGTTACAAAGATCAATGAGAGGAATAACTGGTCTGCTTGTTATTGATATGTCAATATTGTGCTGACTCTACTAATATACACTCTCACTTTACTACGTATTTCGCCTACATTTTTTGGAATATTTACAAGCATAATTCGAAAGCGATATTATATAAATGGCAAATTTGATATCATTGGTCATTGTTTAACTTCCGTTCTTGAACATCTAAATAATTGAAATTACATATTTTGTAACTGAAGCCAGTATATTGAACTATTTACATAAAAAGTGTCAAAAAGTTTTATTTCATCGAAGTGTAGAGCGAAGTTTCTAGAAGAAGTTGGAGGAATACAGCATTTTTTCACCAACAGTAGATTTTAAATGCTGTTTATTTTACCATGGCATCCATTTTTGCCAGCCGTTTTGATTGGTGTTTCACGTCTGAAGTTTTCAGTTGATATAGGTACTGAAAATGTGGGCTGCTTCTGCACCAAAATATTTGCGTAGATATTGTAATCAACATTGTGGTCATCATCATGAAATACGCGCATTTTTCTCCCTAATTTGACGCACTAAAATGATGTCCTAACATGAGAGAAAATGCAAGTGCTAGTGTAAAACTGGAGGGACGATCGGAATATTGTATAATGGATTCTTCTCAGACGGTCATCGAACCTTTTAAAGACGAAACATAATCTGCTTTATATAAGGAATCAGTCCGTACCGCGCTGTAAACACTCTCCACCACGATTATAAAAACTAATCAGTTAATGTTGTATAAAGCAAAGGTCACTCTCTGTTCTGAGATCCGTGCAAAACGCTCAACGCAAAGCGAGCACCACGTAGAATTATTGAATGTTAAACCTGGTGGTACGTAAAGAAACCGCTAGACTGTAAAAGGTTAATTGTCTGGGATTATTCTTTCGTTATTGTTAGGCACTTTCGCGAAATTGCGAAAAGTGACTATTAACTTCTTCAAGTCTGTCAGTCCGCCCGCCATTCCGCATGGAACAACTCGGCTCCCATTGGAAGGATTTTCATGAAATTTGACATTTGACTATTTTTAGGGAATCTGTCGAGAATATTTCAAGTTTCATTAAAATCTGACAAGAATAACCGGTACTTTACCTAAAGATCAATATACATTTATGATGCTATCTTGTTTAGTTCTTCGTAGAATGAGAAATATTTCGGACATATTTGTAGAGAAAATCAAAACACATTTTGTGTTCAGTAACTTTTTAATTCCAATCTTTATAAGATAAAGAGGAAAAATATTGTAGAGGCAGATAGGCCACGGATGACAATATGGCGCATGAACGTTACATGCTGGGTAACTAAGTCTACGAACGCATACTCAGAATATGTAATACTTATTGATTTTTCACTACAAAAATTGTTGCAAGAACGCGACTCAGTGTTACGTTGTACATACATTGTTTTCTTGTTTTAAAATTTCTGGTTGATTATAGAATGTCACAATCACAATTACGGTACATTATTATTTGTTACTGTGGGCCGGGTAGCTCAGTCGGTATAGCGACTGACTACGGAGGAGTCCGTGGAAGGTCCGGGATCGAGTCCCGGTGGGGACGAGATTTTCCGCCCGTCCAGACCGGCCCTGGGGTCCACCAAGCCTCCTGTAAAATGGGTACCGGGTCTTTCCCGGGGGCAAAGTGCGGCCGGGGCGTGCTGCTGACCACTCACCCCCCTCTAGTGCCGTGGTCATGGAAGAGTAGAGCTATACCTCTACCCACCCTCTGGGCCACACCGGGCCTGTAATGAGATCACTTTACCTTTTTTATTTGTTATTGTATCTTTAAAATGTTATTATTTATATTTGTATTTTGATTTGACCTACATGAAATGCAGCTGTCAGAAAATCATATTCTTATCCCTTCGCTATAATCTGTAATTGTTCGTACACAAACAATAATATTTACACAATTTTCGCGGTGTACTCCTTACCCACCTACATACTTGACTACATTTTCCAAGACCTAAGCAATAAATATTGAACACTGTTAGTCAATGTTGGTATTATCCTTAATTATCAACCTGCAAATGGCATGAGGAAGAACCAGTAACTGAAAGGGAAGAGGATGGAACAATACAAGGACTTCGTTATTACATTAATATGCCACACCAAAATAAATCGTATCAACGCAACGCATAATTATTTGCGTACATTCACCATAACTCTCTCACATATGGCATCAATGTAGCGTCAGTTTGTACTTAAACACCTCGAATGTTTCTTCGGCTCTTCTGATTCTGTCGTTTGTCTTGTAACTATCTCGTACATGGCGAAAGATAATAAAATATACACAGGTCTTCACGTGGAGTGTCAGTTGTCTGATCTTCATCAAAATTTCTTTTGTTTAACATATTTCAGGACATTCATGCCGATCTCTTCCATGCCAACAGACAGAGAGACGTGACGAAACCAATGTTGCTTTCCGCAGTTGTTCTGGAAACGAGCTTAAAATTATGGTTTTCAGTTTTAGTTATTATAGCACTTTTACGACGAAATTTAAATTTCTCACGACAGGGTGATAGATGCTGCCATCTTCTGGGATGTGATGCCATGTAGTTTTATAGAATTGTAAAGGCGTTGTAGAGGAATTTTCATTAAGGTAACATGAAAAATTCACTTTACGAAAAGAAGAAATTAAGCTTACATTTATTTCGGTAGAGTTCAGCGAGGCTAAACATCAGACAAGTCAAAATTGTACAGTTTCTTACTTTACTAATTTATTTCTAAATTTCACTCATTTAATTCTCACCCCTAGGAAATATGTGTGTTTATAATATACAATAAATAACTTATCAGTTGTTTTAGGCCTACTTTCATTGTACAGGGCTTTATGCTAGGAAGAAAATCGTGTGAGTAAAATTGAGCTACAGTAAGACCGAGGAAGAAAGACCCGTGGAAGTTGGGGGTGAAAACAATTGAGTTGTTCTCCTGTCTGCCTACTTCTGTGCTCCTTTCTGATCCTATGTGACCTATCGACAGATGCCGAAAAGCTTAAAGCTTTCATCGTTAGGAAATCAGTATCAAAAATCGTATAAAAAGAATGGCTAGATGACTGGTGGTAAAAATTGGGAAGTGCGCTGGAAGGGGGAAAGTAACTTTGAGGCAGACATGGAGTTTGGTCGAGGTTTCGGGATTTTTTCCTTCGGCTTTGTTATTTTTTAAATGTGTAATGAGAAAGACGGGACATGTGAAAAGTTGGGGGTTGGGGTGGGTGTGGGAGGATGGTATCTCTTCCTCCTGAACGTGTTGTAATATATAGAACTGCATGAAACACAACTTCTTAAATTGAAGTAAGAAGCTAAGTATTGAGTTCAAAACGCTTAATGTGCTTCTGTCACATCCGGGATAGCATTCTCATTGTGCTTGTTTGTAATGAGATCGTGCGAAGATAAGAACTTCCACAGAACAAACTGTCGTCCGCTTTACAAGGCGGAGCGAAAGATTTCTATCGGAACCCTAAATGTGCCTATCGCATGGTAAAGTGTAATGGTAATGTGGAATTGTACTGTGATGTCACAAGATATGTCAAAAAATTTGTCTGGCTGTAGACGCCGTTAGCTGCCGATCGAATATTTTGATTATTTACACGGCATTAACACACTGTATAAAAGTAACACAAAATTCCATTAATATTTAAGCGATATTAAAAGAATTGTCATCGAAATTTTCAACACCAGTAACATGTAAAAGGTTAAGAAATAGTAGTTAGTAAACTTTAACATGCAATAGCAGTATTAGGCGAACACTACCGAACGATTTCGACAAAGATGGGCGCTGCAATACCGACACAAACACACTTTGCCTTGGTACAATATACTGCTACTAACGTTGACAAGTGTCAAGTCTTTTTGTCGGATAAGCGAGTTTCAGTCTTCTGTCTGTATGATGACGAAACTCCGGCGCCTTATTGCGGATGAAAGGCCCAAAAACTTGCAGTCTACAACCAGAGTGATTTAAGTGGATGAACTTTTCAATTGCGTTTGGGAAGAATTTCCTTATAAACAACACCACTGTCTTCTTTTCGTGCTACTCTCTGTTTCAGATTGCAAAGCTATCAATAATCCATAGAAAAGTTTACAGCAAAGAACTTCTAATGATAGTACCTTTTATAAAATATTCTGTCAGAACATACTATCATACCATTCTTTACGCAAGTCCAGCCCACAAAACACAAAAGCTACTAAATTAGAGCAACATGAAGCTAAACAAGTTGCAAGTCTGCAAAACGATGAAGTTCTCAGCTGTTGCTACAAGCAGAGTACACGTCGTTACAACTTTTGACGTTTTGCTGACCGTGCATCTCAGTATATTTATCTCAGTATTTAAACAACTTGATGCGCAAAATTTGTTTTACAAAAAGTTTTTATTTCATGCCTCTACATGTTTCGAGCACATGTGATCATAATCAGAATGTCAAAATTGCATTACACAGGCTCTGGTATCATCACACCTATAGATGTGATGATACCAGAGCCTGTGTAATGCAATTTTGACCTCCTGATGATGAGCACATGTGCTCGAAACATGTAGAGGCATGAAATAAACTTATTGTGAAACAAATTTTGTGCATCAAGTTGGTTAAATACTGAGATAAACGTCGTTACAACTAACAAGACCACAGTCAAAATATTATTGTTGTGAAATACAGGCCCATAAAAAATAAAGAACTCTGTCATTTGACTTCTTACATGTTCTGATAAAATGGATAGGCTAATGAAGTCTTCCTTTGCAGAAGAACCAAAAGAGCCGCAGTGTAAAGAAGTAAATAATTTCCACAAAGCTGAGGATGCTGCATCCTAGGAACAGACCTGCAGAAGCACCAACGGCAACTGTAATAGAACACATTAGACCTGCCAGGCCTCAGACATGGCAAACTATTTATAGGTAGACCATGTAAGAAAAGAGCTGACGACCTACTTAAGTTAGGCAGGCATCAACTAAAAATGGTAACTGCGATCTACACAGGGCATGCTCCTGTAAGGTGGCACCTGTACACTATGGGCCTGTTTGACGGTGATCCAATCTGCAGATTTTGCGGGATGGAGACCGAAACAGTGCAGCACATTATTTGCTGTTGAGAGGCGTTGGCTCGTCAGCGCTATTATGTCTTTGGGAGGCTGACTGTCGAACCAAAAGACATAAGAACCGCCTCAATTAGGGACCTTTGCCTCTTTACACGAGGCGCAGGGCTATTGAGGCTGCGCTGAATGAATTATTAGGGCTGCACAATAAGCCTAAGGCTGCGGTGCATTCGGTGCATAAGCTGACAGGCCCTAAGAAGAAGAAGAAGAAGAAGAAGAAGAAGAAGAAGAAGAAGAAGAAGAAGAAGAATAGAACACAAGCACAAACTGAATTATAACACTGTTTTCATAACGGCAGTCAGAGTTCGCTTGCAGTTAGTTAGGACTTATATTTGCCTGTGTTATGGCGGACACCGAAGGAATATAGATAACATGAACTCAGGCTGACCGTGGAAAAGAAATTGGTTTAGAAATGTTCAGGAAAGGAAATAATTGACACTTCCAGTTTCAAGCAGTAGCTATTTGAAATTGGCCGAATTTTTGTTCCAAAAATTAAATCTAGAGGGATGTTTCAGAAAGCGGTTGTGGCCTGTCATAATCTCATCATCTGACATGCGAGTGAGCTGACAGAAAAGTATTAAAGTCAAGCGAACCTTTTATTAACATTTAACGACCCTGAATTTTATTCCTTAAGGCGTCCAATTTCGATTCATACAAGATATATGTATTACACAAAATTATGCTCACGGCTGTGAGAAAAATATTGTGTAATAAATTGTTGTGTTTGACTGAAACATATATCTTGTATGAGTTACATAAACACATCGGGATGACTACTGTCAAAAAAGAAGTCCAATTTCGAGTTACACTCTGTACCTTTAGGACAACCAGTGAAATTCTCGTTGAAGTAAAGAAATACGCAGTACGGTGTCACGCAATTCCAAATAAAGAAACTGTATCAACAAATAAGTCTAATTGAAATTAACATTTTTTAAAATCATGTGGGCAGTTTCATGTTTGGACAGTTCCTCTTGCTCACTCACTTCCAAAACCGTTGCGAATGCAATGGTGAATAGAGAGAGAAGAAGTAAATTGTGAGCGCGCGCATTTGTGTCACTGTGAGTGTGTGATAGGGAGACCCAGTTTAGGAGTTTTATGTGTTACTCAGATAATGGATAAAATCCGAAATAATAATAATAATAATAATAAGGGGACTCTCTTTCGCCATTACTCTTTTGCATTGTACTCATTCCATTAACAGACAAGCGAACAGAGCTGATTGTGGATATCAAGTACATGGAGCTGAGAGGAAAATAAGTCACTTATTAAAATTATTTATTGTAAACTTACAATATGTGTTCAGTCAACTGTGTGTTGACTGAACACATATTGTAAGTTTACAATAAATAAGTTTAATTGTTTATAACACAACGGGATGAGTTCCTTTAGAAGTCACTTATTGTATATGGATGACTTTAAACTGCTAGGTAGAAATGAGAATGATTTGAAGAATGAAATAAAAATTTATCAAAGAGTTAGCAAAGACATAAATATGAATTTAGTTTAGAAAAATGTGCAAGAATATGTTTAAAAAGAGGTAGTGTCCAAAGAAAAATGCATGTAGGAAGCACATTTTAGAACGACATTAAAGAATTGGACTCGAGGAAAGCATATAAGTATTTAGGCATAGAAGAGTGTTTTGACATACAGCATAAGAATGAGAAAGAAACGCTGAAGAAGGAAAATTGAGGAGATCGGGACAATTTTGGATACAGAATTAAGTGCAAAGTATAAAATTCAAGCAATTGGATCATTGACAGTACCAGTACTGAGGATGCATGGACAATTGCCACGTAACTTAGACGAAAAGCTGGTGGACATTGAACAGTCATATCGCTGGCTAAAATCTGGTGACATCAAGGGAGAAACAGAAAGTACAATAGTGGCAGCTCA
>Ga0123354_10004997_pt1 | contig 19075 bp, 14 predicted proteins | sample TergutLab28metaG_2_FD_97872 | JGI IMG/M metagenome (GOLD analysis project Ga0123354, IMG submission 97872) | Labiotermes labralis P4 segment gut microbial communities from Petit-Saut dam, French Guiana - Lab288 P4 | ecosystem: Host-associated > Arthropoda: Insects > Digestive system > Gut ...
ACATGATACACTTAAAGTATGAATGTAAAGTTAACTTCGTGAAATTACCTTTAATTTGAATTTATCGGTGCTTAAAGCTGATTTTCGAAAATGCCACCGCCGGCCGCAACACAGGCTGCCGCTTGGTTGTGAACCGCGCAGGTAGCACGTAGCACCCCGCCTTTCCCCGCACGTCTTAGGTACCAATAAGTGTCGAGATGACGGGTACGCCTTGTCTGTAGCTGGCTAAAAATAGCGACCCGCCAGCTGATAGACGCGGTTCACACGAGGACGTGTACGGGAATTAAAAAACGGTCATAACTCCGTAACTGTCCAAAATCGGACACATGTTTATATGAACTTTTTTGATCACAAAGACCTAGGAAATCACCTCTTGCAGTTATGCCCTAAAGTCGTGAAACACCCTGTACAATCTTACAAGCTGTAGAAAACTTTCTTTTTGATACTTGACCAGTTCTTTTTTACAAGGCAACAGTAAAGAAATGGTATCAGTGATATCTTGGTACATAACAAATCTGTCATTTAATTGGCTTATGATGTTGTTGTTGAATGGTATGAATATAGATCTTGAATAGTATTCCTTCACAGACTGTGCTGACACATTATCCCCGTTGTGTTTGTTTTGAAATACTTTTGGTTACTCTAATTCCATTTCAAGTGGGTTTTTTTTCCTGGAAACCAGTTCGTAGATATCATAGAAGGTCTCTTGTGATTTATTTCACACATCTTGTAATTGCACTGGGATATCAGAAATGTGATTTAGTACAGATACAAGATCAAATTCATTGATTTGTAGTGCTTTACCTAAAAGCAATGTATGGGAGAAAAAAAGTTTTAGAGTGTAGAGCCAAATTAGGAAAGGAGTTTCCAGGATAGAATTCATTAGAGTCACTACTGATAAACCAGAAATTCTGTCTTACCAGGTACCAGTTTCCTGCTGAGTGTTATGTGCAGAATCAAGTAATTCTGCCATTACCATTACAGATTCATGAAGTCTTAGCCACCATGTTGGAGAGAATTTTGCAAGTTTTTCTTTACTTGATTTTGCAGCGTGTACAGAAATCGTTCTTTGCGAACTTCATTTTTAGGTTTATTTTAAAAACTCTAATTTTTCCCCATGATTCCAGTGGCGTTTGTTGTTATTTGTATATCTGTTGCCTTTCCATTCGCAAAATCTAAAACATAAGGACGCATTGAACATACAGGTCCTGCAGAAATAAATACATTATAGTGTGTTGCGTGCCTTGGAACCTCCTGCTCGTTGGTGCTGCACAATTGTATCCTGGACCCGCAAGCTTGTAAGACTAATTCCAAAACTTTTTGAGCTTTCAACAAGTGTAAAGTCCAGTTTCTCACATGATATACTGTATTACTTATTGACACCAACCATAAATACTGTTCCAAAACATTTACTTTATTTTTATCAGCGTAATGTGCACAGAGCTAAAATTGTTCAGTTGGGGAAATGCTGATGGTTTTATCTGCAATTATTAAAAAACATGTAGCAGAATTTACTCTGGACGCAATTTTTTTTTGGAGGGGGGAGGGGGAGGTGCAATATAAGATCATTACATTTATTCAGAACTTAATTTTATATTTTTCAACTTAAGTATGTAGAGCATTTTTATTGCATGGCAGCTCCTACATGGGAACTACACAGACGAACTTGCTACCCATATAAGTTCAAATATTGAGTATTCTAACTTTAAATATGAACAAAATGGTGCACATCATAGAACATTCCCAGATATAATATGCAGGGCTAGATATGTAGATGCATAAGTGTGTGTGGTAATTCAATAGCATAATTACTGTTGAGATTTCTCCCAATCATTACTCAGCAGCAGCTCCGCCCAAGGAATATAATATGAGTCCTAATGAATATATTCATCCATACTTCATTATGGCCACACTGGATCTCACATTAAGGTTAATTACTCTTTTGCCCAGTGTTGAAATGGATGTGTCAGATTTCAGTTTCAAACCAAATAAACTAAAATTTGACAAATGGTGTGACAGTTGTTCAAATCTGTTAATGCAGTCTTAAAAGGTGCAAGTTAACATTCCAGTCTGTCTTTGGTTGGGTAGCTTGAACATACTGAGACCCAGCATCATGAAGCTAGTGCACTCCCTGTATAAGCCAACCATTTTTGCACCTCAAATACAAATGTAATAGAGTTCAAATTGTACTACTATGGTTCTTGGCTGTTGAGAGTGGAAATCAACATTTTAGTGACTATGGTGGCCCAGTATCAGTGTTTTAAAATTCAAACTAAATAAATTTGATTTAATAGGGTGACACATTTAAAAAGTGACTGTCCTTATTTATTCTTGACAGTTTATGAAGTGATTGAATATTGCTGAAATATTTTCCTCCAAGTAATTAATAAAAAGTCCAAGTTTGACAACAGATACAAAGTAACAATGAGTGCTTGTTTGTTGCTTCCAGTGCGACAAGCCCAAATAAACATATACGAGTGGGAAGCAGTGCAGTTGGTAAAACTCTTGCAAAATCTCGGCTACTTCCAGCTATGCCAAATCCTCGATTTGACCTAAGTTTTCAGCTTGATAATCCTGAAAATGTCCCTCGACAGACGGCTTTGGTGTTTGAAATTCGCAGTTCCGTAAAGGAAGTGGTGGCAGCATGCAGAATTACACTTCAGGATATGCTTTCAGGTAGGATGATTCATACAACTATGAATTTTAATTAGGTAGTTACAATTTGTATTATGCTTTTAAGTATGTTCCTGTGGCCATCATCATCATCATCACCCCCACTGCCCTGTAATTTGACCCATCGCTGCCCTCACCTCAGATGTATATTCCTTGCCACAAAGTCAAAGACCATAACAAATGAAATGTAAACAGGCACAAACATCAGCACTGTTGTGTTAATCCGGACTTGTGATATGCAAGAATGAGGTGGGTGCATAAAACACACACACATGCTTGCCTGCACCCATGTCCTTCCTCACATGACAGTACAATTCAAGCCTTCCTGTCCTTATGAAGCAAAGAAGCAAAGTACAAAAAGAATGTTGTGTCAACTGTGTACATTTCCAGTCACCCACCTGGTTTAAATATATATTGTATGACACTTTTATTACTCTGAGACATGTTACTCAGGAACCTATTACCTAATAACATTCCCAGATAATGTGCAGGGCTAGATATATAGATGCGTAAGTGTAAGTAATTCATGACTTGATGTCTTTATTTTCTGAGCTTATTTTTGAGGTCATTTCATGTGGAAAAGTCACATAATCATAGGTCAGGTTCTCATTTTTACTGATAATCATGATATGAATGTTACAGAATAATTATAAGCAAACATGTCCTTAGATAATATTTCCAAATAATATGCATGACTTGTCCTGTGTGCCTACCCAAGGCAGTGTTCAAGCAGGAACTTAATCAAGTTGCAGCAATGCTAGCTCTGTTCACTAACGTATAACTTGGTAACATTTTGAGACAAACAATAGTTTATTAGACTTCAGTGCTGCATATGACCTGTAAAACAGATTCCTTAAGTTTGGTCATTATGTCATCACAGAACCCTGTGTGTATATACATGCGCATGCCCACACTCATGCACAGAGTTGAAAAAGTTCACAAAGTCATCTTATGACAATTTTGTATACTGATAGAAATTATGCCCGTGTATTTATACATTCTGTATGCCTTTCAGCTGCGCCTCCAGACACAAATGAAGTTCATACATGGTTGGCTCTTAATAATGGTGCATCACTGGAAGTTGAGATTGCTCACAGCAGGGAACTAAAAAAGCAGTCACGAAAAATATTTCGGAGTTGGTCTGTCCATCGTCTAGGGAAGATTTAACAGTCTCCATTTCAGGATTTCAATATGCATTGTTTAGTAGGCTTAGAGGTAAGTAGACTGGTTCAGCACGATGCATAACATAAACAGGTTTTAATATTAGATGTTACGAAATATGTATTTGCCATTGTGTCCATTTTCTTTTAATACCTTTGATATTTGACGTGGTTACTCATTCATGTTACGCCACACATATGATATTTACATGAAAATAAGATGAGAATTGTATTTATTTTATACCCTATCAACAAATGAGTTTCACTGTTCCATTTTGATTCGAACTGATGAACAAGACTTGCAGTGTAGTATAATGTAACATTGAGGCCATGTAAAAGCTTTAAGTATTACATATTCTGAGTTTGTGCTTGTAGCGTTTTTCCAGCATGCAGAGTGCATGCTGGAACATTTTTCCTCATTCTCATTAACACATTGTGTTCTGAAAAAGTTATTGAACATAAAATGTGTGTTCTGATTTTCTCTACAACTTTGAAACATTTCTCATTCTAAGAATTATGCAAGTTACTATCATTAATGTACCTTGGTCTTCATACAGAGTACCTGTTATTCTTGTCAGATTTTAAGGTAACTTGAATTTTTGAAGAGTACTCAAATATCAAATTTTTTTAAAGTCCATCCAGTGGGAGCCATTTGTTCTTTGCAGATGAACAGACATAATGAAGTGATTAATCACTTTTTGCAACTTTGTTAATGCACCTAAGAAGCAATCCAGGAGCATAAAACACGAGAATTAATGATAATATATTATTAAATGGTATGCAGTACAATAATCAGCTGTTCTCTAAAAGTGAACTATCATCATAGCTAAACCAAAAACTCCACCTTTAACAGACTGAGCATCACCCCTTCTGACACACATACAAAAAACTACAAAGCATACCAAGGTTGGATGGGACCTTGTTCCACAGCCACTACATGTGAAACAAAGATGTCAAACAACATTTATTTTAGAAAAGGATTCCAAGCATAATTCAGATGTTTCATACTCTAAAGACCTGCCTGTGACTTCAATTTGAGACTCATAGAAGCAATACCAGTGCAGAGGTGCAGATAGGCTTTAAATAAGGAAAGCAGCACATGTACATTGTAGACAGCCACACATTATTCCTTGATTGCTGCCTTGAAACCACAAGCTTGATACACACAGCAGGGATATTTTGCATAAAAGTTGTAGATCTTAAACATATCTGTATTTGCTATATTGCATTATTTTTTTCCTTTATGTCAATGAGCTGGTTAAGGGTTTTTTTGTAACAGATTGAGAGTAATCTGAATGAAATGTTTGCTGAACCAGAGAAGGGCATGAAAGAACTGGCATAGGGCAAAGTGCTTTGAACATGTCTATGTGCAGAAATTAATTTATAAAACTAACACTGATGACCTGCTTCACTTAAAATTATATCCCAGAGCATAATTTGCTTTGCTATTCCATAACAGAGTTCCTGAAAATTCTAAATGTAATTTTTAGGTGATCATTCACTTGTAAATGAGCAGATTTCCAGACTGGCATAACATTTATGGGTGAAAGAGAATCCTGCATCTTACGTGAAGTCCTGTTTTGCTTAAGAAGGGAAAGCCGTGAGAGTCCCATTAGGAGAAGTTCTTTTGCATCTGATTCTCCATCTCTGCAGGATTCAATATGAGGTGTTGTGGCTGTGCTTGAACTTGTTTTCACATTGGTTACTCCACTCATATCCACACATACATGGACTTCAGTTATAAAATAGCATCACTGCAAACTGCTTTTCAACTTTAAATGATTCATAACCATGCACTGATGATTCATTCTGAGAAACGCGACCAACAAATGCATACACAAATATGTAAATATATTGTATTATAAACAGCGTAGCCTCCAACATATTTCAGCCACCTATTGTGGCCATCTTCAGGGAGATGTTCTTTGAAGGATATATTACCTAGAATGTCAGAAGAGTTGAATTTAAAAATACAAAATGTTAAGTGTAATTAAAAGTTTAAAATCTGTGTTAAAATATAAAACATTGATAAGATTGTGCTGAGTTGCACATTGATATGTTGTGTATATGGTGACACCATACTGAAATATGAGAAATATGTGTGTGTATGGGGTTGTTAAAATATTGATAAGTAAACAGAACTATATATTATAGTGTGTATTTGAAAATGGTATGTCAGGATGTACATACCAAGTGGAAGGGTGTTTTTGTGTCTGCTGGTTATGTTGTACTGAAATCGAACATTGGATGGGAGAAAGTGGAAGCGGGTCATGCACATGCATGTTTGATTTGTATATCATAGATGAGATCAAAAAGGGGGTTTTCATGTTTCTTAGATTGTTCATTGATGATAGTGTTATGCCATTGAAAAAGTTGAATATAGAAGTTTTCTGATGAGTTAATTCATCAACTTGTGGACTGGGTGGAGTAAAGACATGGTGATGAACATATATTCATGTTTGTTACGAGGGATGTGGAGTGCATAAGCTGATTGGGAGTTATTGGAGGTGTGGTACCTGATATGTTCTTTATAAACACATGCTATAATATATAGTTTTGTCTATTTATCAATATTTTAACAACCTCCTACAGACGCATGTGTATTATATTTCAGTGTGGTGTCACCATATATACAATATATCATCACACAACTCAGCACAAACAATCTTATCAATATTTTATATTTTAACATAGATTTTAAACTTTTATTTAAAACTTTAAAATTTTATATTTATAAATTAAATTATTTTGACATTGTGTAATATATCCTTCAAAGAACACGTCCCTGAAGATGGCCATTATAGGTGGCCAAACTTGTAGGAGGCTACGCTGTATATAATACAATAAATTTACATATCTGTATATGCACATGTTGGTCATATTTCTTATAATGCTTGTCTAATGTATGATGTAAGAATAGGCCATCATATTAATGAGTATGCTGTTCAATGCAATGTATAATTATGTAAATGCCTATATATTTCTATGTCAATGAAATTTGCAGAATCTTAGTACCTGTACATTAGTCATTTCAAATTTTACACTTACGAAGCATTCTTGCACATGTCAAGTATTTATAAGATATATACTGAAACAATGTGTGTGTGTTTCTGTGTGCACGGGGTGGGGACAGTCTTTGTGTGTGCATGTGCACATGCTTAAATTCCAGTTATCATTGTATCCAGATTTAATTTAAGAACTTGTTTAATATTTATTAACATAAAGGATATTATGTCTTAATTTTTATGAACATGCTTATTTATGTACTGTATGTTTGGTGATGGGGGAGAAAAATGTAGGTTATAAACTGTACTAAGGAAACAGTTGCTTTATTTACTGCAGTTTGTAAGTGTAGAGAAATTAAACATATGAGTGCTGTGCAGCATTCTGACTAGAGCCTTACCCTACCAGTATTTTGTAGAAATGGAAGGGGCATGTACATGTATCATGTTTTTATGTAATGAAATATTAATCTCCTGTATTTGTGTATGTTTGTACTTTGAATAGAAGAAACCAGAATACACATTCAATAACAATTTTGTCCATAAAATGAAAGATCCCAGGCATGTGAAAAGCAGCTTCATGGTACAATATGTGACTCAGGATAAGAGAAATTGTTTTAAGAAGAGGTTTTCGTTTAGCCTGATTATGGCATAAATTTTTGTGGTATGAGTTTTGTATTTTAACTTATTATGATTATGTATTCATTGTTTGTGGTGTGGTGTTTCAGATTAGTGTGGAAATTATATTTGTCAGTATTATATGTGGTACACTTCTGTAAGTTCTGAAGTATCATCTTGGTTATATACAGCAAAATTCCTTTAACCAGACTAACAATAATTCAGATATTCTGATCATCCAACACTTGAGGAGAACAGTTCCAAGACCAGAAGTGCTTTTTACCAGAAGAAAGTCTGTTTGGTGAAACAGGCAGATCTTAGGAACACGTTCAAAAATGCCTCCAAGAGTGCCTGTACATCAGTCATTGTGTTATATCCTGATGACTTCCTTCTACTCCACCTACTTCTTCAGCTATTAAGACTCCAAAAAGCATATAACAGGACCTGGATGACCCTTAGCCAGTAGACGAAGATATCGAAATGGAATACTCCTCTGATTAGCTGTACACCCCAAGTGTTGGAGCAGTAACAAGAAATTACTTGTAAGAACTTAGGTCACTATAGATACCATCTCACAATCTGGAATATTTGATAATTTGGCACCTGTCTGGTGCAATGTTATTCAGATTAGTGGAATTTTATGTTCATACAGTTGTTCTTGAAATAAATCCTGTAGTACTAGTTCGATCAGTTGCATGTAATCTTAGTCGATATGAAAAATATGCAGTATCTTTTCTACACAGCAAAAAATTGTTGATACTTCCATTGGCAAAGGCATGTAATTCAAATGTACATCATCCCACTTATCAGTACTGAAAACTCGCTGGTATGAAGAAATGAAGTTATTACCTGAAGGCAGTAATGATCTCAAAGTTGCTCCTGTTTTGCAGGTGGTGGCTGGTGTGCTGTTTTTGATTTTCACAGTACAGTGTCACTGACACTGAGAGGGAGCTGGTTTGTGGATTGTGTGTCACATTTAACATACTAGTTTCTGCCAGTCACACATTCTGTGACTGTGGAAAAGATTACTAAATATTAATCATTTTTAAACAATATGTTTGTAAACAAAAATATGCTTTTACTGAAAGACAACAATAAATTTCAGTCAAACACAACTGCCTGTAGCAAACAAATTTATTGTTTTCTTTCAATTCTTAACACAAGTGGATGGCCTCTACAAAAAAAATCTGGTTTTACAGTATATCTTGTAGGCTTACAAGTCCCAGATCCAAATCCCATTGTTCCCTAGGATTATTGCAAAGTTTACATTCTTGTTTGGCATTTCTAAGGACATGATCTGACTATTAGCACTCAAAATGGAAAAGCCAGGGTGACCTCTACCTGGTCCCCCGTTGTTCATGTATCTGCGATTAATTGCTATATACATGGATGTTTGTGTCATTTGGAGGTCAAGTGCCCTGTCATAAATCTATTATAGCTGGACTTCAGTGCATTTACCTGTCACCTTTCAGGTAGCTAATTTAGAAGACATTTTGTGAGGAATGTGAAGAGTAAATTGGGAGAACACTGGTGTCTTGGTACAAAGTACTGCATTTTCTTACATTGAGAATTCAAGAACACACACAATCATGAAACCTCAAAGAAGTCTTCTCTGTCACATGCCATGTAATTTATTCATTCTTAATTTTGTTTTAAGCTGCAATAACATTCACTGTATCACAAGAAAGTTAAGAAACTTCATCATTATTTGTGAAAATATACCAATAACTATCTACACCACTCTTTGTGCTCTCATAGTGTACTGCCTGTCATTACTAAATACACACCAGTTTCTGAGAAACTCTCATGCCTCTGCTGACCTCATCTGGCACCTAGTTGTATTTAATATCCACCTTATTCACCTAACAAGATATTGGCACCCAAACCTTGAAACTGTTAATATCTAGATGGTAACCACAACAGCAGATTTGCTGTTGGTTCAGCTGCACCTAATACCACAATTACTAAATATCATTAAGGCACATTTCGTAGTACATTTAAAATGCACTAATTTTACTCTGTTCATGATCTGTATGTCTGTAGTAAACTGTTGCAGAAAAATTGAGTTTCTCATCTGTTATTTTAAATATACAATTTGAAATATGCACATTTGTTTTTGGATGGGTTAACTGCCTGATGCATAACACCAATTCATCTCAGCATACCATATGACATTAAGTTAAAATAACCAAATTTGGTGATAGAGAGTTTTTAACCCTGCAGTGTGCAATGTCAAGTATAGTGACATGCCATATCTATCGTATGCCACAGAACATGTAGTTTATTCGCAGCATGCAGCATTATCACATTCATTTTATAATATGATGAGTTTGGGGGATATTGTCATGCTACCATCCTCCTCACATCAGGTGCATGGGTGTGTACCTTCCGGTCTGTTTCTCAGGGTAACTGAAGGTCTTATCTCGAGGTAATTTACATGGGAGGTCCCTGGAAGGCCAATGATTGGAGGCTACTGCTGACTTATGAAAACAAAACTTAGTTCTGGGTTTTTCTTTATTTATTGGTGGCAGTTCACTCTTCGATTATAGCAGTTAGAATATTCTAACGCATTATTGGGTGTATCCATGGCACTTTCACTTACTGTTAAATGTCACTTCTCTCTCTTTTAATCAAATATTTAACTAAAATAGACCCAAACTGACAGAACACCCACTTTGCATATGTGCAACTCCAACAGTCCAAACGAAGCCTTTCCTGTTGCCTCATCTCCTTTTCCATCTGAATACCCCTTTATGTACAAAATGATTCTATTGGCCGCAGTTCAAATTTAGGAAAACCCCACAGGCCAAATTAATTCTTTGGAAAACCAAATCTCATTGGCTGCTCTAATTCAAGTCCATAGACCCCAAACTTACAATTATTGAACAGTTAGGGTGCTGCCCACTGGTACTGTGTACTGAATGAATTATGTCCTCAACAGTGACAAATTCTTGGGGTTTCACACAGGAACAATAAGGTGCAAAACTTCTACCAACTTGACAGTTGATGGATGTTCTGCCAAGGCTCAAGTTTCTCAATGCCATAACAGTTTTCACACACTCTTATGGTTTTCCCTAGTTAGAACATTTACACTCAAAGAATCTATCTCCATGGAGACCGTTCAGGGTATGAACCTGAATTGCCAGTCCACTTCAGGACTTGACCTGAAATGCCGGTAACATACTTCCCCAGAATAAATACCAGAGATACATCTAGTAACTTGTGAGATTTATTCTATGTGCCCTCTATCATCGTAGAACACACATCCTCATATAGAGCATTAATATATGAAAATAATGTTATTCATATAATGATCACAAGTTATGGCAGTTTACATAGTAACAAGCAATCTTCCATTCACACACAAGCCCCCTTTACAACAGTTATCTCTCTCTTTTCACATTCTCCTTACTCCTACTTTGTATTAGTGTTTTCTACCTGCTCAACTTCAACTAGCAAGAACTGTCCTTTTCTTTCTCTTTTTTTTTTATGTTTTTCTATTCTCTCAGGTATAGTACATTTGTCTGAACTTAACTGACAACCATATCTATGATTCATCAGCTAAGTTACCCTACTACCTACATAAACATTCTTATGTGACTGTAACGTTAATTTAAGAGTAATACATATCAGGCTATGTAAAACATACATATTTGGTCAAATTAATACCAATTTTTCCTTGCCATTACTAAGTTATTACATAGAACACATTTCTTAATTAAATATATGTAACAAATGTAGACAATAATGTCCAAAATAACTTACACTTTATTCACCTTATCTGTATCATGAATTACTGGCATCTGTATAAGTGTATATTCGTAATGTAAATTACTTCGGCCTACATCTGCCCCCTTTTTTTTTATCTTATCAGTTGCTTCCTTATAAACCTTAATTGATTTCCAGTTAATTTAACCTGTAATCTTGCCATTACTGTGACATACTTCTACAGCAGAAGGTGGTATTACCTTACTAATCAAGTACAGTCCCTCAAAGGTATAATGAATTTTCCTGTCACCCCCGCAATGGAATCTGAATATGATCGTGTTCTCACCAAAACTTTCCATGCTACATTTCTTGTTTACAATTAATTGGTCTATGCTTGTTGGCAGTTTAGGTAATAATTGCATTCTAATGGTAGCATTAAGAAAAAGTACGGAATTTCCAGTAGGCACAGCACTGTTACCCCGATTGCAATGGTTAAAATTAACAAATTGCTGAAAAAGAGTATAACAATAATTTCTCATCCACCACAAAATATACAACATAAAACAACATCTATATGCACCCCAATTACCCTTCAGTGTAAACTGATTAACTTTAAAAATTAGACTTAATTTATATACAAACAACTTGCATCCCAGCAACTCCTCTTAGTAATTTTAATATATGTATTGCCTGAAGATGGTCCCCATGGACCAAAGCATTTTGTACAATTCTGTCCCATATACATGATAAAAAAAACATTAGTTGTGACAAACGGCCTCTGGCCATATCTTTGCACTTTTGTCAAATTGCTGTTTGCAGTGCCTTCTTCATGTCCTTCAATCTTTTGATTGGTTGGCAACTTTCCATCTGGAATTGTTGCAAACTATTTTTTTTCATTGCTATATAACTGTCAGCTCCTGCGTTTCTGATGACTTGCTTTAAGTATTTTAGTCAAGGTTTTCCTACAGCCTTTTTTCCCAGGATATTGCTCCTACAAGGATTTTTACTACAAACTTGCTACGCCTAATTATATGCCCTATCCATGAGTGGTGTCTGTTTTTTTAAGATTTTAAAAAATGGTCTTTCACCCTTTGAAAGACTTCATCATTCATTATTCTATCTGCCCATTTTACTTTTAACATTCTTCTCCAGCATCATGTTTCAAATGCATTTACGACCCTCTTTTCATTTTTTTGTAGGGTCCATATTTCTAATCCACATAAAGCAACCCTTCAAATACAACTTTTTATAAGTTTCTCTTCTCTTTCCAATCTAGGGTTATTCAAACAGAGTGGTTGCTTTTTATTATGAAACATAACTTTTAACTTGTGTTATGTCTTCTTTCTTTTTTTCATCTTCTGCGAATATACAGCCTACTGCAATGGCTACAAGTGGAAAATCCTTAGCCAACATGATGGGCGTTTTCTCCAAGAATGTTTATGCCACCGCCACGGAAGGAAAAAGCACGCAGCTTCACATACTCAGTCCACCGTTGTCACGATTTCTCTTCTACACACTGGTGTCGATAAACCCAACGCGCTCATTGCTGAGACAGTTATATTGTCACCACCAACCGTGTTACGAACATTCTGCTGAACAAAATGCATAGGATATTTCCTCTAACGATATGAAAGTATTATAGACAATAACGCCAAAGAACTTGAGAAAGATTTTGCGGCGGTGGATCTGTGTGTGCCTTAACATAGTTCATGAAGGTATGTAGTTATGTTAGGGGAATTTTTCGTTCGTTATATACACTCTCTCATGCTTTACACAAGCCTTTCCTTCGGGGAACAACCATCTATTCTAACCATAATTTATTACACTTTGACGCTGGAAGCAGCAGATTCCACGGATCAGAGTAGTTTTTCTAGCGACTGCTAACCGTAACTTGCACACCGTGGTCTACATGAGAGGTGTGTCTGGCAAAGTATACAATTTACAGCTTTGTAGTTTGTGATAAGTGAGCATCTGATTTGAATTCGAACGTTAAATGTAGTTTTGGTTTTAAATTTCAGACTTATTATTTTGTATTTTCATTGAAAGAAAGTATGTCATCCTACTTTACATTGCGATTCATGGTTTAATTTAGGGCAATGTGGGCACTCACTAGATGAAGCGCACTATTCGCATGGGTTTAGAAGGCTACGAGAATAGAAAATGGTGAACGATTATGTTGTTCCAATGCGTACAATAGTAACGGCGGCCGACATATTTTCAGTGTGTGCACGTAAGCAAAGCCCGCCCAACTGCTGTAGTTCAACAGAGATGTAATTTTACGTAAAATAGAAGAAATAAGTAAGTGCAGGGCATGACAAGGAGACGAAATATACAGAAAATGTGTATTAGTTTTACAGTTATTTGTGAGAGACATGAAATTTTTCTGTCCCGCCAAAACGCCCAGACGTCTCAGCTCACCCAGTCTATTCCGTGGGTACCAGCGTTCTTTCGCGGCAGTAGAGCTGCCGGAGCGTGAAGTTGCGTTCTCGCCTGAATATAGTGCCGAGGTTAAGAATGAGTTGAGTTATACCTTTTCTCTCCCCTTAATGGGGCGAACAGAGACAGCATTACCTTTTTAGTAGTTAACTAGTCATGTAAACAAGGAACGGTTCCTTGTGCTCGTTGTAGTTCACTTCTTTTATTGAAAGGCATGAGATCTGTTTTTGACACGTTTTGGTGCTTGTGCAACATCTTCACAAAGGTTTGATATTACATGTGCTAAAGTTATAAAATATTAGAAGTATTGAAATTGGATGAAACAGTAGATCATTTTATGATAAAATGTGTGCTATTGATATAGTGTGGTAGTGGCTGCATATGCAATTCAAAGCCTGTAATGAATAAATGTGAAGTATAATTATGAAACTGTAAATATTATGAACTTGTAATAGAGTAATTTATATTTATGTGATGGACTTACCTTTTTTGGTGCATCTAGAGTGCTTGTCAGAAGTGAACTGAAACTGGGAGTAGGCATCATGTTATGTAGTGTATCGTCTTGTGACATGTACCAAGTCATATACAGGGTTGATGTCAATCCTATGTTCTTCGATCAGTACATCTTGTTGGGGGATGTGTATGAAGAATGATTTCCAGCAGTTTTTTTTAATTATTTTATTGCAAATTTTTAATAGTTCTATGGTTTGTTCAGCGTTCCATATTTGTGTCTGTTATTTAATAAGTGTAAGGCATACGCTGAAACTGGGTTGTTTGTTTTGGTGTATCGTGTATGTCTTTGTGTCATACTTGTTTTGATCTTTCAGTTTGGCCAACATATGAATTATTACGAGTGTTGCATTTTAGTTTACGAGGACGTATCAAAAAGAGACTGGACTTGTAGACAATAATGTATTTACTTGACTTAAATTTGGGCAGCATCCCCTTCAAAATAGTCCCCTTGTACAGCACATCGAACCCAGCGCCGTTGCCACTGCTGGAACGCGTGCTGGAAGTCATGTTCTCAAAGCGTACCAAGAACATGTGATTCCCGGTGGATCTCCTCCACTTTGTCAAAGCGGTGACCCATTAGCTGCAGCTTCATCTTCGGGAAGAAGAAGTCGCAAGGGGCCAAATTTGGTGAGTAAGGCAGATGCTGTTGTGGGCGAGCAACTCACGTGTTACGAGAGCTTGGTGAGAGGGTGCATTTTCATCATGGAGCAGCCAAATGTCCACGCGCCACAGTTCAGTTCGATTTCGCCTAATGTCCTCCCTCAGATGGCGAAGAACATTGCAGTAGAACCTTGCGTTCACGTTCTGGCCGTTGGGGACAAATTCATGGTGCACAATCCCTCGGAATGTCAAAAAACACGATGAGCATGCTCTTGGTCATGCTGCGGCTCTGCCTCACCTTCTTCAGTCTTGGGGATCCTGGGCTCTTCCATTGCAAAGACTGTTGTTTAGTCTCGGGATCATACCCATGGACCGAACTCTCATCCCTGTGATGACCCTTGACATGAAGGATGGGTCATCCAGGGCACGCTGATGAAGCTCTTGACAAATTGCAACATGGTGCCCTTTCTGTTCGGGGGTCAGAAGCCTGGGCACAAACTTTGCAGCAGCGCGGTGCATGTTCAGATCACATGTGAGAATTGTCTGCACTGTTCTGTATGACACATTAACGATTGCAGCAATGTCCTTAATGGTTCTCTGATGATCCTCATACACAAGCCACCGAATTGTTTCCACATTTTTAGGTGTTGAGCTCGTGGAAGGTTGTCCTGACCTCTTGTAATCTTCAAGTGATGTTCTGCCTGTCTTGAAGCGTGCGTGCCACTCAAAACTCCTCACATGACTCATGGCCTCATTTCCATATGCATGTCGTATCATTTGAAAAGCCTCCGCTCCAGATTTGCTGAGTTTCACACAGAATTTGGTGTTTGCTGTCTGCTCCAGTTTTACATCCATGCTGAAATCGCAATTGTGAAGGCACACGTGGTGACAGACACTCGTGTTGTGCAACTCTCAATGTTCACACAGTGACACCACTCGGCATACTGAATGGCGACGTTCCCTGCTCCCAAGCACAGCACATGCAGTCACTTACTGCCATCAGTTGGCATTCTATGGAACTAGTCTTGAAACTTTTTTGATACAACTACGTATATCTACCACTTCAGTTTATTTTGTTTTGTGGTATTGTATCGCTGAGTTGTTTGTATATCGTGTTTGTGGTTTAGGTTACTTCATGTATAAGTGGACTGTGATAAGTAAATGTGACCCATTTTTTCTTTTGATGTGTTTGTGAGGTTTTTTTGTTGTCTCTTAATTATTAGTTTGTTTTTTAGGTTATGAATGATATGTAATGGAAATCTGTTATTTTTAGCTACTGTTAACTATAGTGTTCCATTTTTGTTGGTTAGCTTGTTCTGTAATTGGTAGTTTTATCACCCTCTTTATGTAGAAAGTGTATGCTGTGAGTTTTTGTTCTAACACTATACTTATCATAGCTGAAAGTCACAGATTTCCATTACATATCATTCATAACCTAAAAAACAAACTAATAATTAAGACACAACAAAAAAACCTCACAGACACATCAAAAAAAAAAAGGGTCACATTTACTTATCACAGTCCACTTATGCATAAAGTAACCAATTTATTTATTCATACCAACTTGAATATAGCCTTTCGAGCTACAAACACAATTTATAAACAATTCAGTGATAAAATACCACAAAACAAAATAAACTCAAGTGGTATATATTAACTAAAATGCAACACCTGCAATAATTCATATGTTGGCCAAACTGGTAGATAAATAGCGTTATGACACAAAGAACATACAAGTTACATCGAAACAAACATCCCAGTTTCAGCATATGCCTTACACATATTAACGCTTTGACACTGGAATTAAATCACTCCAAGCAACACTGCCTGCCGGGATTTCTTACTGGGGATTTTAAATTTTATTGCCTACTTCTAGAAAAAAAAAAAAGCGTATCTCAGACTTTCCCTTCAAATTTAATTAAATATAATTTTGCATTCTGCTTGTGAATTGGTTAATCCAGGAAAAATTGTTCACCTGTTTTTATAATAAATTTAGGCCTGTGAATTGCATACATTATATGAAATGTGGTGTAAATAGTTCATTAATCACATAATTCTGGCTGTTGCAGAAGGTCTGTGGCACCTGGATCACCGTTCTATCAGAACACATTGTATTCACAAAGAGGGTGATATATTACAAATTTACTTTTGTGTGATATTCTGCGGAACAAGGCACCACGCACAGGCCCATGACACATCTGGCACACTTATACACTGTGCCCTTTCTTTGGCTGCAAGAAGAACACAGGTGGCAGCGCAGTTGGGTTGATTATTTTGCTGGCCAGTATTTGTTATGGCGACTTCTGCTGAGGCTTGCTGGTGCTGTTGTTCCTCCTCCTCCTCCTCTTCTTCTTTTTCCTCTTCTTCCTCTTCCTCTTTTTCTTCTTCCTCCTCTTCTCTTCCTCCTCCTCCTCTCTTCTTTTTCCTCTTCTTCCTCTTCCTCTTTTCTTCTTCCTCCTCCTCTTCTTCTTCCTCCTCTTTTCTTGTTCCTCTTCCTCTTCTTCTTTCTCTTCTTCCTCCTCTTCCTCTTATTCTTCTTCCTCTTCTTATGCCTCCTTCCTCTTCTTCTTCTTCTTCTCCCTCCTCCTCACCGTCATCCACCTCCTCCTCAAAATATTCTTCAACATCGCCAGCCTCAGCACCTGATTCCAAGTCAGTGTCAGCAACCAGAATTTCACTGATGGCTTCCTCCTCAAGTTTCATTTTTTTTTTTCTGGCCATTGCTCAATACCCGCAATTGGTTGCCTTGTTTAGACTGCTATTTATGAGGTGGCACATTTGCAGAACCGTAATACCAGTTACATATGAATGTCTTATACAGTGACAGCAAAACAGATCTAAAGGTGTGGTGTGACTACTGTATAAAATTCGAGCTATTCGAGGGTGGCCAAGACGTTACGAGATTGACGGCCGTATGTTGCATCTTACTACCCCACAACCCCTGCAGATTACCCCACCACTACAAGAGGAATATCTGTGGGCCCTCCTGTAGCTGTAAACATTGATTTTTGTGGATATCTCCGATTTTTGAGCATCAGTTTTGTCCAAATTATATGGTTACGTTATGCCACTGACAACCTTTCTTGTCAACAAGTGTAGTTCGTTTCGCAGGCCAGTGTTGATATTCCAACCCAATGTGAACCCCATTGCCAACTGTACCTTTCTGGTCAAGAAGTTGTTTCGCGGGCCGGTGTTGATATTCCAACCCAAAGTGAACCCCAGTGCCAACTATAAACAAAGCTATCAGTGTCTAAACCATATTAGTCGGCTGGGAAAAAATGTGTATTTACCTTGTGCCGACTTATAAATCGGGGTTTGTGGAGAGGTTTAGGAGGTGTAGGGTGTACATTCTGACTCCATAAAAAATAAAAAACGCTGGCCTTCAAGGGTCCTGCCAAGCCACCGCATTTTATCGGATAGCAGTGAACAAAATGCCTCCAAACTTTGACACACTGTTTTCAACATCTTTATAAGTCATTCAGCAATTTAAAGGGCTCACTGCCTGACGTCTTTAGAAGTTGTTAGGTGTTAAATGGTTAAATAACAGACACAAATATGGAAACTCAGAACAAACCACAGAACTATTAAAAACTTGCAATAAAGGAATTAAAAGGAGCTGCTGGGAATCATTCTTCATACATATCCTCCAACAACAAAATGTATTGATTGAAGAACAAAGGGTCAACGATCTCAACCCTCTACATGACTTGGCACACATCCCAAGACAATACACTACATAACACGATGCCTACTCCCAGTTTCATTTTACTTCCCACTAGATGCACCAAAACAGGGTAAGCCCATCACATAAATATAAGTTGCTCTATTACAATTTCATAAGCATTACAGTTTCATAATTATACTTCATATTAATTCATTACAAACTTTGAATTGCATATGCAGCCACTACCACATTTTATCAACAGCACAGATTTTATCATACAACAATCTACTGTTTTATGCACTTTCAATCCTTTTAATATTTTATAACTTTAGCAAATGTAATTGGACTGGATTGGCCTGGCCCAGGATAGAGACAGGTGGCAGACGCTTGTGAGTGCGGTAATGAACCTTCGGGTTCCGTGAAATGTGGGGAATTTCTTGACTAGCTGCAAACCAGTTAGCTGCTCAAGAAGGACTCTGCACAATGGAGTAAGTAAGTAAGCAAATGTAATATCAAAGGTCCATGAAGATGGTGCAGAAGCACCAAAACATGCCGGAGCATTTGTAATATAATTTAATATTTTAATATATGTGTGTGTATGTATACAGGGTGTCCCAGGAGGAAAGGACCTAACTTCGGGAGAGTGTTCCTTAGGTCAAACTATAACGATATAACCCAAAACACCTATATCCAAAGTTCAA
>Ga0123354_10005000_pt1 | contig 19075 bp, 14 predicted proteins | sample TergutLab28metaG_2_FD_97872 | JGI IMG/M metagenome (GOLD analysis project Ga0123354, IMG submission 97872) | Labiotermes labralis P4 segment gut microbial communities from Petit-Saut dam, French Guiana - Lab288 P4 | ecosystem: Host-associated > Arthropoda: Insects > Digestive system > Gut ...
GGGAATGAAGGAGATTGCATAACGAGGAGCTAAATGATCTGTACTCCTCACCCAATATTGTGCGGGTGATAAAATCGAGAAGAATGAGATGGGCTGGGCATGTGGCGCGTATGGGTGAGGAGATGGGGGTACATAGGGTCTTTCTGGGGAAACCGGAGGGAAGGAGACCACTGGGGAGACCTAGGCGTAGATGGGTGGATAATATTAGAATAGATCTCCAGGAGGTGGGATGTGGGTATGTGGACTGGATTGGGCTGGCCCAGGATAGAGACAGGTGGCAGACGCTTGTGAGTGCGGTAATGAACCTTCGGGTTCCGTGAAATGCGGGGAATGTCTTGACTAGCTGCAAACCAGTTAGCTTCTCAAGAAGGACTCTGCACCATGGAGTAAGTTAAAATCAACTAGTAACACCTTAAAGTTTATTCACCAACAAATGCACTCTTTATTAAACTTGACAAAGTTTTAAAATTTACATTAAAAATCACTTTGACTTGCTCCTACACGTTTCGATCTACGACCACCATCAGGGAGCCGTCATAAGAGACTAGCTAAAGTTATATTTAGGTTAAAATGCGGTAAAAAAAAACTACGTGTTTATATGTTATGCGGTGGTGTGGCAGCATGCTGCGCTGCTGTTGTTAAGCTTAACCCTTTGTGTCTGCAGATAAACCTGAAGCAAGCTACTGGATAACGCACGCCGGATGCCTTGTCCTCCTGGTGCTCATAAACTGTTCCAATTCAATCCTGGTGCGAGGAGTCTATATTGATGCAGAAGAGGAAGGTGGAAACTGCGTTGTGTTTCCATGCTATTACCTTAGACTTTTCTTTCAGGTGAGTGATCTCAACACAAGAACAAATAACAAATTCAGTCATAACAAGATGGCAGAAACGCCAACTTGTAAGTCGCGAGCGACATTAGAGGTTCTAACGACACTACCTGGAGGTTTCCGATATGATAACACATGTTGGATAAATGTTTTATTGTAAAGGTTACATTTTTGTAGAATGCATAATAACAATGTAGGTCGGGATAGCTCAGTCGGTATAGCGACTCTGGACGGTCCGGGGATTGATATCCGGTGGGGGCGAGAATTTCTGCAACCGTCCAGGGCGGCCCGAGGTTCCACCCATCCTGTTATACAATGAGTACCGGGTCTTTACCGGAGATAAAGTGGTCAGGGTGTGGCGTTGACCACCCACACCCACATGGCGCCGAGGTTAAAGAAAGAGTAGAGCTATACCTCTACCACACTTCTGGGCCGTCGTGGCCTGTTACATAATAACAATATGTTGGCCGTGAAAAAGTTGTCTTTAGATTTCGGTCAAATGGAGACAGCTAATGAAAAACCGGAACATATAATGCATTTTGGTATGGAGGTAGGTCCCAATAGTAACGCATAATGTGCATGAAGTATTAATTGTAAGACGGCTTTTGCAGTGATATGAAATTTTGAGGCTATATCTGGGAATTGTAACACACAGAAGGTATTGCGCAACACATGTTTTTTTTATAGAAAGATAAGGAAATGTAAATCTCGTTTCAAAGACATTTGCACTTTTACTTTGAATCTTATCGTAAAACCGAGAAGAATCATCATATTTGAAGATTAAATTCGTCCTATATTGAAAAATTCATTTTCTGCCTCACAAAGAGTCTTTGTTGCCCCCAATTAAACCGACAAAGAGTTAATGTTATTTATAGAAACCACTAATGTTTACCCTGAGACTCAAACAAAACCCATCAAGACACTATGTGGTAGAATGTACAGTTTATAGTGCAAATGTAGGTGGTGGTTTTATTTATCACTGTCTTAAAAGTTTACTTGTTTTAAAAATATGCAGACAGGATTCTTACCTTGAACTCCTAAAATTTTCAAACCAGAAGGAACACTGCCTTTAAACATATTTCTTGCATACCTCGTCAAGGGTTAAAAATCACAATAGCCTTATAGATGCTATTCAATGCTACACAATTTTATAATTAAACTATTTTTTTCTTTTTGCAGAAAAAGAGGAAAGAAAAACTGCAACTGATGCAAATTCAGCAGCTGCAACAGCAAAAGGCTACCCTCTTGGCAGCGGCAGGGAAGCGAAAAAATGACAATGAAAACAAAGAGATTTCAGGCTTTGCCACGCCTGACATGCAACAAACAAACAATACAGCGAATAACCATGCAAAAATTCCTCTCGCAGCGATCCCTCTGCAAATATTACAAGACGTCCACTGATTCGCTTCAGTTTGATCTGGGAAGAAATTGTCAGAACTGGAGTCAACACCATCCATCTCTAGGATACATACCCATACATATAGTTCATGCAGGACATGTCTGTGAACTAAGGGAATGCACTGTTACGGTTAGCCTACATGATTTTTGTAGGGGGCGTCTTTGAAAAAAAAAGAAGAAGATTATTCAGTATTTTGAAGTCTGGATATTTTTACGAAGCTTTAGAACGAAAAAGCTGTTGATGCATTGATGCAAAAGATTGCGATATTTAAAGACAAAGTGCGCCGAAAACTATCTCTCTGTGAAAGAGTTTGTTTTCAGCGCCTGCGCTATGAAAATTTGGAAGGACTAAAGCTATTAGCCTCATCTGTCCGAATGGAAGGACTGGAAGCAAAGCTAAACGAAATTCCATTAAATTTGTTATGGAGAAACTCAGCAAAATATGCGAAAACTAAAGTATTTAAGCTCAAATTGCACCAAAGAATTAAAAAAAAAGACACTTGTAACCTTTTAAAGCCTACTGGTCACGTGATGCACCAACAGGTTTAACATTCAACAATTGTACGCTCTGCCCTCACTGTATTTATGTGTTTTGTATTTATCTTAGAACAAACAGCGAATTTTGCCACTTACATCATGAACTTATTGGTTTTTATAACCGAGGTGAAAAGTGTTTACAGCGCGGTACGGACTGGGTCTTTAAATAAAGCAGTCTGCGCTTCGTCTTTAAGGTTTAATTTTCAAGCTTCTCATTACGCATTTCGACAGAATACCGCAAGTGAACTACAAACATTTACGGGACTGATATTCCAGTTATCTAGTGAAGACGTCATACTTGTTTATCTTTATAGCGACAGAATTCCCTTCACGACAAGTAGAGGACAAGGGACGTTTGATCTTTGTTGGACCGTGCATCATTGTGATAACCGAAGAATAAAAACCAACTAGATGCCACTTATTATTTTATAGTACTTCTTATAGGCTCAACATGTTTCGGGCACTACTATGGCCATCATCAGGAGCTCGTGACTATAATGTTGATTACTACATTGGTCGTTTCGTTCTTGGTTTGCTGTAGGTTGGAGTTTAGTTGCGGTTAGGTTGGAATAGTGTCCGGGCTGCAGGCTGCAGCTTCCTGAGGATGACACAATATTGTCGAAACATGTTGGAGCAGTATAATAATTTGTCAATTAATTGTGCATTTGTTAGTTCATTGTACAAAAAAAATATATATGCACATTTTGTCCTGGCAAATGTTCTTATATTTTACTGTAGAACTTTATTGTGTATTTACAAAAAGGTTGGAATAGTGTCCGGGCTGCAGGCTGCAGCCCGGACACTATTCCAACCTAACCGCAACTAAACTCCAACCTACAGCAAACCAAGAACGAAACGACCAATGTGGTAATCAACATTATAGTCACGTGCTCCTGATGATGGCCATAGTAGTGCTCGAAACATGTTGAGCCTATAAGAAGTACTATAAAATAATAAGTGGCATCTAGTTGGTTTTTATTCTTCAGACAAAGGACGTGTTTGTATTCCTTGTACCCTCATATGTCATGGAGTAGGGTTTCGGCGATTCTAACTCCCTTGAAAATAGCCTAATTGTGGGTACCTCTTACAACATTTCATTCAATGATGACTGTAGTCTTGGAAAAACCTAAGAACACGGTGTCAGCGCGACTATAGCAGTACACCTAAAGCACATGGCACTCTGCATATCACGTCATATCGAAGTGGTAAAGGTTATGGACGTTGCACAGGAACCTTTTTGTAAATACACAATAAAGTTCTACAGTAAAATATAAGAACATTTGCCAGGACAAAATGTGCATATATTTTTTTTTTGTACAATGAACTAACAAATGCACAATTAATTGACAAATTATTATACTGCTCCAACATGTTTCGACACTATTGTGTCATCCTCAGGGAGCTCGTAGTTGGTACCTTGCTAACTTACATGATAGGTCAACGCAGTCGGTGGTAATACAATTTAAAATTTCACATATGTTTTTTTGCGGTTGAATCTCAACGTTTAAAATCATTAAAATTTGTCCTAATTCTAATAAAATGGTTACAATTATCTTGTTGTTACAATTCTAAGGAAGTCCTGTATGGTGGCCGTATGGCCGTATATGGTCTGTATGTTGATTCTGTCATGTGCAGGCCCGGTATGTACTGTGCGTATATTCTTCTTATTTGCGAGTTTTCAAAGGTAAACTAAACAGACCACTTGCATTTGATGAAAGTGCATTCAATGGACCTACGTTTGCCGTCGAAATCTTACTAGCTTTAAATAAATAGCTCATGTAACAGCAACAAATACACAATTCTATCATTTATGTGTACTGTCTTTCACACGGCTCATACATGTTTCGGTGTTATTAACTCGCCATCTTCAGGGAGCTGACACCAAACAATAACATGGGTCCCAGTAAACATAGGCTTACTGGGACCTACTTTATTGCTGTATGTTTTAAATAAATTTTGGTGTCAGATCCCTGAAGACGACGAGATAATGGCACCGAAACATGTAGGAGCTGTGTGAAAAAGATAACACGCATTTCTTGCTGTTACATGAGTTTTTTACCTCACCGTATTGCACGGAATAAGCAATGTACGTGTTGTTAAACATAAGCTTGTCTGTGACCTGGTAGTACATGGAAGGGCTACAAACATGTCTGTGCCAATTAATAATTTTTTCATCCACTATTAAAATATTATTAAAGGTCTAATGCAATTTATAATTTACCAATATCCAGATAAGTATTTTCCAGAATCAGGAGTGTATTTTACATGACGTTGTGGTCTCTCTCCTTCGTCAAATGTCCATAAAGTGTCAAACTTTTATTAACTATTTATTTTAAGGTTACAACCAACGATATGGTGACCACTTTTTCGAGTACTCATATTCAAAATGTACGAAGATTGCTCCTAAATGTTACCAGCAACTTTCAAATAAAATATCTGTGGGTGTCAAGAGAATTATACGGAGTAAATACCTGAATTGTTTTGAAGGTTACCTGAAATATTTCGGAATGTGGAAAATGACAAACATAATTTAATATCTTATGTTTATTGGACCGTGCATCATCTTGATAGTTGAACAGAGACCAACGTGATCGATTTAATATTTCATTATTTAATGCTCAACATGTTTCGGATGTTAATACATCCATCCTCAGGAGCTTGCGACTTATTTGTTGAGTTATTTCATGGGTTGTATTGCTCTGGTGCGATGTGTGTTGGTGTTACGTTGTGGTTTGGCTGAGGTGGTGTGGTGTGGTATCCGTATGCAGGCTGAAGCCTGCATCCGGATACAAACTAAACATATATGACTGTATCATACAAAGAATATACTTGTGATAGCGCATAACGAAACTGATTACCTTTTTGTACAAGTAAAATGCCTTTTTAGATCAAGCCAAATATTATTTTACATTACAAGCACATAATTATAATTCTCATCCCTAAATAATATGGAAAGTAAAACACAAATCTTCTGCACATGTAAGATGAGGTTTTAATTGTCCTGAAAACGCTTATTTTGATTTTATAGACTAAATAATGTTTACTTTAGTAGGTGCTAAAACATTTCAGTAAACAGGCTACCTTCATCTGCTGTCTTGAAAATGTAACGCTGACTAAACACATCGATTGTCTTAGCACTTTGAATATTCACTTTCAGTTGATGCTGTCTTCGGATTACTAGGATACATGCATTCTGTAAGGAACCCCTAAAATATGTTAGGCGATATTACATTTGGGGACCTTGGTGGTCTCTTTTATAGTATTAGTGTTTATCCTCCCAGCCAATATAACGCGTCTAGCGATGCCACAATCCTGCAAATTTCGTTATTATACACTCACAATTAAAAAAGTGTAAACTTGATGTTATTGGACAGTGCATCATCTTGATAAATTAAGAATAAAAATCCAACTAGATGCCACTTATTACTTCATTGTGCTTATGTTAGGCTCAACATGTTTCGGGCACCCTTATGCCCATCATCAGGAGCTCACGATGATAGCGTTGGTTACCACATAGGCCGTCTGGTTCTCTTGTTGCTTCTGGTTGGAAGTTAAGTGCAGGCAGAATAGATAAGTGTCCGGACCGAAGGCTTTGCAACACGAGAACCAGACGGCCTATGTGGTAACCAACGCTATCGTCGTGAGCTCCTGATGATGGGCGTAAGGGTGCCCGAAATATGTTGAGCCTAACATAAGCACAATAAAGTAATAAGTGGCATAGAGTTTGGATTTTTATTCTTCATTTTAAAAAGTGTAATTTATATTAATGCAGAATTTGAAAATGGTCACGATTTATTAATATTTATTTTAGAAGAATATGACACTGGTACGTTGAAATTCACTACAGGGACACCGCATGTTAAAAATAGTGACAACACTTTTCAAAGAGCGGATGTATGTCTACATATGAACTATGCGTGAGAAAATACTACAACTTCTTGCAGAGTAGTTTTCCTCACGCTTTGCTCTCCTTGAAACACAAATTCGCAAATAATGTTGGTCTCCAAACCTCAAGGAAGAGAACCGTCAAAGACGTAAGCTTAGATCCTAGAACTATATTGAAACATATCGTTAAGAAATTCACACACCAACAAATGCGTTCTTTATTAAACTTGACAAAGTTTTAAAATTTACATTAAAAATCACTTTGATTTGCTCCTACATGTTTCGGTCTACGACCATCATCAGGTAGCCTTCGCTAGAGCCTAGCTAAAGTTATATTTATGTTAAAATTCGGTTAAACTACGTCGTTATATGTTATGCGGTGGTGTGGCAGCATGTCACAGGTATGCTGCCACACCACCGCATAACATATAACGACATAGTTTTTACCGAATTTTAACATAAATATAACTTTAGCTAGGTTCTAATGACGGCTCCCTGATGATGATCGTAGACCGAAACATGTAGGAGCAAATCAAAATAATTTTAATGTAAATTTTAAAACTTTGCCAAGTTTAATAAAGAGTGAATTTATTGGTGTGTGAACTTTATAGATATCAAAATGCACGGTACATTGATAAAAGAAAAAAGATCTTCAAGACTTACACTGGGGGTAATCTGGATCAAGATAGGTTGCAGAGGCGGGCTGTTCTGAAGAATATGATGGACTTGAACGTTCGAGAAACGGTGGGAGAATTCTCTGAACAGCTGAATGACCAGTATCGTGTCAATATGTATTCTGATCTTGGTAGTTATTTCATTAATTGGTGTGTTTCGGGCGAAATCCTATAATATCCACTGTTTTGCATTTGGTTCCATCTTTCACCACGGTTGAAAGTTAAGTCTCCAAGTAATTAGACACTGATATGATTAGGGACTTATGACCTCGACGAGATAACAAGGCAAGATGGCGTAACGAAACACGTTCCACAGTAGCGGCGCCAGACTGCATTTCAAAGAATGGATGGTATTTGCTGAATAAATTCATTTCTTCATTACAGCAGTAAAATATTTTATGATTCTATTGTTATACAGACTGTACATAAATTATCTTTACAATTTTACTCGTGAATAAAACTTTGTGCAAAGACATAGACTCACTCGTCTTGCATCATTTGCGAGAAGAACTCTCGAAGTTTCCCTGTATGTCCCGTAGTCTATAGTAGCCACATTTTTTTTTCACTGCCCTGTATCCGTCTTGGTGAACTTACACAAATTATTTTCAGAGCTTTAGGAAAAGACGTAAATAGGTTTGTTCATACAACATGGCACAGTTTTCAAGCGTGCATTATCCAAGCAAACTTCAAACTCCAGCCGTGTGCTTTGCAGAATTTCGGCAAAAACTGACAAAGTGGGGGAAACAGTTCTGTCCTTCGAGTCTTTGACATCGGCCACCAGAGTTCAGAAAATACTGTCTTTAATATTTCCTCACAGGAAAAAGTCACAGTGTGTAATATGCGGTGATCGGGCTGGCCAGGGAATGTGAACACCACACACAATCCATCGGTTTGCGAAAGGCTGCTTAAGACAATACAATCAAAATCAACATCAAGTGCGACGGTGTGCCGTCTTAGTGAAAAAAAAAGACGGCTGACTGCAGTTCTGCTAGATGTAGATAGACAATATTTTGTAGCATTACCAACAAACTGGTAAATGTTACAGTTTCTTCGACACAGAAAAACGTCTGATCAAATGATCGGGCGTCAGGCTAGGAAACACGTTAACTTCGGGACTGTCTCTAATGTAATGCACTATAACATCAGAGTTTAAATTCCCCGAAACCTGGAATACAGATGTGTCAGAGAATATGATTTACCTCACGAAACCTTTACCTTTATCCAGGTTCTCAGGCATAAAGGGAAAAAGGTAAAATGCACCCTTGTACAGGCACTGAGAATCTGCACAGTCCCTACGGTACAATAGGGGGAGTAGAGGTATAGCTCTACTCTTTCTTGACCACGGCACTTGAAGGGGGTGAGGGGTCAGCTTCACGCCCCGGCCGCTTTTTACCCCGGGAAAGACACGGTACCCATTGTACAGGAGGCTGGGTGGACACCAGGGCTGCTCTGGATAGGTGAGGAAAATCTCGTCCCCCAACGGGTTTCGATCCCCGGACAGTCCAGTCCGTAGCCAGTCGCGATACCGACTACGCTACCCGGCCTACTTCTCAGGCATGATCCTTTCAAATTTCTTGCGTGCTACTCTACCATCTGGCGTAGCTGCATGCATTATTTCCACTTGTAACCTTGGATATGCACAAGTTTCCATTGCACTCGATGCAACAACAGATGGCGACATTCTAAACTGTAGGGCTGCGCCAACTGTCGCATGTGTTTGGACTCCAAAAAGAAACTCACAAATACACCCGAAGTTTTCCTCAGATACAACTAGATGCTTTACAGCTTTCTTATGTAGAATACTTCCGGAATTCTTATTCAATTGTATCTACAAAGCACGTATCGGTATCTCGAAGTCGACATCTCGAGAAAGGTCTTGGGCTTTTCGTATCCGACTTTATTTCAATAAACTGCTTCATACACCTTGCCTCCTCTTGTAGATTCATGGCGACAGAGCTGACAACCCATTCACACTAACTCCAACGGAAGTAGTGCAGAGGAAGGCAAGAGGTGCTGTTATCTACCGGGCAGGACGGGAACCTTTCAGATTTTCTCTTGTAGTTGGTGCAACATGAATACGACCGTGCCTTTCCATACTTTGGCAAAAGTAAATTTGCAAATAAAATTTACATAGGGGCCTACACTTTGTATAATCTAAGTTTGAAATTAAATGGGATGACTAAGAAATCTGTACCCAGAACGTCAGCATTCTGGGCAATGAATCTGTCTGTGCGGTAAAGAAATTACACTGTCTCGCACTTATAATCAAACTTCGTTGATATAAGTATAATTCTTAGGCGCTTCCGCAAAATTGCGAAAAGCGTCTAATAGCTTCTTCACGTCTGTCTGTCCTTCCGTCCCCATGGAACAACTCGGCTTCCACTGGAGGGATTTTCATGAAATTTGACATTTCAGTATTTTTTTTTCGAAAATCTGTAGATAAAGTTCAAATTTAATTAAAATATGACAAGAATATCGGGTACTTTACATGAATACCTATGCAAATTTATGATAATGCCTTGCTCATTTCTTCTTAGAATGAGAAATGTTTCATACAAAGTTTTAGAGAAAATAAAAACACACATTTTAGGTTCAGTAACCTTTTTTTCGAAAATTGTGCCTTTTATGAGATAATGTGGAAAAATGTGGTAAAGACAGAAGGGCCACGGACGACAAAACAATACGGCACATGCGCTTTACGTGGTGGATAAATAAGGCTAAAGACACGCTTTCAAAATATGTAATTCTTATTGCTTTTCCACTGCAACAATTATTTCATGAACGAGCCTGAAACTTACGTTTATACGTACATTGCCCATTGGAGTGGTATCCGTGTAGCATGCTTCAGCCTGCAACACGGATACCACCCCAACCCAACCACACCGAAACTCCAACACACATCGAACCAAGAAAAATACGACCAATGTGGTAATTCAACAGAATAGTCACAAGCTCCTGATGATGGATGTATTAATGTCCGAAACATGTTGAGCACATAAGAAGTGAAATAAAACAGCAAGTGACATCAAGTTGGTCTTTTATTCTTCAACTATCACAATGATGCACGGTCCAATAAACATAAGATACTGACCAGATGTTGATCTAAAGTTTTAAGTATGTCTATGTTAAACCCAGTGTTTTATGAGTTTAACTTGTTTCGCAATGTTCTAAGTCAAAATAAAACTCAAATCTAAGTATTAGCCTTTGCAGAGAATGGTTGTTTATCTTAAACATATTTACGAAATCAGTAACTCTACTTAACACAGTTCTCGTTTAGCTACTAACAAACAAAAACAGAATGTTCTTTATATTCAGCAGCACTGCCAACTTCTGCCCGATATCCTGAGCCAAATGCACCCAGTACACTTCTTCCCACACTATGTTTTGACGGTCTCTTGTGACATTATCCTTCCACATATGACAAAGTCCGACTACGTCATTTCTCTTAACGTTTTCCTACCACATTTTCTTGTGGATTAGTCATCTCGTTAATGAGTATTATATGCTCTGACCATCTCATTCTCCTTAATAATATCATATGAAGAGTACAAATTAAGCTCACTCATTTTTTTTCTGCCTTGCAGTTCATTTCTGTCTCATAGTTCTATATTATAATATCAGCAAGAGGTTCTTGAAAACCCTCAGTCCGTAGTCTTCTCCCGCTGACACAGAGTAACATATAAGTGTGGAATTTGTATATTTCGGTGTTTGGATTTTAGATAGCGAAGGAGAAGACGAAGAACTGTGAACCGAATTACAGCAAGAATTTACCGAGCATCATTTGGCGTTCATTGATTCTTGAATCCGAATTTCCTTCCTCGTTTTCATTCTTAAGTGTTTGCAATTTTTCCTCGCAGGTTCAAACAATTATTAACCCTATTTATCTTGTCCTACCTTTTGTTTAAGATGTGTGTGACCTTGTATTCTATCCGTTCATTAATTACAAATTTTGTAATTTCCTCTGTTGTACGGTACTATATTCAATTATATCGCCCACTAAACTAATGCGGTGAACGTATGGCAGAAACTGATACGTCTCATTCGCTCTCAGTCCTTCCTGTTTTTCTTGGACCAACCAGACGGTGGATTCTAAAGCAAAGCGAAGCGTTGTTCGATTTAGCCACAGTCAGGTTCTGGCTAAGAATCGTGGTGACGGAACTAATCAAGAAGCTGTACATACCAAAAATTGTCCATGCTTTTTAGTAGAATTTCAGATTCAAAATGATGGAAATATTTTTACGTTTATAAAAGGATGCATTTATAATGTACAGAAGGCACTCAGTAAACTACGTGACTTTGATTTTTTAATCCCGTTTCTCCAAAATATAAGAATTAATCCTCATATGTTGTGTTTGCCGCTATGTTTGTTCAGCTACGCCTAGCACAACAACACCAAACACACGGCTGTATTCACTATTCAGCAAATGTCCATTGCTAGACAGTAAGAATTAAACTGCTTTGCAGTTTATATCTGAGAAATGTGGTTGCATGTTTCGGCTACTTGATACAGCCAATATGAAGTATTTTCCGGATATCTTAGGTTACATTATTGCAAGCAAGAACCTTGGTTTTGTAAATGAAAATGTAAGTAACAAGATGGCTACAAAGTAGGAGCGAAGCCATTCATTAAGCTCGTAGAATTGAATATATGTAGAGATAATCTGAGTGTAGCGAAACAAATGTGGTACTATATTTACTTACTTACTCCATGGTGCAGAGTCCTTCTTGAGCAGCTAACTGGTTTGCAGCTTGTCAAGAAATTCCCCGCATTTTACGGAACCCGAAAGTTCATTACCGCACTCACAAGCATCCGCCACCTGTCTCTATCCTGGGCCAACCCAATCCAGTCCACATACCCACATCCCACCTCCTGGAGATCCATCCTAATATTATCCACCTATCTACGCCTAGGTCCTCCCAGTGGTCTCTTTCCCTCCGGTTTCCCCACCAAAATCCTATACACCCCCCTCTCCTCACCCATACGCGCCACATGCCCAACCCATCTCATTCTCCTCGATTTTATCGATTTTTTATGTGTTACTATTGTGTTTAAAATTGGTGTTCCTGTGTTACATTGTAACCTAGATTATCCGGAAAAGCTTGACAACGGCTACAGCAAGCAGCCGCCGAAACACGTAGCCGCATTCCTTAATATATGTCTTATTAATATACTGTTATTGTCAAACAACATATATTTGTTGAACTGTAAATACAATTTTGTTGTTTCCTTACGTTTATATGCAATAATGCAATAAGAATACTGAGGGTCATATCTTCTGTAGTGTTATGTATTGTACACACTGTTCATGAACAGCATTAAATGGCATCTCATGTATAATTCTGGCCTCCATTTGATGACGTAACAACTTCCCTCCAACAAAAATAAATTTCCCAGCAGGAAGCCTGTCGGCTTTAAAACCCCTGCAGACTCTGATTGCACTTGTATGCAACATTTTGTAATCTGCTTCTAAATGCCCCAACTTCTTGATAATTAAACTTCGTACGATGAATCGCTGCTGCCAGACAACGTAGCATCCTGTTGCATAACCACAAACCATACCACCCATCACGTTTCTAACAAATTTCCTAGACTCAAAAGCAATTTACTATTCGCAACATGCCGGCAAAATGAGAAGGACGTTTGTTGCAAGCAGGACAATAACTAGGGACGGCAGCAATTATGAAGGACAGCTGAGAACACACGTCAACAGCCGACAGTTGTAATGAGGAAGGCAGAATTCGAAATTACCTTCACTGTTGTTCGCCTCTGTCTCTTGTGTTTCCAAGAGAGTTAAGTGAAGAAGCATCTAGCAACAGAGTGACGCACATCCTCTTTAATTCGCTTCTGGTTGCACCGCTCCAACAGTCATTAGCTTCAATCCCCTTTTTTTGTTTCCTTGATATAGGCAAATATGCCGATATCTTTGTTTATTACTTCTTTAGAATAAATAATTGTAATATAGAAAATCTGTACGCTTGTATCACTTCCGGTTTCGGATGTAGAAAATTTTAAGTCCTACAGATTGGTTGCCTACAGGACATGTTTATCTGTAACATAGCCTGACTTCACTTACTGTTTGTGTGTGTGTGTGTGTGTGTGCAGAAGAAAAGGTTAGTAAACAGAAAACTTTTGTCGTTAATTTTTCAGTGTTAAAAACAGCTTCTGCCTTCTTGTCCAATGGCGCTATTGGTTGTTACAGTCATTAGTACGTGTGATTACTTTCCCCAAACCTAATTACGCCTAATGTTTCTTGTACTTGTAACTTTATCTTCAGTTTTGACTAAAATTCACCTTAAAATGATATAACAAAGTACGTAAGTTATTTATTTGAAGTAAGAAAATTAGTGGCCCGAAAAATACAGAAAACGTTGTGCTGAATGCATATAAAATTAACAGGTATTATGTGGAGTCAAAGAAAAAAGGAACAACCCACACAACCTAAAAGGAATGAGAGCTAACTGAAGTGGTTACATAAAGCGTACGAACCCTCTTATAAAACACATTATTAAAGGAAAAAATAGAAGGGATAGGAAGACGATGAAGACGACGTCAATGGCTACCGAATGACCTTAAAGAAAACAGAGGGTACTGGAATTTGATAGAACCGGAGAGGACCTGTCACAGGACAGATAAGGCAATGAATGCACCCAAGTGACAGAGAATGAAGTTTATTGCCTCCCTTATTAACATTTGATGAATTTGGTTCCCAGGAACCTCACTACTGACCAGGTTGTGTCGTGGTTGCCCTCCGTATCTCTACTCAAATGACAGGATAGTTCCACCAGGACAAAGCGCTTCCTTTTTTACTTCCCCTACGTTATTCAATATATTCTTCTCATCTGAGCATAAAAAATGTACCGTTAAGTTGGTGTTGTTAAATAGGAAACACGTTCTACTTGCATCAGTCGCAACCTGGTCATTGTTTGGACGTAAATCAAACTGTTTTGCGTCTTATGGAGACGTGCCATGGAAACACAGTGAAGAAACTAAGAGAGGGACATTTAATTACTTAATTACGTAAGTTAATGTTTCTATAGACCAGTCTCATTGCGATGCGGAGTTTACGAATGAGTGGAGCTGTAACTCTAGTTCCCGCGGAGGCCTCCACCACTTGCATAAGTACAACTTTGCCACTATCGGCACGCCGATGGGAGACTCACAACACACGTTCAAAGAACTGGGATTTAAAAACAGTGAAAATATACACAAGTCCAGACGAGCGGCTGCATCCAAAGCCAAGGAATTTATTTTCCCGTTCCTGAGAACGTTAAAACAAGGCACTGTTCGACACAAAGCGCGGGTTTGTTTATCCCTTCTACGTCATATTTGTTCTTATTTTGTTGGCAACATTCGAAGAAGGCGCCATTTTTGTTCCCGTAGGGTTCTATCCGAGATATCGGCATTACAGCACTCTGTATTAGTACGACATCAGGCTGTATTCGTAAACGGAATGTTAAGTGCTGGCGTCCTGCTTGACCGGGCGAGTACCCGTGTTGCCGTTTCTGTTATCCGGCCATTACCGACGCTGGCAGACAGTGTCATGGCTTGGGCAGTTGGTGCCATCTGCTGACCGCGGAGGTCCAGTCTCAGTGGCAACATAATCCGTGTTGGATTTGTGGCACACAGACTCTCTTGCCTCTATATCGTCCGACGCACGAAAAATAGGCCCATTTGGGACCGCAGTACCAGTACCAAGAGGCCCAGCTTCATCCCACTGCTGCAAATAAAACTTACACTATATCAAGTACTGACATTATGCAGCATCGTTGTGTGGAAAATTTTAATTACTCTTGAATGAGCCTTTTAAACCACAGTAGTTATTCTACGTGTCATTTGTTTGCACATTAGAATATCTGCCTTCTTCTCATAGGATACAAATATTTACTTCATTTGAAGGCTGCATTCAACCCCTTGATTTTTGTAACAAAGACTTATTTATTTTTTATGGAGTAGGAACCGATTCATTACTTGATAAAATCCAGAATTCGTGGACTTAGTAAAATAAACACTGTCCCTGACATTAAAGGTATTACACACGTCGTCACATTGAGACGGATTATCAGGATTGGAGACCACGCGGGGGCTCATGTAACAACGGTAATACATCATCCGATACCTTAGACGTCGGAGAATCTCTTGGCGCTAAGGTACTACAAGCGTCTGAAGAAAAGCTCAGACGTAATTGTTCAATACAGTTGTCACATGAAGGGAAGAGGTACAAGGCAAGTAGCCTGATGGACAGGTAGGTGACGGACAGTAGCGCGTTACAGTGGCAATGTTGTGACGTCAGGAAGGGGCGTGTTACAGCACCACAGGTCGGAAATAGCCGGCGAGGTCTCACGCCGTCCCGACGCGGACGAGTACTCACATAGCAGCGGACAGCAACAGCATGGGAGCAGAGGGTTCGCCCAGCGCAATTGTCTCCGCAGAGTTTGAGGTCTTCGGGAAGGTGCAAGGTTCGTGCCACACCCATAAGCAATGTGTCATCTACAAACTTATTCCTTCAAGAGACAGGTTCATCTCATTAATCCTTTTAGGTATAACGGTAGCTGAAAATACCACCTGCGCTGTCATTCCGAACCGCTTTACTCTGCACTACTAAAATGCATGTCTTTCTTATAAATCTCATAATAAACAGCGGGTGCTTTTCTTCATAACTGAGTCTCAGTGTGTTTTCTATGAGTTAGGAGATGAAGGCGTAAATATGATTCATAAGAACTCTGGGTCAAAAGTTTAAATTATTAAGTTGACTATGTTTAGTGTTTATTTGTACTGATCACAACAATACCGTCCCCTTTGGTCTTGATTATTCATCGAAATTTGAGAGTACTTTCTTAGCTAAGAAATATCCTGATTTTTTTAAAAAAAATCACAAATTCTTAATTATTTTAATAAGTCCACAATTGATCTCTACTTCAGCAGATCGACTTCAGTCTACAAATTCACATTATGTTTCCGCGGTTCACATTAATAATAGCTGTCCATCGAATTCTCGGCAAAGGTCACCTTCTATCCAGATTTTTCTACAGTACAAAATAAGCAACGGTCATTTTGTCATCCGTGCTACATGTCCCACCAACACCATCCATCGTATGTTGAACACCCAAAAAACGTTCGGTTAAGGTACAAACAATATGTAACTTCACAGGTGTCATGAGCATCTTGGATCAGTAATTTTCCTCATCATCCTGTTACGTTCAGACACTTAGTTCTAGATATTCTCTTATGCCACTTTTTCTAAAATTCCCTTTAAAGCTAGAAGGGCCTTTAGAGGGGCAGTCCACGGTTCGCACAGTGGTTGTGTATTAATTACATTATGATATCTGACGTTCTCTGGACGGTAAGTAAAAGATGGCGATTGTTTGCTGTGTGTCACCACGGAGTTTCCGAAAAAACTTGCTGCCCAAATCTTCTACCCTAGAGAAGGAAACGATATATTCAGCCGAAATATTATTACAAATCTGCCAAAATACATTAAACGCCCTTTCAAAAGACACTGACCTTGTTATAATGTTTTTATAGTTTATGTCTTAGGAATATACCCATTGTGATTGGACATAACGTTGGTTAAGAGTAATGAATTGGGTTTATGTGCAAAGACAGGGAAAGGTAGTGATGCCGGTGTGCGGCAGCCTGGCCTTGTTGATCAGACGCTGGCTTTGATCCAGTCGTTTAACGTGACCTCTCCTTTATTTCAGCACGGTCCTCAGTGTCTTTCGTAAGTGAAAGGCTGGGTAGGTCATTAGGCTCCTGTCAGCAACTTATGATCATCCCACTTCGCAAAGTTATTTATAAGAACACACGGTTATAATTTATGTCACAATTTCTATAGGAGATGTAGTTCAATTTATCACAAATGCGGTCGCCCCTACAGGAAGCTTAACAAGATGCATGTTTCCTGCATCTTACTCGTAAGATGTTATAAGTGCAAAGGACTCACCGTACAATTAGCAAAGGTTGAGATACTTCTCCTTGTACTGCCACCTTCCGGTGTTAACATGTGGAGAGACTCTGGAGGTCACTTTTTGGAACAAAAATATGTCAGATGGGGTATAAAGCACGATGTATTAATCTTTTAAAGCCTACTGGTCACGTGATGCACCAACAGGTTTAACAATCAACAATTGTACGCTCTGCCCACACTGTATTTATGTGTTTTGTATTTATCTGAGAACAAACTGCGACTTGTGCCACTTACGTCATAAAGTGATTGGTTTTTATAACCGAGATGAAAAGTGTTTACAGCGCGGTACGGACTTGATCTTTAAAGCAGTCTGCGCTTCGTCTTTAAAGGTTTAAAAAGACAGTTATTAAACAGATGAAAAAACAAAACCCGCAATCAAAAAACCTATTGTCCTGTGAAGCATAACACCTTAATGATCTGTACTCCTCACCTAATATTGTTCGGGTGATCAAAGCGATAAGAATGAGATGGGTGGGACATGTAGCACGTATGGGGGAAAGGAGAGGTGTATACATGGTTTTTGGTGGGGAAACGTTAGGGCAAGAGACAACTTGGAGGACCTAGGCGTAGATGGGAGAATAATATTAAGATGGATCTTCAGGAAGTGGGATGTCGGGGCAGGGACTGGATCGAGCTGGCTCAGGATAGGGACAGGTGGCGGGTTCTTGCGAACGCGGTAATGAACTTTCCGGTTCCATAACATGCAGAGAATTTCTTGACTAGCTTAAAACCGGTTAGCTACTCTACAAGAACTCTGTCTGCTCCATGGAGTAAGTAAGTCAGCATAATACCTTCCTTACGTACGAAAGCTCCTCATTCTGTCCATACATTGTGTTTCCTAACATTCTAGCAACAAGCAAAAAGTATTTCTTCGGAAAAGTCAATTGGCAGGGACACTAATGTTACAAGTTTGGAAAAAATGTCCTCAGGATGTAACACTGCTGGCACGTTAGAGCATTTATCCTCCCTGAAAGTTTCATCCTTGTCTTTGCCACAGCTTTAGGTAACATTGCGCTTGGCTATAATGTCTATATATCTAACTCTTTCTTCGGCCTCATCTCATTCCTACCTCACAATCGATTATTTTATATCACAAACTCCTTCTATGCCCTTATCTCGTACCTCACATATAATATCAAGTGTATAACATAATATCAAGTTTATCAGTTATAAATGCCAATCACTAACGTAGGTCTTCATGTAAAGTGCCTATTACCTTTTTCCGATTTTAACCTTAAATTGGTAAATATTAGTAAAAATTCCGAATGTGAAATTTCACAAACATTCTTTGGGCAGGAGTCGCCATATTTATACGGGCGGACGGAAGGACGAGCGGACAGAAAGATTTGAGGAATATGATGGTCGCCTTCAAAATTCCTTTGCTAAAGCGCCTAAACACGCTTCTTCCAGAAATAATGTTGAAAGATATGCCTTGACTTCAGCTGACTCACTGCGGGGACGAGTGGGTCTTCAGGCTCGACAAAAAGTGAGCAGATTTCTTTGTCAGCTGATCGACATTTAGCTTCTCCAGACAGATTCTGTTCATTTGAGATCTTTAGTGGGCTAAATACCGTATTTTCATGAAATAAAGTGAATTGCCAACTTGATGCAACAAGGTAATTTTATTGATGTATTCTTAGCTCGACATGTTTAGGGTACATACGCCCATCATCAGGAGCATTGGATGTTGAGTTGCAGCATATGGTTTTCTGCACCGAGTTTTTGGATGGGTGGTGGTCTTGAGAGCCGCTGCGTAGGTCGTGTGTACGGTGTGGATGGTGCACGGCAC